>Ga0075464_10001121_pt1 | contig 12109 bp, 24 predicted proteins | sample DEB19_08_DNA_5_FD_75068 | JGI IMG/M metagenome (GOLD analysis project Ga0075464, IMG submission 75068) | Aqueous microbial communities from the Delaware River and Bay under freshwater to marine salinity gradient to study organic matter... | ecosystem: Environmental > Aquatic > Marine > Coastal ...
GCCGACCTCGAACGCGCACTCGTTCGATGCGGGGACCGGATGCAGCGCCTGCTCGACGAGGCGTGCGGCGGCTTGCTCGGACAGTTCGATCTTCATTCCATGCTCCTTGTTGTTTCCGGCACCGGAAAGCGGTGCCACTGCTAGCATAACACCGCCCGACGCCGTGTCAACCGCCGAACTCGCGGCGGGCGGCGTCGGTGGCAACCTCGGCATCACACACCGATTCGTGGTACGGCCTGATCGCAAACGCATCAACCCGCCGACGGATGGCCTGCACCAATGCACGTCTCGCCTCCACCTCCGCCCGCTCGGCGGCGAGCAGGGCGCGGAGGCTGGCAATGGCCGCGTTGGCAACCTCAAGCTGGGCACGCAGGCTCTCGATCACGTCGGCGGCATCGAGCATCTCCTGCTCTGTGGCCCCGTCGTCCGTCTCGATGTGGTCGTCCACACGCACCAGCACGACGCCATCCCGCAGCCGCTCCACGATGTCCTTCGGTTCGTCGGTCATCTCGCCTCCTCCTCGACCCGCTTCGATCGGCGCATCTTGAAGAATGCCGCGTTCGCACGCATCTTCTCGACCGTCCTCGCCCACGTCAGCATCGCTCCAGCCACCGCGTACACATCGTCCACGGACAGCCAAGCCGGGCGGATGTCATCCGTCGCGTCAGAGTCGTCGGGGTCGCGGACGCCGATCCCGAGGTATCCGGGCGTCTCGTCCGTCTCGTCGGTGTGATGCGAAAGCACCACGATGTCCTGCGTGCATGTGAAGTGGATCAGCAGATCCACCGGCTCAAGATGTTTGTGGCTCGGAAGCGTCATGTGTCGATCCTTGTGCTGTTCAGCAAGTCGCGCCGAACGATGGATGCTGCCGCATGGAGGATTTCAGCCACCTGGTCCAACTCATCTGCGGAACCGCAGATGGTCTTTCCATTGATCGGTCCCGTGATGAACTCCACCAGCACGGTGCATCCCTTCGACTGGTCGTGCCGAACCTTCGCGTCGGCGTGCGGCGTGGTAATGGTCGCCGTCTTGTAGATCGTGACGTTCATGTCGCCTCCTCCCACGTCCACCACGGCTGCCCGATGCACCAGGCTCGGAGCGCCGCGATGTCGTCCAGCGAAGTCTCGCAGCAGCCTTCCGAGCAGTTGTAGAGCACCGGGAACGGGTTGCCGCATGCGGTAATCGCTCCGGCGAGTATCCCGACCGGCCGTCCTGACCTCAGGATGTCGAGCACGAGGTCAACATCAGCGTCCGTGGCGATGTCTGGGTGAGTCGTTGCTTTCATTCCTCCCCTTTCATCTTGTATGGCCGGTGCGGGTGCAGCCGGCAGGTCTTGGAAGTGCATCCGCGGATCTCCTCCCGTACGCCCGGCACTCCCTCGCCGCCGAGGCAATCATGACACTGGCAGGCAATGGCAAGCCGCAGGTTCTTCGGCTTCTCGGCGTACCGCTCGGCCCAAGTCTTTCTCTGGGGAACAACTCCGGCCTCGCGTGCCGCTTTCGCTGCCTCGTGCGCCTTGATGAGCGCTTCCGATCTCTTTTCTGCCGTCGATTTCCGTTCCATTTGCCTCCTAATTTCGATCCGAAGCCTCAGGGGGTACTCCGGGAGGGTCCGGAGCCCGCGTCGATCCTGGCGCGTTTTTTCAGGCGTTCCCGCCACCCACCTGGATCGGCGGACGGACAGCCCCGCCGATCGCGTCCGCCATCGAACCGGAGAACCCGGCGGCGATCTCCCGGTCGTTGAACACCTGCGAGGAGGCGAACACCCGCCCCTGCCTGTCCTGCCAGCACGCCCGGTAGCCCAGCACCCGCCGCTCCCTGGTGGCGCCGGCCGTCGCCTGCCCGGTCTCGGCGATGTCGTTGTAGTGGGCGATGATCTTCGAGAGCATCGGCTTGTAGGCGCCGTTGGCGTCCTCGGAGCGGTGGCGCTTGAGGGCCTCCTCCAGCCAGTCCTGCCGGCGGTGGGAGAGGCGCTCGGCGTAGAGGGCCTTCTCCTCGACGGTCGGCTCGTAGCCCGGCCAGAGGCCGGCAATCAGCTTGCGGTTGTTGTCCCAGTTCACCATGACGAAACCCTCTGCCTCCGCGGCCGGTTCGATTGCGTGTCCCCGCCCTTGTCCTGCGAACGCGACAGCCAGTTGGCGACGAACTTCCGCCACGCCGACTTGCGGGCCTTCGCGGGGTTGGCCCGCAGCCACTCGGCCATCGCGGCCAGCTGGCGGTCGATGTCGCAGGCGGGGTACGCCTTGCCCCAGCCATCCCGGTCGGCATCGGTGATCCCCGTCCAGCCGGTCTCCGGTGCCCATGCGATCGCGTCCTTCGGCTTCGACCGCTTGCGGGTCGGAGCAGGAGAAAGCGCAGCTTTCGACTCTCTGGAAAGATCGTTGTTACGGAGAAGAGTGTCAGAAGAAGACAAGACAAGAGAAGAAGAGAGGAGATTAGAAGGGGTGCTAGACACTTGCTTAGCACTTGCTTGGCATGTGCTAGGCACTTGCTTGGCACTTGCCTTGGCTACTCCACCCTTGCTGCCCGCGTACTTGCGCTTCGCAAGCAGTTGGCAGGCAACGACATACCGCTCCTCGCACAGCGGGAAACGGAGCACGGCGCCGTCCGTGACGAGGAAACGCCTGATCTGCGGCCAGCACGCCTTGGCGCCGGGGATCACCGCGTCCAGTTCGTCGATGTCGGACGGGAGCGGCTGGCGCATCCATGCTTGGATGAAGCAGTCGAACAGCACGCCCTTGGCTTGCGCCGTCATGTTGCGGACGGTGCATGCGATCGCGTGCAGGTCCACCATGAACCCGCGTGGCTTGAGGTCGGTCGGCGCGTTCGCGCCCTTGTCGTCTTGCATTGGACTTCCGTTTCGAGCGGGGTTGTCCGGCTGACGGGCCGGGGACGCTCGTGGTCGGAAGTCTACCACGGGTCAACCCAGCCTGTCACTTGCGGGGCTTGTCAGGCCCACCGGATTTCCGTCACCAACCGCTGCCGCGGAGCCCGTAGACCGCAGGGAATGGCTCGTCCTGCGTGATGCGGAAGACCTTGATCGGCTTGCCGGTCGCCACGGCGTTGTGCGTCTTTATGAGAATCCCGAACATGACGATGTGCCCCCACTGGTTGCGGAACTTGCTGGCCGAGGCGCGCATCACATGGTTGTGGAACTCACGGACATCCGGCAACGAACGTTCGATGTCGCAGAAGCCGTCCAGGAAACCATCGACATCGTCGATCTGCCCGGCGGAGGAAGCAAGGTACGCCAACGCGCCGAAAGGCCCAGCCGGGATCGACTTGTTGGTCCGCTTGACCCTGTAGAACCAATGGGCCGCCATCTCCAGCACTTGGTTGCCGGATGCCGTCCGGATAATGTCGCCGTGGTCGATCCTGCCTGATGCAAGCGACGTGATCGACGGCAGCTTCCCGGCGTTCCGCTTGTAGTAGTCGCGGAAGCGGAGGATGGCGGCCACAGGCGCCGCGCCGGGCACCCCAGCCGCCTGCAACGCATGCGTCGGCGTCCGGTTCATGCCTTGGTCGCACGTCTCGAACGCATCCGGATCGACTCCGCGGACCACCAGGAAATCGACGGTGCGTCCGGATTGGATCACCGCCCAGAGCCGGTGCTGTCCATCGACCAGCCTGCCGTCCTTGCCGATGACGACCGACTCTCCGTTGAGCGCCCACTTCCCCTCGTCCATCGCCTTCGAGTAGCGGTCGACGATCCTCTGCGACACGTCCCTGTTCTTGGTGCATCCCTCAAGGATCTTCGCGGCCTCGTCAGGGCCGATCGCCTCTACCTTCGCGTTCACGTTCGCCATCGCATGCCTCCAATGTTGTCGACCCAGATGCGATGCGGTCCTTGGCCGCCGGCCGGGACGCATCGCTGGAGCGACGACGCATCTACCGGGCCGGCGCTTGCGCCCCGTGCCAAAGGGGACCAAGAGGACCGCATGCTACCGCTCCCCCCACGGGAGCTTCAGCCCCGCCGCGTCCAGCGTCCGGCCGATCGCGGCGACCACCAGCCATCCGCAGCCCTCGGCCTTGAGCTTCCCGACCGTCGCCACCGCCTGCACGTCCCGCAGCCGCACGCAGCCCAGCCGCGTCAGCACGTTGACCGCCCGCGTCGTGACGTTGTTGCCGCCGAACTCCGTCTCGTTGACCAGCCGGTACGCCGGGTCGAGCGTCAGGCCCGGCACCGTCGGGTAGGCGGGCGGGGCGGTCGGCGGCTCCTTGGGCTTGTCCTGCTTCTTAGCCACTGAACACCTCCCGCAAGTCGCACCACTTGTCTTCGATCAGGTGGCCGAACTTGGTCACGGTGCTTCCGGCCCCACCAGTCTCCACCCGGATGAACTTGCCGGGCAGATCCTCCCACTTCTCGACGCCGACCGTCCGGAGAACCGCCTTGATGAACTTGCCGCAAGCCGCTGCTGGCGCGTTGTCCGGAGGCGCGTCCAGACGGAAGCCTCCGAGCATGACTCCCCATCCAGATCCCTCCACATGGATGAATCCGGTGAGGATCCCGTGATCCTCGTACCCGAGCATGGTCGATCTGATCATCGCGTTCTCGATAGTCATTCGCTGGCTCCTTCGTTGTCCGAAAACCCTGCACCCCGAGGCACGGGGCGCAGAGCAGAGGGGAGATACGCCGGGAACGCCCCGGCTGGGGGCACTTCGCACTGCCCCCTAAAAGCCGCGCCGCCGTCTCCGGCGACGCAGCCGAGAGAAGTTGACTAGAGCAGCGCCTCGATGTCGGCGTCGGACAACTGGAGCGGCGGCTTCTCCGCCTCCGGGGCCGGGGCGGGGCGAGAGCGACGGCCCCTCCTCGGCTCCTCGGGCTGCGGCTTCGCAGGCTCGACCACCTCAGCCTCCACCGCCGGCGCGGCCTCGGCGGCCGGCGCCAACTGCGGAGCGGAGATCCTCGCGTTCAGCTTCGCCGTCGGCGACAGCGCCGCAGCCACCGGCGCCGACGCCGGCACGGCCCGCAGGTCGCCCGCCTCGTCCTCGTCGATGATCCCGGCGAACCCGAACGCCACACGCGCCGCCTGGATGATCGCCCGGTGCCGCAGCATCCGACGCGGCCACTGCGACCACGGCTCCGTGCCCTTGCGGCACTCGTCGAAATACTCCGTCACCACGATCGGGTGCGAGCGCTTCTTGTGGTGGATCTTGACCGTGCAGGAGAACGGCTTGCCCGTGTTCGGGTTGTCCGCCTCCTCGATCTCCATGCCGTCGTAGTCCGGGTGCCGGTTGATGAGGCTCAGCCACCCGTCGATCGACACGATGGCCCCGAACTGGCCGTTCTTCCCCTTCATGGCGTGGACCTCGCGCCGCATCGGCGACAGGCCCAGCTCCGCGCAGACCATCGAGAAGGCCACCATCTCGGCCCCCGACGCGCCCGGCATCACCATCTTGCTCAACACGCTGAACACCTCGTCGGGCGTCACGTCGCAGACCCTCGCCAAGTTGGCGATGGCCGACGACTTGCTCACCGTCTGGTGCGGGACGATCTCGCTCATTGCTCCGCCTTTCCGGGCATCACGCCCATTCCGCGCCTTCCACCTTCTCCTCGATCGCGCGCCGCAGCCAGCCCGGCACGCCGACATCCTGCACGCCATCCGCGTAGCCAGGCCACTTGCCGCTCGCCACGCAGTCGCCGTACCGCTCCAACAGCGGCGGCAACAGCTGCTCGTAGAGCACCACGACCTCATCCAGCATCCGGTAGCACGCCACGCCGTAGGGCGGCTCGTCCTCCACCACGATGAAGCAGAACCCCTCCACGGGGAGCCCGCAGGCGTAGGCCACGCATCCGTAGAACGCCGACTGTATTCCGTAGCCCATGCTGCCGATGGTCCGCTCGAACTCGGCCCGGCCGGCGCCGCGGCCCGTCGTCTTGATGTCGAGGATGATCCCCTCGCCGTAGGCGTCCGCCCTCGCCTTGCACGGCTGCCCGTGCAGCGTGGCGAGCAGCGTGAGTTCCCGATCGGGGCAGAGGCCCAAGAGGCCGGCCGCGCCCGGATGCGAGAGGATCGCCGCAGCCATGCCCTCGACCTGCTCGGACTGGCGAGCGGTCAGCACCGGCTTTCCGATCGACGCCTCCCACTCGGCGTATGCCGCCGTCTCGACTCCGTACGGCCGCCCCGTCTTCGGGTTGACCGGCCCGCCGACCGCGTAGGCGTCGGCGTACGCCTCCCGGCCCTCCAGCACCAGGCAGTGCAGGGCGGACCCCACCCGCATGGCGGGCGTGTCCCGTGGCGTGTCCAGCTCGCGGCGCAGGTGCGCCGCCGTCTTCGAGGCCAGCACCTTGAGGCGCGAGTACGAACAGCGGTCGATCGCGTGGTACTCGTCCTCCGGCATGTCCCGGATGATCCCGTCTTCCATTCGTTGCTCCTGCGGCGGCACGCCGCGCCCGTATGCTAACACCGCTCCGGCCCGTGTCAACCGATCGGCCGGACGTGCCGCCAATCAACGTCCGTCACCGACAGCACCGCGCCGCAGCGCGACCAGACCCGACCGATCCAATCCTCCGCCATCGCCCCGTCGGGAAGGTGCAGCATCTCCCCGCCGGGCCAGAGCAGCCGCCGCCCATCCCATTCGATCCGCTCGCCAGAGCTTGGGTCGCGGTACGCCGCAGGCTCGCGGAACACCGCAGCCGCCGGCGACGCCGCGACGCGCCGCACGTCCTCCTCAGACGCAGCCAGGGGCACCGGCTCCGGCTCCGGCGGCGCCTTCTCGTCGTCGCACCGCAGCCAGCCTTTGGCGTGGCGGTGCCATCGGTAGACGCTGCCGCGCCACAGCCGCACGCCTTCCGCGATGCGGCGGCAATCCGGCATCGGCTCGCCCTCTGGGACGATCGGGGGGGCGTCAAGTTCCATGGCGCTCACGCTCCTTCCGCAATTCCGCGTCGGGGTCGTTCGGCCAGCCGGTCAGGAACCGGACGAAGACGCCGCAGCCCAGCACCGCCAGGGTGAGTACCGCCGCAGCGATGTCGAGCCAGTTGTGGGCGTCCATGTTGCTCCAATCTGCGGGCGGCATGCCCGCGAACCGTCGGGAATCCCCCGCCCTATCCTCGGCGAACCTCGGCAGGGGCGAACCCTCTTCGGGCGGGGGAGGGGGAGTGTGTCATCGGGGAAAAACGATCCTGATTCGGCCGCACTCGGATTCGTCGAAACGGCAACCCATGCGGCGGAGAAGCGCCAGCGATGCGCGGGCCACCTTGCGGCACCGATCATGCTCCTCATCGGTCCTCGCCTTGCGGGGATTGGTGCAGTCGTTGTAGTTGGCCGCGAGCATCGCGGGCCAGTAGGCGGGCGGCATGGTCCGCATCACCTTGCGCGTTGTCATCCAGAATGGCCGGTGACTTCCTCTCATTGCGTGTCTCCAGTTGCCGCCCGGCTCGGGCGGGAAACCCAGGCGAGCCCGGTGGGGCGCGCCGGGGGCGATTAGTCAGTCAACCCGGCAGTAGTAATGCCCATGCCACCCAGCCGAGCGCAGCACATCCACGGCCCGCGAGAACGTGCCGCAAGCCTTCACGCGGTCCCACACCTTCGCCGCGATGGCGTACGCGGCGGAAGGCTTCTGCGTGTGCCGCGTGATGACGCACGGCTCGTTGTAGCGGTCCACGTGGTCATCGACGCTGACCAAGCGGTGATCGGCGGACGCGGACCACTTGCCCTCCACGCCAGCGGTCAGCCTCGGGCGGGGCGCGTCGATCCCGCGCACCTCCTCGACGTACAGGCGGCCGTGATGCTCTGGCAGCCCCGCAGCATCGACCAGCGAACGCGCCGCGGCGTGGATGTCCTCGAATGCGGCTTCTTGGCTCACCGACTGCGCGAAACGGATCATCTCGCAGCAGAGGTTGAAGGCACGCGCCGCATCGCTAGCTGCGTCGGACGTTCCGACGGTCGGACGCCAGCCAGAGAAACCGATCACGCGGCACACCTTGCCGCGCTTGCCGGCGTTCTCCATGTCGGTGATCCGGAATCCATGCCCGTACTCGGGCGCTTCGACGTGGTATCTCATCGCGTTTTCTCCATTTTCCCGGCGGCATGCCGGGGAATCCCGGCCCGGCCCGGCAGGGCGGGGCGGGGGGTGGGTGTCAGTCCAGCGTCAACGGCAGTTCGCCAGAAAGGATCGCGTCGCGCTGGGTACGGCCACTGACTGCGACGGTCCAACTGCCGACGGTCGCCGTGGGGCGCTTGGCCGATCCGTTGACCTGCATGGTCGCGGATTCGTCCAGCCCCATGACGCGGACCAGGCGTTCACCCACGGCACGCATCAGCAGGAACAACCCGCGGCGCGACAACTGGCCGAGGTATCCGACTCGGAAGCGCCGTCCGTCCGGGTGGGTGGCGACCACCTCGTACTTGGTGGCGTAGTGGCGGAGCGCTTCCAGCTTCTCAAGCGTTGCGGTTTCCATTGCGTTGTCTCCAGTGGTTGGGGGCGTCGGTTCAGTCGGCTTCCATGAGCCGGTAGTCGTACGGCGTGCTGGCCCGCTTCGCTTGCATGCCGATGGCCAGCTTCAGCGCCGACCGGCTCGGCCACAACTCGATAACGCAGTCTCCGCCGAAGGGATCGGAAGACCGTTGCTGGCGAGTGCTGGCCCGTTGCCGGTCTTCCGGCTTCATCGCAGCCTTGACCTCGGCCAAGCGGCCGTAGGGCACCGTGTTCCCGAACGACGTGCGGTAAATCTTTGCCATTGCGTCTTCTCCAGTTTGGCCGCGGCATGCGGCCGAAACCCGCGCCGCCCGTCTCCGGGGGGCGCGAGGGGGTCAGGCGGGGATGGCCGAGACGGACCACGAAAGGAGGCGAACCGAATCGGCACCGTTCGCCTTGAGATGGGCGCGAGCCTCCACGATGGCGCTCAAACGTGATGGCGCATCGACCGTGACGAGTCGTGAGTAGAAACCGCCATCCGTGGTCGTGACGCGGAAAGTCAACTCAAAGCGCTTGGCGGAGTATCCGGGATCGGGGGTAATGGAAAGGTGCATTGTCGGTTCTCCAGTGGGGCGGCAGCCCCGGTTGCCGCTGGCTGGCGGCATGGTTCTATTGTACCGCATACTTCGGCTCGATCCACCAACACGCATCATCTTTCTGCAAGATTCCTGCACACGCGGGAAGAATGGGAAGGGCAGACTTGACTTTGTGGACGGACGGTGGATGATTCCGCCCATGCGAGCGACTATGCGATACCCTCAACTCCACTGCGGTTTCGCGGACTCGCTCGCAACGGTCCGAACACAACCCCGCTCCGAGTAGCCTCGGGGTGGGGTTTTCCATTCACGCCACAAGCGATCCGGACCTCGCCACAAAGTGTCCGGCGGCAGGTCGAGCCGAGACCACGACCACGGTTGCAGTAAGTCGGCCGCCCATAGACGCCCCAGACGGCCGCCACCTACCAAGGTGGAACCTGGACCTTCCCAGAGTTCGCGGAAACCGCCGCCAAAGAGTCAACGGTCCATGGAGTAGCGGTGCGCGCACAGGACGCTGGATCCCACCATGACCAAACGACGACGCAGCAAAGACAACCGCATGCTCCAAGACGCCGCCGCAACACTCTTCCGCCAGCATGGAATCCCCATCCACGCCGCACGACTGCTGGCCGAAACCACACGCATCGACTCCACCGACGCCATCCTCGAAACCATCCGCCAGTGGAAGGACCGCCACGGCCACCTAGACCAAGCCGCATCCAACCCGCTGGGGACCGTCCAACTACAACCATCGGCTTGGCGAGCCCGCTACAAGGGCGAACGGCGAACACTCGCACGCCGAGACAAGCGAAACGGGACCGCCTAGCACCGTCCAGCCACACAGCCAGTCAACGAACCCCGCGAGAATGGACGCGGCAGCGACGGACGGTCAACGCCACCGCGAGGACCGAAGCAACACACCGCTGCACACACACCAGCAGCGGGTAGCAACCGACGGGCAGGGACGAGGGAAGAGGCAGGGTGAGGGTCAACGCCGCAGCGCAGCCAACCGCAACGCTCCCGGCAAGCCGATCGGACGAACCAAAACCCCTCTGGCGATGGCAAGAACGCGGTTCTCTACCCTTCGCCGGTGAACAGATCCCCCCCCTTCACAAAACCAGGTTGACGAGCCGAGCGATCCCTAAGCCCCTTCCCGTCGCCTGCACCGAAATCGTGGGGATGTCTAAGTGCAATCGACTGCTGCTGCAACGACTTGCGACTTACGAGTGAGGAGCGGCTGCTGCTCGCAACGGCGAGTGGCTGCCGCGTCGCGTTACCCGCTGGAGACTTCTGGCTGTGTGGCGCGACGGGGGGCATGCCTCGAATGTTCCACGTGGAACCTTTGTGGATAACCAAACAGCCGACTGCGGTCGCAGGGGAAATTCCTGTGGTCGTTGCATTGTGCCGTGTACAGTGTACATTGCACAGAAGAGGAGCAATGACCATGCGTGTATTCGAAAGCGGTCGAGGCTGGGAGTCCAAGGTCAACTTCGTGGACGAGGAGAACGTCCTCGTGGGGTACGACATCTCCGAGTTCTGCTGCGAGTCTGCGGAGTGGTCGTTCCATTCGTCGCTGCCCGGCTGCAAGGCGAACAAGGTGGAGTTGTCGGAGGGGGATCTGCTGGATTTCCGCTTCGACCGCGGGTTCTTCGTGCAGGGGAACCTGGCGACCTCGGAGGAGTTGTTTGAGGGCGACGCGGTGGCGTTCCGGATAGTTTCGCCTGTCCGCGAGGCGTTCATCGTGCTTCGGAACTCGCAGAACGGCTACTACTCGCACGGCTTCGAGATGAGCGTTGGCGGCGTGATGCTGCGGAGGGGGTCTCTGTGACCTTGGACCACGCCCCGCGGGTCGGTGAGGCAGTGCTGGAGTACGGCGAGGTGGTGAGGCGGCGTTTGCCGGCCGAGCCGCCTTTGGCGGAGGGGTATCGCGTGGACCTGGCGGACGGGGGCGTGGTGGAGGTGGGTGTGGGTCTGGTGGGCGGTGAGCGTGTGTTCACGCACCGGGTGACGCGGTGGGACGGGGAGTTGGGTGCGAACGTGCAGTTGCGTTTCGACCTGTCGGCGTCCGCGGCTCGTGCCGTGTGGTCGCTGTATGGGCTGCTGGGTGTGGAACAGGAGAAGTGAGATGGCGAAGGACGTTGGTCCGTACCGCTGGGTGGCGGTGGGCGAGATGGTGCATTTCGAGAAGCATCCCGGCCTTGTGGATGGTGTCGGGCCGGCGGTCGGGATGTGCGGGACATTCGGATCGGCCGAGTCTGTCGCGTCGGCTCACAACGACGCATTGGCGGTGGGCGACAATTACAAGTGGAGCCACGCCGCCAACTACATCCAATGCAACAGGACCATCGCCTACGCGAAGGACGAGGCCGATGCGTCGGAGATCGCGGAGTGCCACAACCGCTGCCTGTCGGAGTTGCGTGGGGAGCATGTTCCCGCTGGCCAGGTGGACTTGGACGACCCGAAGGCGGTGCTGTGCCGGTTCATGCGTGCGTTGGGCCTTCGGGTGTCGTTCTCGGCTGGCGAGGCGGGGACTCGTTGGGTGGCTGCGGTGGAGCGTGGGGACGTGACGGTCTCGGAGCGTGACGCGAAGGCGCTGATCGAGGTGGCGAGGGGGTTGGCGTGATGGCCGAGCAGTACCGCACGACGGGCGACATGGCCCGCGAGTTGGGGGTGCCGCTGCACAAGGTTCTGTACGTCCTGAAGTCGCGCGAGGTGAGCGAGGACAGGCGTATAGGGAACTACCGGATGTACGGCGAGAAGGCGTGGCGCGAGGTGGAGTCGGCTGTGAAGGAATTGGAGGAGAAGCGATGATCGACAAGCCAATCACGCCCTCGGAGCTGGTCGCGGCGGTGAGGCCGTGCCTGCCGCTGGGCGACATCATCGGCGCGAAGGAGTGGGGAGACGATGTCGTCTCATTGAAGATCCGCGACAGCGTGTTCGCCGACATTTGCCCAGTGATCGAGCGGGCATCGGCGCTCATCATTGGTGCGATCTGGCAGTCCTGCGAGCGGCGGGGGTGGATCGTGCAGATGTTCCCGGCGCAGAGCGACGTGATCGTGTGGCGTGGTCCTCATGACCGGCACGAAGCGAAAGGCACCTCCGTCCTGTCGCTGTGCGCGGCGTACGCGGCGGCGAGGAAGGCGAGCGAGGTGA
>Ga0075464_10001123_pt1 | contig 12099 bp, 11 predicted proteins | sample DEB19_08_DNA_5_FD_75068 | JGI IMG/M metagenome (GOLD analysis project Ga0075464, IMG submission 75068) | Aqueous microbial communities from the Delaware River and Bay under freshwater to marine salinity gradient to study organic matter... | ecosystem: Environmental > Aquatic > Marine > Coastal ...
ATGCTGGACGTGCAAGTCGCTTCATTAGCCAATCAGGCCATGAATTATTTGGTGTCGGACACGCTACCCAAACGCAATGGCAACGCACACCCGAACATCCAGCCGCAAGATGTTTATGGTTGCAGCAACGGACAGGTGATTTTGGTGGTCGGCAACGATGGCCAATTTTCGAAGCTGTGCGAGGTGTTGAAGAAAGCCGAGTGGGCGACAGACCCACGCTTCTCGGTGAACGCACAACGAGTTCGCAACATCGGCGTCTTGTCGGCCTTGTTGCGGGCTGAATTTCAAACGTGGGGGCGTGATGCCTTGATCGCCGCACTGGACGTTGTCGGCGTGCCCTGCGGTCCGATCAATTCGGTTGCTGATGTCTTCAAAGATCCTCAAGTCATTGCCCGCGGCATGCTTCAGCATGTACCGCATCCGAGTGGCGTTGATCTGCCCCAGGTGAGCAGTCCGATGCGCTTCGAGCAGGCTGCTCTGCAAACTTGCGCAGCACCGCCACTGCTTGGCCAGCACACCAGCGACATACTGCAAGAACTTGGCTACGGCCTCACTGATATCGCGGCCCTTCAGGCCGCAGGAGAGATCTAGCCATGCTGCAACTTCATTGGTCTCCGAAATCACCGTTTGTTCGCAAGGTGATGGTTTGCATTCACGAACTCGGTATGGACATCGAGGTCGAAAAAATTCGGTCGGTGGCGGCCATGCTGAAACCAAACGCGGCCTTGATGCGTGACAACCCGCTGTCCAAAATACCAACGCTGTTGCTCGACGACGGCAGCACGCTGTTTGATTCGGTGGTGATCTGCGAGTATCTGAACGATCACGCCAATGGTCATTTGTTTCCCGCCAGCGGACCTGAAAAATGGCAAGTACTGCGTTGGCATGCGCTGGGCAATGGCTTGCTAGACGCACTGATTTTGTGGCGCAACGAGCGTGAACGTGAGCAACCCTTGCAGGCGCTGATGGATGCCTTTGGCCTGAAGACTAACGCAGTGCTTTCACAACTTGACGCCGAAGTGAATGACTTGGCGGCAGCCCCCATCAGCATCGGCACTGTGACCATCGGCTGCGCGCTGGGTTACCTAGACTACCGCTTTGAGGACTTCGGCTGGCGCGACCATGCCCCCGCGCTGGCGGCATGGTTTGACGTCTGGCGGCAACGCCCTTCCTTTGTGTTGACGGAACCAGCAGAAGGCTGAAACGGCTATGAAAATCATCGCCAGAAAATTGTTATGACATGTTTGACCGGTGTGCGCGTGCTCGATCTGAGCCGCGTGTTTTCGGGGCCGTGGGCCGGCCAAATGCTGGCGGACTTTGGTGCAGAGGTGATCAAGGTTGAGCGTCCGGGACGCGGAGACGATGTCCGACAGCAGGGCTTTCGCGCCAAGGACGCTGCTGGCGTTGAAACCAGCGAGACCACCTCTTTTCTGGCCATGAACCGTGGCAAGCGATCGATCACCGTGGACATGTCACAAGCCGAAGGTCAGGCTCTGATTCGTCGGCTTGCGACCGAAAGCGACATCCTGATTGAGAACTTCAAAGCTGGCGATTTGGCGCGTTACGGGCTCGACTACGCGAGTCTTCAATCGACGCATCCGAAGCTGGTGTATTGCTCTATCAGCGGATTTGGACAAACCGGTCCGTACAGTCACCAGCCCGGTTATGACCCGATTTTCCAAGCGATGAGTGGGCTCATGAGCATCACCGGACATGCGGACGGCGAGCCTGGCGGCGGGCCGATGCGCACTGGTTTTGCGGTGGGCGACATCACGGCGGGCTTTTACGCTGTGAGCGCGGTGTTGGCTGCATTGCGACACCGCGACATGGTCTCCGGTCAAGGGCAACACATTGACCTGGCACTCTTTGATGCGCAGGTGGCGGCGTTGTCGCATCTGGCGATGATTTACTTGGTGACAGGCCAGCAGCCTGCGCGCCTAGGAACGGCCTCGCCGATCACTTGCCCCTATCAAGCGTTCGAATGTGCCGATGCACCCATCATGATCGCCGTCGGCAACGATGCGCAGTTCGTCAAACTCTGCGAGTGCCTTGGATTGTCTGAACTGGCCGTAGACAGCCGCTTCAAGACCAACCCCGATCGGTCCAAGAACCGCTTGATTCTGGTGCCATTGCTGGCAGAGGTATTGAAGACCCGCCGCGTTGCGCAGTGGTATGCCGAATTCGATGCAGCGGGTGTTCCGAGTGGTCCAATCAACAATTTCGCCGAGGTCTTCGCCGACCCGCAGATCGTGCACCGCGAGATGCTTCAGCACATGCAACACCCTACCATCGGCGAGATTCCGCAAGTCGCCAATCCGGTGCGTTTTTCCGCTTCGCCGGTTCAATACCAACGGCCGCCGCCGCTGCTCGGCGAGCACACGGCTGAGGTGCTGCGCGATGTACTTCAAATGGACGAGCGGGGCATCACTGAACTGCGTCAGCGCAAGGTCATCTGATGACAACACAAGCCAGCGGCATGGACACTGAGTCCATCACCATGTTTCGCGACAGCGCCAGCGACTTCTTGAGCGCTGTCGACCAACGCCAACGCGTTCGCGCGCTCGAAGCGGGCGGTGGCGGCTTTGACCGTGAAGTCTGGCAACAAATGGCCGACATGGGCTGGTTATCTATATTGGTTCCAGAGTCACTTGACGGGCTTGGTTTGGGCTTGGCCGAAGTGGCGGCCATCGCGCAGGAGTGCGGGCGCCATTTGTTGCCCGAGCCATTTGTCGATGCCGGTGTGCATCCGCTGGCCTTGCTGTGTGCGCTGCCGGTTAGCCCGCCGCGCGACGAGTTGCTCAAAGAACTCTCAGCCGGACATTCCGTGGTGGGCGTTGCCTGGCAAGAAAAAGCCGGCGAACTGGAGGCCACCAACAACCTCACACGTGCGACCCCGATCAATGGCAAATGGGCCTTAGACGGGCAAAAACGGTTTGTCCGACCCGGCCTAGGTGCCGACGGATGGATCGTCAGTTGCCAGTTGGACGCGCAGCCCGCCTTGGTCTGGGTGTCAGCCGGACAAGCCGGGGTGCAATTGAGCACAGAGCAAGCGGTGGACGGTAGCTTGCTGTGCAGCGTGAGCTTCACGAAGGTCGAACTCGCCCCTGCACAGTTGCTGGCTTTGGGGTCGACAGCGCAAGTCGCGTTGAGCCACGCTAACGAGGTGGCCCGCATCATCCAGTCCGCTGAGTTGGTTGGCATCGCTGAACGGGCGCTGTTGTTGACGCGGGACTACCTCTGCACGCGCACGCAGTTTGGCAAACCCATTGGCAGTTTTCAGGCCTTGCAGCATCGCTTGGTGGACGGACTGATTCAGGTCGAACTGGGTGCGGCTTGCTTGCGTGAAGGTCTTGCTGTGGTGAGTTCGCCGGACGCTGGCGCGCTGCTCTGGGCCAGCACGGCGAGCCGACTCAAGTCACGCTGCGCTTTTGCGGCCTGTGAGATGACGCGCATGGCGATTCAGCTGCACGGCGCCATCGGCACGACCAATGAATATGACGTTGGGCTTTATTTCAAGCGTGCCATGACGCTCTCCAGCCGTTGGGGCAACCCCGCCAGCCATCGCCGCCGCTACGCCCAAATCGCGGGAGCCAATCGCGCTTCGTTACCGGTCATGACCGGCCGTTCGGAGCACACCGAGTTTCCGCCCGATGCCCAATGGGACGAGATGCCGGAATTCGAGTTTCGCCAGATGGTTCGGGCCTTCTTTGCCAAGCACTACCCGGCCGAACGGCGCTACCGCCCTTACCGCCAGACATGGGCTGAATCCAAGGGTTGGTACATGACGTTGTCTCGGCTGGGCTGGTTGGCACCCGCTTGGCCGAAAGAGCACGGCGGCATGGGTCTGCCCGCTGACAAACTGATCGCCTACATCGAAGAAAGCGAAGCTTGGGGCGTCGCCCGTCCTCCCGACCAAGGGCTGGTGATGGTCGGGCCGATCTTGATGCGCTTTGGCACGGACGAACAGTGCGCCCGCTTTTTGCCCAAGATCTTGGCCGGCGAGCAGGTCTGGACACAAGGCTATTCAGAACCCAATGCGGGTTCAGACTTGGCCGCCGTGCGCACCGAGGCAGTGATCGAGGGCGATGAATTCGTCGTCAACGGGCAAAAAACCTGGACCACCTGGGGCATGGATGGCACTCACATGTTCATGCTCGTGCGCACCGACAAAACTGTCAAAAAACAGGCTGGCATCAGCTTTCTGTTGGTTGATTTAAAGACGCCTGGGGTGACGGTTCGACCGATCCAGAATCTGGCGGCCGAGCGTGAATTTTGCGAGGTCTTTTTCGACAACGTGCGCGTGCCGCTGGCGAACCTCGTGGGTGAGTTGAACCAGGGTTGGACGGTCGCCAAGGCGCTGTTGGGTTTTGAGCGGCTCTTCACCGGCAGCCCGAAACATTCGCAGCACACGCTGCATCAGGTTGAGAAATTGGCCCATCAGCGGGGTCTGCTCGATGACCCGGTGTTTCTGGCACGGTTGACTGAGCTTCAGCTCGACACAGCTGATCTGGGTGCGGCTTACAACGGCTTTGCCGCCATCGCCAAACGTGGCGAGAGCATTCCGCCCAGCATCTCCATGTTGAAGATTTGGTCGACGGAGACCTATGAACGGCTGGCGTTGTTGCTGATTGAGTCGGCTGAGGACTACGGCGGGCTGCGCGACCACTGCCAGACCGACGAGATTGACCTGCATGTGGTGGCGCCATTGTTCAATGCACTGGGGGCCAAAATTTTTGCGGGCAGTAACGAAATACAACGCAATATTCTGGCCAAAGCTGTGCTGGATTTGCCGAGCTGAAAGATGCTGTTACTTCAAACCCCATCAGACCTGTTGGCGCATGTCGGCCAAAAACTCGGCGAGAGCGACTGGTTCACGATAGAGCAACACCACATTGACACGTTTGCGCAAGTCACCGGCGATGACTTCTGGATTCACGTCGACGTGGCGCGTGCCCGGCGCGACATGCCCGGCGGCAAGACCATTGCACACGGCCTCTTCATTTTGTCGCTGGTACCGCGTTTGCAACGCAACATCTTTCGTATCGAACACCGTGGCCAGGGTCTGAACTACGGCTCAGACCGCGTTCGGTACACCGCCCAAGTACCTGTGCTGTCACGGGTACGTTTGCACCAAACCTTGCTGAAGGCAACGCGCCAAGAAGGTGCCACGCGCATCACCACGCAATGTGAATTCGAAATTGAGGGGCAGACGCGGCCAGCGCTGGTCGCCGAATTCATCTTGCTGATTCGCGACGCTTGAGTCCGCCCGCCTCACTTGCAACCCCCTAAAACAACAACTGGAGATCACAATGCTTAAAAGAAACGTCCTGCTCCTCTGCTTGACCGCGTTCGCGGCCCTGACGGTCAGCGCGCAAACAGCCTGGCCCTCGAAACCGATTCGCCTCATCGTGCCTTACCCGCCAGGCGGTCCAGTAGATCAACTGGCCCGCGCCCTTGCGCCCAAACTGGGTGAGGCACTTGGACAGAACATCATCATTGACAACAAGGCGGGCGCCAGCGGCACCATCGGCATGGATGCCGCTATCAAGGCCGAGCCCGATGGCTACACCTTTGGCTTCGGCGTTCCCGGCGGCATCACGGTCTTGCCGCATCTGCAAAAACTGCCTTACGTGGTCGACAACATCAACTATGTCTCGCTGGTCGCTCGCGTGCCGCAGGTCATCACTGTGGGTCCGCAAGTGCCGGTCAAGACCCTGCAGGAACTGATTGCCTTGGCTAAGCAACAGCCCGGCAAGATCAACTATGGTTCAGCTGGCAACGCCACCACGCCACACCTGGGCGCAGAGCTTTTTGCGCAAGAAGCCGGCATCAAGATGGCGCACATCCCCTACAAAGGAGCGGCACCCGCCGTCACTGCTTTGCTGGCGGGGGACATCCAGGTGCTGGCGGCTGACTTGCCCGCGGTACTCCAGTTCACTTCGCGTGGTGTCAAGATTCTGGCGGTCTCGGGACCGCGCCGCGCAGAGGCGCTACCCAACGTGCCAACGACCACTGAACTGGGCTTGCCTGCGGTGTACTCAGAGTCCAACTACGGCATCATCGCGCCGACGACTTTGCCAGCCGCTATCCAGCAAAAAATGCGCGAGGCATTGGTTGCTGTGTTGAACACGCCTTCGGTCAAAAACCAGATCGCCGCATTGGGTGCCGTCGCTATAAGCACGACACCGGACGAATACCGCAAGCTCATGCAACTGGAGTCGATCAAGTGGGCGGCGGTGATTAAGAACGGGCAGATCACGCTGGATTAAACCCAATGATCAAACGTTTTGCCATTCTGACTTGGATGGCGGGCGGAACACCCACCGCACGGGTGGGCTGACTTAGCAAAAAGCGGGCGTGTTTCAGCCGTACAGCCTGTCCGGGTTGTTTAGAAGAATTTCACGGGTGAGATCCTCGCTACGCGTCCATAGCTTCATCACTTCCAGCAGCTGCAGTGCGTCCGGCGCGGGTGCAACGTTCAGATGCGGCCAGTCGCTGCCCCAGACGAGTTGCTTCGGGTTAGCTTGCAACAGTGCTTGGTGAAATGGTAATCCGAGTTCTAAGCTGTCGGCCTTCAATAGGTTGCGGTAGGCACACAGTTTGACCCAGACGTGGCCTTTTTCCAAGAGCGACAAGAGGGCACGAAAGTTCGGATCGTCAATACCGGCCTCAACATCAAAGCCGCCCATGTGGTCAATCACCACGGGAAAGGGCAGCGCGCGCAGCTGCGGTGCGATGTCGGGCAAGACCTTGCAGTCTGCCCAGAGTTCAGCGTGGAGTCCTGCAGCCGCCATTGCCGGTGTCAAGGTCAGCAGATCCGCGAAGGAGGCGCTGCCCTGAAAGTTCGTACCTGCGTTGCTTCGGTGGCTAAAGCGCAGTGCCCGTACGCCAGCACCGTGCAGGCCGTTCAGCGTTGGCAGTTCGCCGGGACGCACGACGATGACGCCGCGTAAGCGAGGCTGCGCGGCCAGCACATCGAGTAACAGCGTCAGGTCGCTGCCGTAGGCGCTGGGGTGGACTAGAACCCCATGTGACAGGCCTAGACGCGCCAGCCGGGATAGGTACTCGGGCAGCAGCGCTTCAGGCGGCGTGTAGCTGCGTCCCTCGGCCAGCGGATACCTGTCGTACGGACCGAAGATGTGAGCGTGGCAATCCCAGCCCTCGGTCATGGCTGGCCGGCACGTTGCGGCAAAGGAAAGGCCGGTGTGACACCTTCAGGCAGCGGTATTTCGTGCGCGTTGAGCGTCATCGCCACCATCGTGTAGTAGCCCACCAATGCCGTCAGCTCGACCAGTGCTCGTTCACCCAGAAGCCCAAGTGCTGTTTGATAGGTGGCATCCGAGACCGAGCGCGATTGGTTCAGCTCGACAGACACTTGGTGCACGACAGCTTCTTCAGGCGTCAAGCCCGCAGGTGTTGTTTGCACCAACAAAGCCTCGATCAAGGTTGGTGACAGCCCGATTTTTTCAGCTTCGATGCGGTGGGCGTACCACTCGAAAGGCGACTGGCAAGCACGGCCAGTGACCAGGATGGCTATCTCAGACAGGCGCGGTGACAAGGTGGTGTTGTAGCGCAGCAATTCGCCCAACGCCTGCCAGCGGTCCGCGAGTTCAGCGTTGTGCAGAGCCACCCGCAATGGGCCCTGAATTTTGCCGCGGCGGCCCGAAATAATTTTGTTGTAGACGCGAAGCTGGTCTGCGTCCATGGTGTCGGGCGTTGGAAATGAAATACGTGCCATGTTGGACTCCTGAATGCCTTGAGCTTAACCAGCGCACGCAGGCGCCGTGCCTTGCAATGCGCATGGCTGCTATGACTCCTCAAGCAGTTCTGAAGCAAAACGTCACAAGGCAGTCTTGCGCTTATCGGCATGGCACCGACAGGACTCGACTCATAGAATTCGTGGGTGCTAAAAATCCCTTCACGCCCGCTGCCCAGTCGGCCACAGTCGGCGGCTCATCCCGATGCTTATTTTCAGGTTTTCCTAACAACAAACGGAGACTCAAACAATGACAACCACCCATCCACTTCTGGCCAAGACGGTGAAACGTCGCACGTTGTTAGGCGGCGCGCTGGCCCTCAGCGGGGGCATACCGACCGTATTTGCGCAGGCAGATGCCGTGACGCGCTTGGTCGTGCCATTCACGCCAGGCGCTTCTAATGATCTTGTTGGCCGGATGTTCGCCGATGCGGTGGCACGCAGTTCGGGCAGAAGCTGGATTGTGGAGAACAAGCCGGGTGCCGGGTCGCTGCTGGGTGCGGAGTTCGTCGCCAAAGCCAAGCCAGACGGTTTGACTTTGCTGCTGTGCGCGAGTGCCAGCATGGGCGTCTTGCCGGCGATTCGAAAAACCATGCGCTACAACGTTGAGAAAGACTTCACGTTTTTGGCGCGAATCGCCAGCAGCCCTTTTGCGCTCGTGGCCAACGCACAACTGCCCGTCACGAACCTCGCCGACTTTGTCAAATTGGCGAAATCCAAGCCGGGAGCTCTTCGCATTGGTTCTTCAGGAGTGGGGGCTCTGGACTACATGGGCGCGTCGCTCTTGCAATCGCTGTTCGGCATCGAACTCAACATCATCCCTTACAAAGGCATGTCCCAAGTGTTGAATGATTTGCGCGCGGGTCATATTGACGCTTCGATTGTGAGTCCCGCGACCATCGAGCCTTTGGCCAAAGAGGGCACGGTGAAGGTACTGGCGGTTCTTGACAAGCAGCGCAGCCCTGTGATGCCGGACGTTCCATCTTCAACCGAGTTGGGCCATTCCAAGCTTCTCGTCGTGAACTGGTGGGGCATCGCTGCGCCCGCTAATTTACCAGCAGACGTCAGGGCGACTTTGTTGAAGAACATGGGGGCCGTCTTGACTGATCAGAGCTTTCTGGAAAGCGTGAAGGCCAAGGGTTTTGACCCGGCTGTGTTGTTGGGGGATCAGTTCGCACAGTTCATCACTGCCGATTTAAAGTCTTGGCAATTGGTCGCCAAGCAAGCCAACATTGTTTTAGACAATTGACGGTCGGTGGCCTAGCCTGCCTGTGCGGCTGGAACGCTAGGCCACTTCACCAGCTGCACGTCAATCCAATGCCAGACCAGCGCGTTTGATCACCGAGCCCCATTTGACGATGTCGTCTCGAATCAACTTTGAAAATTCTTGCGGCGAGCTGAGCCGAATTTCAATGCCGACATCGGCCATTTGACGCACCAAGTCTGGCGCTTTCATGGCCAGGCCGATGTCCCGATGCAAGAGCGCTCTCACGTCTTTCGAAGTGCCCGCAGGTGCCAGCATACCGAGCCAGAGCGACATTTCATAGTCTTCCATGCCCGGTGTTTCTGAAATGCTGGGAACTTCCGGCATGGCTGGCGAGCGCTTGCTGCTGGTCAGGCCCAAAGCGTGCAGCTTACCGGTTTTAACGTGCTCGACAAAATTGGAGGCGGTGTCGAACATCATGGAAATTCGGCCGCCTAAAAAATCGATCATGGCCGGTGCACTGCCCTTGTATGGAACATGGATCAAATCGACCTTGGCCAAACTCTTGAAAAGTTCACCGGAAAGGTGGCTGGTGGTGCCATTGCCGGCGGAAGCGAAACTCAAGGTGCCGGGCTCTTTTTTGGCCAACGCAATCAACTCGGCCACTGAATTGGCTTTGAGAGCCCATGAACTATAGCCAGCGGACCCTTCAAAGACAGCTCAAAAGCAGCAGAACTGCTATGCCCGCAGCGAACTCAGACCATCGGCCCTAAGCGCCACATGCCGTTACGGGCCATCTCGTCGACGATTTCCTGAATCTGTTGTGCGACGGCTGAAACTGCTTTAGCGGGCCCTTTGGTTTTGGTGAAAACCATCGCAACGGAGCGCCGCAAACTTGGCGAGACGATGCGCGATGCTTGGACGGTACCGGCGTTGATCTCGGCCCAAACCGCGTGCAAGGGCAGGACGGTGTAAAGGTGCTCGCTGGACACCAGTGATTTTTGCAGCGGCAGTGAATCTGCTTCAATCACCGTCTCTAGCGCAATATGTTCTTGGCGAGCCATGGCGTCGAGCGCGGTGCGCAGTCCATTCGGTGCGCTGGGAAGGATGAACGGGAGTCCTTGCAAATCTTTAAAAGCGATCTCGGGTCCGGCTGTCAGCCGGTCACCCTTGTGGCCAATCAGATAGCTTTCTACGGTGGCCAGCGATTGGTCCTGAGGAATGACCGCAACACCGTAGCGATACAAGATGGCGATATCGACGCGGGCATTGGCCAGCCATTCATCGACCTGTCCGCTGGAACCTTCGAGAATCTTGAGCTGGATGCTCGGATAGCGTTCACGCAAAGTGACAAAGAGTCGCCCGACGATGGTCGAACCGATCGACGGCAACATGCCAACGGTCACGCGTCCGGCGGGCTCGTGTATCTCGCTACGGATGTCGTGTTCAAGTTTTTCCGCGTCTTCCAGCAAGGCCTTGACTTGCGGAAAAATGCGCTTGCCCATGTCGGACATTTCGACGCCTCGCCCGGTGCGGGTAAACAGCCGGCTTTTACATTCACGTTCAAGGGCATTTAGCTGGCGACTCAGCAAAGACTGGTTGCTGTCGAGAAACAAGGCGGCACGGGTCAGGCTACCCAGCTCGGCAATGGCCAGAAACACTCGCCACTTTTGCAAGTCCGCGGTGAGGTTGATCTCAAGGGTGGTTGTTTTGGTGGCGCACATCACCCTAATTTTAGGGTTCCGGAGGCACCGGCATGCATAGGGCTTATCCGGGGCAAGCAACCCAGATATGACGAAAGTAGCAGGTCTGCTTTGTCTGGCCACACGCTGTCGATTGCCGTAGGATCAGCCGCTATTGACGAGGCACCATGAAAAAATTTGCATTTGTTGACGCTCTTGGCTTGGACACCGCCGAGGCCTACCGGCTACTCGTCGGCTGTGTCGTTCCCAGGCCAATCGCTTGGATCACCACCGTTGACGCAGACGGGCACGTTAACGCAGCGCCGTTCAGCTCTTACAACTACGTCGCCACCGACCCGCCTATGTTGGCGGTGAACATTACCTCGAAGGGCGGCATCCTCAAAGACACCGCACGCAATATCCGTGAATCGCGGGAGTTCGTCGTCAACGTGGCCGACGTGGCGACGATGGAAGCGATGCACGCGAGTGCTTCAGAATACCCGCCGGACGTCAGTGAAACCGATGCGCTGAACATTGAGTTGCTGCCGAGTACGCATGTCAGGCCGCCGCGTATTGCCGCTACGCCGGTGCAGATGGAGTGTCGGCTTGACCAGTTCATCGTGCTCGGCAAGGGGCGCAACACGCTCTACATCGGCGAGGTGGTGGCTTTTCATCTGTCGACCGATATTTACGATGGACAGCGCGTAAATTCGGCGGCGCTGAACCCCATTGCGCGCTTGGGCGGTCCATATTACGCGGCCCTCGGAGAGATCTTCAACCGGCCCATGCTGCAGCGCCCCCCCGGAGGCGAAGGCTGGATTCACCACCCCAACGACCCCATCATCAAGAAGGATTGATCCCATGAGCCCACTATCGACTAAAAAACGCATGTTGGCCGTGGTCTGTTTAGGCTTGGCGAGTGCGTTCTCGCAAGCGCAAACCTGGCCCGACAAAGTGATCCGGATCATCAACCCGTATGCCGCAGGGGGGCCATCGGACACCATCGTTCGCATGCTTGCTGACGGACTGACGACGGAATTGGGACAGCGCGTGCTGGTTGAAAACAAACCCGGTGCAGGCACCTTGATCGGGGCCAATTTTGTCGCCAAGTCGCCGCCCGACGGCTACACGTTTTTGCTGGCAACGGTTGCGCCTTTGGTGGTTCAACCCACCATCAATACGAACATGCCCTTCGACCCGCGCAACGACTTCGCCATGGTCGGTATGTTCGCCACCGTCCCGAACCTGATCACCGTGCATCCCTCGGTCCCGGTCAACAGCATCGCTGAATTGATCGCCTATGCCGGCAAGAACCCCGGCAAACTCAACTATGCCTCGGCTGGGGCTGGCACCGGCCCGCATCTGGGCGGCGAATTGTTCAGCCGCATGACCGGCGTCAAGCTGACGCATGTGCCCTACGCCGGCGCAGCACCCGCTGTGTTGGGCGTGCTGAGCGG
>Ga0075464_10001124_pt1 | contig 12096 bp, 8 predicted proteins | sample DEB19_08_DNA_5_FD_75068 | JGI IMG/M metagenome (GOLD analysis project Ga0075464, IMG submission 75068) | Aqueous microbial communities from the Delaware River and Bay under freshwater to marine salinity gradient to study organic matter... | ecosystem: Environmental > Aquatic > Marine > Coastal ...
CTGTGCAACCTGGCAATCGCCTTCAAACGCCCATACTTATCGGCTGTAAATTTTTAATGATCCTGACTTGACTCTGCGGCCTGAAGCCACCTTGCTGCGTCGTTAGCTGTAATCAGCTGAGCCTCGAATTATATGCCGGATTTTACGTCCGTGTCAAATAATTTTGAAGTTTTTAGCTTGCTGTTGTCTGCGATCAGTGCTTTGCACTTCACGCTGGCTTTTTCAGCAGAGCCAGCAATCTTATCACCGCTTTCAATGCCTCGCTAAGTTTTCTTGCAGATATTTTTTCTGCCCTCAGAACGCTGGAGGCATCCCATTCGCAACGCCTTGTTCATACATAGACACATAGACCATCTTGAGCCTGCGCTTCTCGTTTTGCAGTTCAGCTCAACCCTCACCTCTGCCACTGTCAACGCCGCACCCATGCTTTGAAAGCATTCAGCCACTTTTTTCTTCGATGCTCACACCCTACTTTTTTAGCTGCGCGTCGCACCGTATCCCCTCTATGCATGAGCGATCGCTCCTAACGGGATAATGATGTCCCTATATGGCACTCATTACCCTTCTGAACGCTCAACTCGCTTTTGGGCACGTCGCACTGCTAGACCACGCAGACTTTTCTCTTGAGAACAACCAACGCATTGGCTTGATCGGCCGCAACGGTACGGGCAAGTCCTCTTTGCTGAAGATTTTGGCTGGCCTAGACAAGCCTGATGACGGCACCTTGCAGCTGCAGCAAAACCTGCGCATCGCCTATGTTCCACAGGAACCCAGTCTTGACCCGCACGCCACGGTGTTCAACGCTGCCAGTGCCGGACTCGCTCGCACGCGGCATGTTGTCGAACAATACCTTGCTGCGGATGAACATACCGATCTCGACGCCTTGCAGTCAGAGATTGAAGCCTTGGACGGCTGGAATTGGGAGCAGCGCGTTGAAGAAACGCTGCACCGCTTGCACCTAGACAAAGATGCCATCGTTGGATCGCTGTCAGGCGGTACCAAAAAGCGCGTTGCTTTGGCTCAAGCCTTGGTCGCCAAGCCTGATGTTCTCTTGTTAGACGAGCCAACCAACCATTTGGACCTCGATTCCATCGCGTGGCTGGAAGAACTGCTGGTCAACTTCAATGGCAGCATCATCACCATCACCCACGACCGGGCCTTTTTAGACCAAGTCGCCACTGTCATCGTCGAACTCGACCGCGGCAAGCTGCGCAGCTACCCTGGCAACTTTGCGCAATACTTGATCACCAAAGAAGATCAAATGGCCCAGGAGGCGGTGATCAACGCCAAGGCAGACAAGCTTTTGGCACAAGAAGAAATATGGATTCGCAAAGGTGTTGAGGCACGTCGCACGCGCAGTGTGGCGCGCATTGGCCGACTTGAAGCGCTGCGCGATACCCGTTCGGCTAGACGCGATGCTGTCGGCCGCGTTAATCTGGATGTGTCTAGCGGCGATAAGAGCGGCAAGATCGTCGCCGAGTTGACCGATGTCTCCCTGAGCTTCGGCCATCCGGGCGCTGAAAAAATCATTGTCAGCCACTTCACCGGCACCTTGCTGCGTGGCGACAAGATCGGTTTGCTGGGACCAAACGGTGCCGGCAAAACGACTTTGCTCAAGCTCATCCTCGGTGAATTGCAGCCTGACGTGACGACCCCGCCCGGCAAGATCCGCCAAGGCGCCAATTTGCAGGTGGCTTATTTCGACCAGATGCGCGATGCGCTCGATCTTGACGCCACGCTTGAAGACTTCATCAGCCCTGGCAGCGAATGGGTCGAAATCAATGGCCAGAAAAAACACGTCAAGAGCTACCTGACCGACTTCTTGTTTTCCCCAGCGCGCGCCAACTCCCCAGTGCGCACGCTCTCGGGGGGTGAGCGCAATCGTTTGCTATTGGCTCGCCTTTTCGCCCGTCCAGCCAACGTGCTGGTACTCGATGAGCCGACCAACGATCTGGACATCGACACCTTAGAGTTGCTGGAAGATTTGTTGCAGAACTACGAAGGCACCGTGTTTTTGGTCAGCCACGACCGACGCTTTTTGGACAACGTCGTCACCAGCACCATCGCCTACGAAGGCACGCCGGAGAACCCCGGTTTCTGGCGCGAATACGAAGGCGGCGTCACCGACTGGATCACTCAATCCAAGCGTGCTGCGCAAATCAACGGCGGCGGCAAAGTAGCACCGGCAGCCAAAGCCTTGAGCACCAGCAAAGCAGCACTGACGGCAACCAGAGCCGACCCCGAAGCGCCGAAGAAAAAGCTAAGCTACAAAGACCAGCGCGAGTTGGAAGTGTTGCCAGCACTCATCACGCAACTGGAGTCGCAGCAAAAAGCCATTGAACAAGAGCTTTATGACGGCACGCTGTACACCCGTGACGCCAAGCGAGCCGCCGAACTCAACGCCCGCAACACCAAACTAGAGGAGGACTTGATGACCGCCTTGCAGCGCTGGGAAACACTGTCGATCTAAACTCAAACGTTCTCATTTAACGCAGCCCAACCCGCCAGCCAAGTCCCACATGACCCCCTTTCCTGACGCTGCCCCGGCAACCAACAAAGCGGCGGTCGCAACACCCGCCGCAGTTCAGACCGTTTGGGGACCACTGAAAATTCCAGTTTTCAGAATGCTGTGGGGCACTTGGCTGGCTGCCAACGTTTCTATGTGGATGAATGACGTGGCCGCGGCTTGGATGATGACTTCCTTGACCACCTCGCCAATCTGGGTGGCCTTGGTGCAAACCGCATCGACTCTGCCGGTGTTCTTACTGGGTTTGCCCAGCGGTGCATTGGCTGACATCCTCGACCGGCGGCGTTATTTCATCATCACGCAGTTCTGGCTGGCTGGCACCGCCGTGGTCTTGTGCGTGGCCGTCTTGCTCGACGTCATCACGCCGCCGCTGTTGCTGGCGCTGACCTTTGCCAACGGCGTTGGCTTGGCGATGCGCTGGCCGGTGTTTTCGGCGCTTATCCCGGAAGTCGTTCCCCGTCCGCAGCTGCCCAGCGCCCTCGCACTGAACGGCGTCGCGATGAATGCGTCGCGCATCATTGGGCCGTTGGTGGCGGGCGCCTTGATCGCTAGCGCGGGAACCGCTTACGTATTTGTGCTGAATGCCGTGTTGTCCGTGCTATCGGGCTTTGTCATCATGCGCTGGCGCCGCGAACATTCGCCCAGCCCACTGGGCCGTGAACGCCTGCTCAGCGCCATGCGCGTAGGCATGCAGTTTGTCAACCAGTCGGCTCGCCTGCGCTCCGTCTTTGTCAAGGTGGCGCTGTTCTTTTTGCACTCTACTGCGCTGCTCGCGCTGCTGCCTTTGCTCGCCCGGCGCTTGGTCGGTGGTGACGCCGGCACCTTCACCTTGCTGCTGGCGTCGATGGGCGCAGGTGCCATCACAGTGGTGATGATTCTGCCGCGAGTGCGTCAGTTTTTATCGGGTAACCGGCTGGTGCTGACAGGCACGCTGCTGCAGTCCTTCGCCACCTTGGTCATGGCGTTTGCACCCAACGTGTATGTCGCAGTGCCAGCCATGTTTTTAGGCGGTATGGCCTGGCTTTGCACAGCCAACAGTCTGAGCGTTTCAGCCCAAATGGCATTGCCCGACTGGGTCCGGGCACGCGGCATGTCGATGTACCAAATGGCCATCATGGGCGGTAGCGCATTTGGCGCTGCGTTGTGGGGTCAGATCGCCACAGTGAGTTCTTTGACAGTGAGCATGGTGATTGCCGCCGTCACCGGCAGCATCAGCATGTTTATCGCCATACGCGGCATGAAGGATTCCGGGCAGGAAGAAGACCTGACACCATCACGCGACTTCAAAGTCCCGGTGAGCGAAACCGCGCCGCGCACCGGCCACGTTGTGATGACCCTTGAATACCGCATTGATCCAGCCCGCGCCGAGGCCTTTGTAGCATTGATGCAGCAAAGCCGGCGCAGCCGGCTGCGACAAGGCGCCCTCAGTTGGGAATTGCTGCATGATTTAGGCGAACCTGGTCGCTACGTCGAACAAGTCGTCGATGAATCATGGACCGAGCACTTGCGGCGTTTTGATCGCGTTACAGCCGCCGATGTCGCCTTGCGCGACCGCAAGCTGGCTTTTCACATTGCACCGGAGCCGCCAGTGGTCACGCGCTATGCGATTGAGAGCTCGGCACGGCCGTTGTCCTAGGAAAAGGTAGGCCTGCACTTTCGCGCTAGAAGCGCTCGTGAGACGCCAAATAGCGCCACTGCCCGACCGGTAGATGACCTAAATTAACACGCCCGATACGAACACGCTTGAGCCCGGTCACAAAAAGACCGACTTGCTCACACATGCGGCGAATCTGCCGCTTCTTGCCCTCTTTCAGCACGAAGCGGAGCTGCTCGGGGTTTTGCCAAGACACTTGGGCTGGCTTCAGCGCCACGCCGTCCAAGCTCAAGCCGTGGCACAAACGCTGTAACTGCTCAGCCGGAAAAACGCCCTGCACGTTGACGGTCTCAGCACCGTAGCTGACGCGCACCAAATATTCTTTTTCCATCTCCGAGTCTTCGCCAATCAGCTGGCGCGCCACACGGCCGTCCTGCGTCAACACCAACAGGCCGATGGAGTCGATGTCTAGGCGACCGGCAGGCGCCAAGCCGCGCAGCTGCTCGTGGCCCCAGCGCATACGGCTGTTGCATTCAGTCCAACGGTTTTGCGGCTGCACCATCACCACGGCAGGATCATGCCCGTCTTCGGCTTGACCACTGACATAACCCACCGGTTTGTTGATCAGAATCGTGACCTGCTGGCGCTGTTGATGCTCGGCCTGCTGCGCCACTTCGATACGGTCGCTAGGGGAAACGGGTTGCCCCATCAAGGCCGGCTTGCCGTTCACGCGAACCCAGCCCCTGTCGATCCAATCGTCGGCTTCGCGGCGGGAACACATGCCGAGTTCGGCCATGCGCTTGTTCAGTCGGATGGTGACAGGGCCGCTGGCGGGCGACGCATCGGACGTCACAGGCTTGGGAATACGGCGAGCGCCGGAGGGTGGGAGAGGTGCAGTCATGGAAGTGCTATTTTGCAACAAATCGACTGCTGCTCAATCTAGGGGCACGGACTCGACATCACTGAATACTGCTGCGCAACGCAGCCAAGTCAAGTACCCGCAGGCCGCCGTATTCAATGCGGATCGTGCCCTGAGTTTGCAAAGCACTCAAAGCCTCGTTGACACGTTGCCGTGACAACCCGACCAGATACGCCAGCTCCTGCTGCGTGATGCGGAGAATATCGCCAACACCCGGATACAGCACAGGGTTGAACAGTGCGGCTAGGCTGCGCGCAACACGCAGGTCGGGGTTGTTCATGCGGTCAATTTCACGCGCTGCAATGAACTGGCCCAACCGCTCATTGAGCTGGTTCATGACAAACCGGTTAAAGCCAATGGAATGGTCCAACAACCAATGAAAAGTCTCCAACGGCAGCCCCGCCACCACGCTGTTCCGAAGTGCCTGGATGTTGTAGCGAAAAGGCTCACGTTTGAGCGCTGTTCCCTCTCCGAACCAACCGCCCGGTGGCACCCCGGTAAAGGTCATGGTCATGCCTTGCGCGCTGTCTGCGCTCATTTTGAGCAAGCCCTCAACCACGCCAAACCAGTAGGTGACCGGCTTGCCGATACGGCAGATGAAATCACCCGCCTCGGCATCACCCACCAGCAGCTCGGCTTCAGCGCGCTCGCGCTCCGAAGGCAGCAGCAACGGCAACCACGGAATGCCCTGCAGCTCGGCAGACGAAGGTCTGCGGCGCCGCTGATGCAAGGACAGATCGTGACTGGAAACAAGTTGAAGGTGCATGAGCGTTTTATACGGCTTAAAGAACAGAACGAAAAGTAAATAACTCTGAAAAAAAGCACGCCGAACAGCGCCCACTGACAACATCGACGCGGCATTGATCTAAGGGCTGAGCGTAACGGGTCAGGCGGACAACGGTCTACGGGAAAGTCCTGAGAGGAATGACCCTTGCTTTGTCGTTTGAATGACAAGTTGACGTCAAAGCGAGTCGTAGTATCCGGCTCATACCCGTGCTAATGAACGTCCATCTGGACCGCCAGCAAGAGAGATCACGCCCATGCAGACCACGTTCCCAAGACTGCTCCTGAAACACGCCGCCGAACGCCCGGATGCGCCGGCAATGCGCGAAAAAGAATACGGCATCTGGCAAGCCCACAGCTGGGCCAACATGGCCCGCTTGGTGGAGCGCATCGCCTGCGGCCTGCACCTCGCAGGACTGACGCGCGGGGAGCACATGGTGGTGATTGGTGCGAATCGGCCGCGCCTGTACGCCACCATGCTGGCCGCGCAAGCTCTCGGTGCCATTCCGATTCCGCTGTACCAGGATGCAGTGGGTGCAGAATGCGTTTTCCCCATCACCAACGCCGATGTGCGAATGGCGATGGTTGAAGACCAAGAGCAAGTTGACAAGCTGCTCGAGATTCGCGACCGCTGCCCAGACTTGGCCACCCTGATTTACGACGAACCCCGCGGTCTGCGCAACTACGAAGAGTCAGGCCTCAGCTCGCTCGACGCACTGATTGATGCAGGCCGCATGTTTGCACAAAGCCATCCCGACTTTTTCAGAGGTGAAATCGACAAAGGCCAACCGGACGACGTGGCGGCCATGTTTTTCACATCTGGAACCACCGGAAATCCGAAGGGCGTGGTGCACACGCACAACACCTTGCTGGACCGCGCACAAGCCGGAGCCGAATTCGACAAACTCAGCTCCGCCGAAGAAGTGCTGGCTTATTTGCCACCGGCTTGGATCGGACAAAACATCTTCAGCTACGCGCAGTGGTTGTGCTGCGGCTACGTGGTGAACTGTCCCGAAAACGCCAGTACCGTCACCATCGATTTGAAAGAAGTCGGACCGACTTATTACTTCGCACCACCGCGTGTTTTTGAGGGACTGCTGACCAGCGTGATGATCCGCATGGAAGACGCTGGCAGCCTCAAGCGCCACATGTTTCATTACTTCATGAACGTGGCCAAGCGCGTCGGCCCTGACCGCATGAATGGCCAACCCATTGGCGCTTTGCAAAGCCTCCTTTACGGGCTGGGCAACTTCATGGTCTACGGCCCGCTGCGCAACAACCTCGGCTTCTCGCGGGTGCGCGTGGCCTACACCGCCGGCGAGGCGATTGGCCCCGACCTCTTCACCTTTTACCGCTCCATCGGCATCAACCTGAAGCAGTTGTATGGCTCGACCGAAACCGCTGTGTTCGTCTGTCTGCAGCCCGACCATCAGGCGCGCGCGGACACCGTTGGCGTGCCGATTCGTGGAGTGCAAATCAAGGTCGCCGACAACGGCGAAATCTTGGTCAAATCGGCAGGGCTGCTCAAGGAATACTACAAAAATCCAACGGCCACGGCTGAAGTGTTGAGCGCTGACGGCTGGTACCACACCAGCGACGCCGGCTTCATCGACGCCAGTGGGCACCTGAAGATCATCGACCGCGTCAAAGACGTCGGCCGCATTCAGGGCGGCACCAACGACGGTGCCATGTTCGCGCCCAAGTATGTCGAGAACAAACTGAAGTTTTTCCCCTTCATCAAAGAAGCGGTAGCTTACGGTGACGGCCGCGAAAAAGTCTGCGTCATGCTGAACATCGACTTCGATGCGGCCGGTAACTGGGCCGAACGCCGCAACCTGCCGTATGCCGGCTACACCGACTTGGCACAAAAACCCGAACTCTACAAATTGATTCAAGAATGCGTTGAAAAAGTCAACGCCGACCTGAGTGTTGACGCGCTGCTGGCCGGCTCGCAGGTCAGCCGCTTTTTAGTGCTGCACAAAGAGCTCGACGCCGATGACGGCGAGCTGACGCGAACCAACAAAGTCAGGCGCGGCTTCATCGCCGAAAAATACCAACCGCTGGTCGACGCGCTGTACAGCGGCAAGACTGAACAGTTCATTGAAACCGTCGTGAAGTTTGAAGATGGTCGTAGCGGCAGCGTCAGCGCGACGCTCAAGCTCAGCGACGCGAAAACATTTGCCTCCGTGAAGGCTGCAGCATGACAAAAATAATCGGCGACGTTATCCTCGACGTCAACAACATCTCCCTCAGCTTTGGCGGCGTCAAGGCGCTCTCGGACATCTCGTTCAATGTGAAAGAGCACGAGATCCGCGCCATCATTGGGCCCAACGGTGCGGGCAAAAGTTCGATGCTCAATTGCATCAACGGCGTTTATGCGCCACAGCAAGGATCCATCACGTTTCGTGGCGAAACGTTCAAGCACATGAACAGCCACCAAGTGGCCGTGATGGGCGTGGCCCGCACCTTTCAAAATCTGGCTTTGTTCAAAGGCATGAGCGTGCTCGACAACATCATGTCGGGCCGCAATCTGAAGATCAAAAGCAACCTCTTCATGCAGGCGCTGCGCATTGGGCCAGCTGAAAAAGAAGAATTCATGCATCGCGAGGCGGTCGAAAAAATCATCGACTTTTTAGAGATTCAGGCCTACCGAAAAACACCGGTGGGACAACTTCCGTACGGCCTGCAAAAACGTGTCGACTTGGGGCGTGCGCTAGCGATGGAACCGCAGGTGCTGCTGCTGGATGAGCCGATGGCCGGTATGAACGTCGAAGAAAAGCAGGACATGTGCCGCTTCGTGCTCGACGTCAATGACGAGTTCGGCACCACCGTAGTTCTCATCGAGCACGACATGGGCGTGGTGATGGACATCTCCGACCGAGTTGTGGTGCTGGACTACGGCAAAAAAATCGGCGACGGCACACCCGACGAAGTGCGCAACAACCCCGACGTGATAAGCGCCTACCTCGGCACCAGCCACTAAGGACACTCAAAATGGCATTTTTTCTTGAAACATTGCTCGGCGGCCTGATGGCCGGCATGCTGTATTCGCTGGTGGCATTGGGCTTTGTGCTGATTTTCAAAGCCTCCGGCGTCTTCAACTTTGCGCAGGGTGCGATGGTGCTGTTTGCAGCGCTGGCGATGGCCCGATTTTCAGCATGGCTGCCTGAATGGCTGGGTTTTGAAAGTCTGCTGCTGGCCAACGTGTTGGCGTTCTTGATTGCTGCTGTCATCATGTTTGCAGTGGCTTGGCTGATCGAAAGGCTGGTGCTGCGGCATCTGGTCAACCAAGAAGGCGCGACGCTGTTGATGGCCACGCTGGGCATCGCTTATTTCTTGGAAGGTCTGGGCCAAACCATCTTTGGCGGCAACATTTACAAGATCGACATCGGTATGCCGAAAGAACCGGTCTTCGTACTGGACTCGATCTTTCCGGGCGGCCTGCTCATCAACAAAGAAGACCTTTATGCCGCGCTGATCGCCGCGCTGTTGGTCAGCGTGCTGAGCCTGTTCTTTCAAAAGACCTCGACCGGGCGGGCTTTGCGTGCAGTGGCCGACGACCACCAAGCAGCTCAATCGATTGGCATTCCACTGAATCGAATCTGGGTCATTGTCTGGTGCGTGGCCGGTGTGGTGGCCTTGGTGGCCGGGATGATCTGGGGCAGCAAACTCGGTGTGCAGTTTTCGCTCGCGACAGTGGCGTTGCGCGCCTTGCCGGTGGTGATTTTAGGCGGCCTGACGTCGGTCCCTGGCGCCATCATCGGCGGCTTGATCATCGGTGTCGGCGAGAAGTTGTCTGAAGTTTTCCTAGGCCCCTATGTCGGCGGTGGCATTGAAATTTGGTTCGCCTACGTACTGGCGCTGGGTTTTCTGCTGTTTCGTCCGCAAGGCCTGTTTGGCGAAAAAATCATCGATAGAGTATGAGGCCCCCACGCTTGTCACTTCGTGTACTGCGCTGCCCCCCGTGGGGGTTGCTGCGCCTGCGGCCCGGCGAAGCCGGATCCTCGGCCCCTGCTGGGTGGGACACAGCGCTACGGATAAATTTTTTCATGTCGACCTAACCGCGGCTCATCCTTATGTTCTACAGAGAAAACGGCCAATTCAAAACCAACTACCGCGATGACCAGCAGATCTTCCCGATCTTGCAGGACCGCATCGCCATCGGCTTGCTGTTGGCAGTCGCCTTCGTGGCGGTGCCGATGCTGGCCAGCGATTACCTGTTCCGCGCTATTCTGATTCCCTTTGTGATCATGTCCTTGGCCGCGCTGGGGGTGAATATTCTGGTCGGTTATTGCGGCCAGATCTCGCTCGGCTCGGGCGCCTTCATGGCGGTCGGCGCGTACGGGGCTTACAACATCTTTGTGCGCCTGCCCGGCATGCCGCTGATCCCGGCCTTGATCTTGGGCGGCTTGTGTGCCACCGCGTTTGGCATCTTGTTTGGCCTGCCCAGCTTGCGCGTCAAAGGCCTGTATTTGGCTGTCGCCACACTCGCCGCACAATTCTTCAGCGACTGGATGTTCCTGCGCATCAAGTGGTTCACTTTGGACACACCCTCCGGCTCTGTGTCGGTGTCGAACCTGCAGGTCTTTGGTATGCCGATTGAAAGTTCTGTCAGCCGCTACTTGTTGTGCCTGACCTTGCTGCTGGTCATCGGCGTGATGGCCAAAAATCTGGTGCGCGGCGCCATCGGCCGTGAGTGGATGGCCATCCGCGACATGGACGTGGCGGCAGCTGTGATTGGCATTCGGCCGATGTACGCCAAGCTCAGCGCCTTCGCGGTCAGCTCTTTCATCATCGGCGTGGCGGGTGGGTTGTGGGCCTTTGTTTACCTAGGTGCATGGGAGCCTGCGGCTTTTTCTGTCGACCAATCCTTTCGCTTGCTTTTCATGGTGATCATCGGCGGCCTTGGCTCCATCATGGGCAGCTTTTTTGGCGCGGCTTTCATCGTCGTGTTGCCGATAGCGTTGAATCAATTTTTGCCCTTCTTTGCCGGCCTGTTTGGCATCGAGATTTCGACTGCCGGCGTGTCCCATGCCGAGCTGATGATTTTTGGCGGCCTGATCGTTTGGTTTTTGATCGTTGAGCCGCATGGGCTGGCCAAGCTGTGGTCTATGGGCAAACAAAAGTTGCGTTTGTGGCCCTTTCCACATTGAGTTTCGTGGGTGTTGTTTATCAAGTGAGTTTTAAAAATTAACCGGAGACAGGAATGAAATCAGGCAAATTATTTTTGGCGCTTGCGACCCTCGCGGTGAGCGCCTCCTTGGTCACCAGCGCCGTGGCGCAGTCCAAAGAACAGTTCATCCCAGTGCTGTCCTACCGCACCGGGCCTTACGCCCCGAACGGCACACCGTGGGCCAATGGCTACGTGGACTATCTCAAGCTGGTAAACGCGCGCGGCGGCGTCAATGGCGTCAAGCTGTCTTTTGAAGAGTGTGAAACTGGCTATGACACGGCACGCAGCGTGGAATGTTATGAGCGACTCAAAAGCAAAGGCATGTCTTTTGTTCAGCCGCTGTCGACCGGCGCGACCTTCGCCATCACCGAAAAAGCCCCGATCGACAAAATCCCGGTCGTAACGATTGGTTATGGCCGCAGCGAAAGCGCTGACGGCTCGGTCTTCAAATGGAACTTCCCAATCGCTGGCACGTACTGGGTTGCCGCAGATGCGATCTTGCAAGCCATCGCCAAAAAAGAAGGTGGCTTTGACAAGCTCAAGGGCAAGCGCATCGCACTGGTTTACCACGACAGTCCATTCGGCAAAGAACCTATTCCGCTGATGCAAGAACGCGCTGCGATGCACGGTTTCACCCTGCAGTTACTGCCAGTCACGGCACCTGGCGTTGAGCAAAAAGCCACTTGGCTGCAAGTGCGCCAGTCACGCCCAGAGTACGTTGTTTTGTGGGGCTGGGGGGTGATGAATTCAACCTCCATCAAAGAGGCGCAAGCCACCGGCTACCCGCGTGAAAAGATGTACGGCGTCTGGTGGGCCGGTGCTGAGCCTGACGTGAAAGACGTGGCTGATGGCGCCAAAGGCTACAACGCTGTGACGATGCAGCACGGCGCTGAACCCAACTCCAAGTTGGTCAAAGACGTGATGGCGATGGTGCACGGCAAAGGCCAGGGAACCGGCCCGAAAGACGAAGTTGGCCAAGTGCTCTACATGCGCGGCGCCATGAGCGCGATGATCGGCATCGAAGGCGTGCGTGCAGCGCAAGATCGCTTTGGCAAAGGAAAAATTATGTCGGGCGAACAAATTCGCTGGGGCCTTGAGAA
>Ga0075464_10001125_pt1 | contig 12078 bp, 12 predicted proteins | sample DEB19_08_DNA_5_FD_75068 | JGI IMG/M metagenome (GOLD analysis project Ga0075464, IMG submission 75068) | Aqueous microbial communities from the Delaware River and Bay under freshwater to marine salinity gradient to study organic matter... | ecosystem: Environmental > Aquatic > Marine > Coastal ...
CTTGTGATTCGCGAAAAGCTCGCCGATAACAAGGTGCTTTTTGACGCCATCGAGCCAGGCGCCGGCGACCGCCTACAGGACTACATCGATTCAGCCGAAGAGACCTACGACCTGTCGATCAAGCACTTCTTGTATACCAACTTCACCAACGCAAAGTCGTTCGTGCAGCCAGAGGTTCTCGCCAAACTCGGCAAGTTTTTGAAGCACCTGATCACACCACTCGACACCTTTGCGGGCAAGCACGTCACCGACCCAAGGCTTCGCAAGATTCTCGATTTTCCGGCGGTTTTCTTGGGCGCCTCGCCCTACGACACCCCAAGCATGTATCACCTGATGACTCACGTAGACATGAACGTCGGTGTGTTTTATCCAATGGGCGGCCTCTACAAAATCATCGAAGCAATTGAGGCGCTAGCCATCAAGCACGGCGTTGAGGTTCGAACCAATTCTCGCGTGACCAAGATTGAGAGCAAGGCCGGAGCCGTGACCGGTGTTTATGTCGGCGATGAATTTATCGCTGCCGACATCGTGGTTGGCAACGCCGACCTGCACCACATCGAGACCCAACTGCTCGACCCGAAAGACCAGACCCTGCCAGAAAAATGGTGGGAGAAAAAGGTTCCTGGGCCCTCGGCAATGTTGCTCTACCTTGGCGTCAAGGGCAAGATTCCTCAGCTCGACCACCACACCCTGCTCTACACCGAAGACTGGAACAAGAACTTCAAGCAGGTCTTTAGAACTCCGGCAGATAAGCGCAAAGAGGGCACCAAGGGCGAGATTCCAAGCCCAGCCTCGCTGTACATTTGTGCGCCGAGCATCACCGACCCATCGGTTGCTCCAGAGGGTTATGAAAACCTCTTCGTCTTGGTTCCGATTGCTGCCGACCCAGAGCTTGGCAGCGGTGGCATCGATGGAGCCGGCGACCCAGACTTTGAGAAAGCGGCCGACCGAATCATTGCTCAAATCGCCGACTGGTGTGAGATTCCAGACCTAGCCGAGCGCATTGTGGTTCGTCGCACCCTGGGCCCGCAAGACTTTGTCAACGACCTGAACGCTTGGTCCGGAACCGCTCTCGGCCTGGCTCACACGCTGTGGCAGAGTGCATTCTTCAGACCAACAAACTTCAGCAAAAAGGTGAAGGGCCTCTACTACGCCGGCCACCACACCATCCCTGGAATCGGTTTGCCGATGTGCCTAATCGGTGCCGAACTGGTCTACAAGCGTCTAGTCAACGACCGCTCTTCGGGCCCGATTCAGCACGAAATCTTGCCAGTCGGCAAGAACGGATGGAAGGGTCTTCGTTGACCCTTTGGTATCTAGCGTCACTTCTGATTTCGATTGCCGGCCTAGCCGCACTTGATTTTCGATCGAAGTTGGCATTTTTCTCGGCACCACTTAGGGCTGCCGCGACACTTGCCATCGGAGTGGTGTTCTTTCTGCTCTGGGATGTCGCCGGCATCGCTCTAGGCATTTTCTTTAGAGGAGATTCGCCATTTTTAAGTGGCTGGCAACTGGCTCCGGAACTGCCGATTGAAGAACTGTTTTTCTTGATTGTGCTTTGCTACACAACTCTGTTGGTCTTCGTTGCGGCGAGAAAAAGGCTGGCAACCAAATGACCTATTTGGCCCTCAACGCAACCGTGCTGTTGTCGCTTTTGGTGGTTCTAAACCTCTTCATGCGAAGGTCTCCTTGGCGGGCAATCGGGCAAACCACACTGGTTTTGTTGGTTATGACCGCAGTCTTCGACAATGCCATCATCGGTGCCGGCATCGTGGCCTATGACCCAACGAAAATTAGCGGGCTCATGATTTGGTTGGCACCAATCGAAGACTTTGCCTACACAATTGCGGCAGCGGTTCTGATTCCATCGGTGTGGGTTGCACTGGAGCGAAAGGCGAGCAAATGATTGAAGCCATCAAGCAGTTGTTCTGGTCGTCGAGGCCCATTTCTTGGATCAACACCGCGTTTCCGTTTGCCGCCGCCTACTGGTTGGTTTTGGGTGAGCTCGACCTCAACTTTTGGGTAGGCACCATTTTCTTCTTGGGGCCGTTCAATTTATTGATGTACGGCATCAACGATGTTTTTGATTATGAATCTGATCTTCGCAACCCTCGAAAAGGCGGCATCGAAGGAGCCCTGCTGGCTCCGAAGTGGCACCGACTAACAATTTGGGCTGGCATCATCACCTCTGCTCCATTCGTTCTGCACCTCTATGTCTATGGCAACCTCACCTCTGACTTCTGGACCACCGTGACCTTGTTCACCGTGGTGGCCTACAGCGTGGCTGGGCTGAGATTTAAAGAGCGTGCCTTCATCGATTCATTCACCTCGGCTAGCCACTTCGTTGGCCCGATGCTGATTGGCGCTTCACTCGCCGGCGCAAACCTGCTTGAGCCGAAGTTTTTGATGATCACAATTGCCTTTACCCTTTGGGGGGTTGCCTCACACGCTTTTGGCGCGGTGCAAGACGTCAAAGCAGACCGCGAAGCCGGCATCTCGTCGATTGCCACTGTTATCGGTGCCCGGGCCACGGTTTGGTTTGCATTTGTGGCCTACCTGCTGGCTGGCGTGATGGTGCTTTTTGCTGGCTTGCCGGCGGCAATCTCAGCCATCGCTGCAGTGCCCTACCTCGTCATCGTTTCGAGGCACCTAAACATCACCGATGAAACCTGCGAAGACGCCAACCGTGGCTGGAAGCGATTTATTTGGTTGAACTTTTTTGCGGGAACCATTGTGTTTCTCCTCGTGAACTGGGTCGCCACGCGCGGTTAGTTCTAGCTGATTAGTTCGTCGCGGTGTTGCCAGCGAATGAGGTTGGCCCGCGAATAACCTTTATTGCAAACGCCACAAGACATTGGAGTCTTAGGTTGGCGATAGCGGTAGTGGCGGTGGCCCTGTGGGCAAACGCCAATCCAAGCTGCGGTCTCCTCAGCAATCTCCTTGCCAGTAAATCTCTCCGCGCGATAACCAATCGACTTAGCCGTTGCCAGCCAGACTTTCGAGTGCCCGGCAACTTTGCCACTCATTGCGTGAGCCACCTCATGAAGCACCACCTGCATGGTTTCATCCACGCTGTGAATGTCGACTAGGTAGCGAGAAATCGTGATTCTTTTATCGGTGTAGTTGCAAAGCCCAGCGCGGCGTTTAGCGCTGTCGAAACCAAACTGCCACTTCTCTAAATCGATGTGCTCAGCCATTTTGGTCTCGCTAATGGCACGGATGTAGTCATAGCGATCGCAACTCATTCGCAAGTATCGAAGTTTGCCTTGGCTAAATTCGCGACCCTGCTGAAAGCCAACTTTTTCATAGGCGGCAATCGCTCGAGCGTTATCGACCAGAACCTCGAGGGTGAGTTTGGTGAGTTTGAGTTGATCAAAAACAAAGGCCAAAACTAAGTTGATGGCGGCACTGCCAAAACCGCGGCCAAACCAAGCTGGCCCGCGCAGTGAAATGCGCAAATTCATTGAGTTGGTCTTTTCGTTAAGTTCATTGAGAACTATCTCGCCGATAAATTCATCGGCGTCGGCTTCGAAGATCGCCCAATCGCAGCGTTGTTTTTGCTCGGGCCTGGTGTCGAGCCAAGTCTGAATTTGCTCGCGGGTGAAGGTGGCCTTTGTGGCGGTGAGGCGCTGTGACTCTGGGTCGGCCAGCATTTCTAGGTATGGCTCGAGCACTGTTTCATCGAGCTGTTTGAGATAAACCAACTCGCCCTTGATGAAGGGTGCGGGTGGGCTCGCGAAGAATGTCATGGCGCCTCCAACGATACTGTTTGGAGGTTTGCTACAAAGATTGCCCCGCAGAACTTCATTACGGATGTGTAAAACATTTAATCACGGGCCGGAATACCGCATTTTCGTTGTTCCCACCCACTAGATTGTCGTCATGACTCAAACAACCTCCGGCTCTGCAAAAGCATCCGCAATTGAAACCAACGACATTCTGCCAATTCCTGCGGCAGAACGTAACGGCAAGGCATGGCACCTTTTCACTGTCTGGTCGTCTCCGAACCTAGAGTTCGCCACCATCTTCATTGGAGCCCTCGCGGTGTTTGCCGGCCTTAATGTGTGGCAGGCCATTTTGGCTGTTTCACTAGGTAATGCGCTTGCTGCCGTCACCCACGGATGGTTCAGCAGTTGGGGCCCTCGCCACGGTGTGCCTCAGATGGTTTTGAGTCGTGCAGCTTTTGGCCTTCGCGGCAACATCTTGCCTGCCGCCACTTCAACTCTGGTTGCTGGCATCGGCTGGTTTGCGGTCAACACCACTTCGGGTGCGTTCGCACTTTCATCTCTCACCGATCTAAACATTCAGGTATCGGTGACGATCATCATCTTGGTGCAGGTAATCGTTGCCTTCGTTGGTCACAACCTGATTCAGAAATTCGAACGCTACGCCTTCTTCTATCTAGCGGCAGTTTTTGCGCTGGTTAGCGTCATCATTGTTTCGCAGGGAGACTACTCACCAAGCGTTTCAACCGACTTCAAGTGGGGCGCATTCAGCGTTGGCGTTGCTCTTGCCTATGGATACACCCAGGGCTGGACTCCATTCGCTGCTGACTTCACTCGCTACCTTCCAGCCAAGACCTCACCTCGCGCCGTTGGCCTAGCCGCTGGTCTAGGAAACTTCACCGCAACCACCCTTCTCATGTCGGTTGGTGCGATTGCTTTTAGCGGTGTTGTCTCAGGAGATGGAAGCCCAACCGACCTCTTCACCGCCGCTTTGCCTGCCTGGCTTGCGGTGCTAACCCTGATTGGAATTGCAGTTGGTTCAGTATCAGCCAACGTTCTAAACGTCTACTCGGGATCTATGTCATTCATCGCAGCCGGTGTAAAGCTCGGCTTCAAGACCCGTCGCGCAATCATGGTGGTTCTCGCCGGAGTGATCGGTGGAGGACTTTCATACCTAGCCGTGCAAGATGACGTCAAGTATTTCTTTGAGTTGTTCTTGCTCACCGTTGGCTACTGGCTAGCTCCTTGGGTCGCCATCTTGGTAGTGGACCGCTTGCTTCGCAAGGGTCAAGACATTGACAAGTTGATAAAAGAAGAGACAAAGCACTCAAACATCGCTGGCCCGATCACATTTGTGCTGGTAACCGCTGTTTCGATCTCACTATTTGCCAAGACAGAGTTGCCAAGTTACAAGTTCTATGGAGCGCTGACAGGCCCAGGCGCAGACAATGGTGACTGGACTGCAGCTGTTGGCTTTGTTTCTGCAGCAGTGATTTACTTTGTTCTCTACAAGTTGCTCAACAAAAACAAGTAAGCACTAAAAAATAAATCGAGAGGCCTCGGCAATGGAATTCAAAGTTGGACAAATCTTCGCAACCGATGAAGAGAAACTTGAAGTTGCCATTGCCGAGGCTCATCTCGGATTAGCCGAAGGCGGCATCCCCATCGGGGCAGCCCTCTTTGATGAACAAGGCCGACTGCTTGGCAGTGGCCGCAACCGTCGAGTTCAAGATGGCGATGCCTCGATGCATGGCGAGACCAGTGCTTTTAGAAATGCCGGTCGCCAGCGAAGCTATAAAAAGGTAACACTGGCCACCAGCCTTTCACCTTGCTGGTATTGCTCTGGCTTGATTCGCCAGTTTGGCATTGGCCGCGTGATTGTGGGCGACGACAAAAACTTTATGGGTGGTCAAGACTGGGTTGCCGAGCACGGTGCCGAGCTGCACGTTTTGAATGATCCAGGTCTGATTGAACTGATGAGCGACTTCATTGAAGCCAACCCAACTCTCTGGAACGAAGACATCGGCGAAGATTAGACCGGTCACTGCCTTGGACTAAAAGTCAAGATGACACTAAGATGATATCCACTTAGAGTCATTTTTACTTTTATGTGTCGAAGGGAGGCGCAAATGTCAGTTGTTGCGAAACCAGCGGATGCTGTTCTGACTCCAAACCTTGCCGTCTCCACGGTGATCTTCACTCTGCGCGCATCAGATGCCGGTGAGTTCAAGCTAGCCATTGCGCTGGTAAAACGCATCCGTGCACCTTTTGAAGGCCTATGGGCCCTGCCTGGTGGCCCACTAAAACCTGGTGAGGCGCTTGGCTCGGCAGCCTCTAGAAACTTGCGCGAGACGGCTGGGCTCAAACCCCGCTACCTCGAGCAGCTCTATGCATTCGGTGGCCTCGATCGTGGCCCTGGAATCAACCCCGCAGACCGACTTATTTCTATTGTTTACTGGGCTCTGGTTGGAGCCGAGGAGGCCGAGCTTGCCCTGGCCAATGAAAACGTTGGTTGGGTCTTCGTTGATTCTCTTCCCGAGTTGGCCTTCGACCATTCCCTCATCGTTGAATACGCGCTCTGGCGCCTTCGCAACAAACTGGAATACAGCCGATTGGCGCTGGGATTCTTGGGCGAGACCTTTACCCTGGCTCAACTTCGTGAAGTGTATGAAGCAGTGTTGGGCCGAGAACTCGACCCCGGAAACTTTAGGCGAATGGTGGAAGCAGACGCGGCCATTTTGCCAACTGGGGAACGCTTGGCCGGCACCAAACACCGGCCACCTCAGCTCTATAAATATGACTCTTCAATCGACTTAACCGATCTAGGCCCGCTATCTCGACAGGCCATTTCAAAGGCTCAAGCAACAGGAGAAAACAAATGACGACAGCATCGGTGAACGAACGCATTCAGCTAATCGTTTCGGGCAAAACCAATGAGGAGACCTGCAGCCCCGCTCTAGCCAAGGGCCCATGGGAGTTCGACCGTGGCCCGGCGGCCTATGGTCCGGGTTCCTCGATGAGCGACCTCATTCCCACTGGCTCACCGATTCAGGGCGCTCTCCCGGCCGAATACAAAACCGCTTCTGAAGCAGAACTTCACGAGCGAATCATTGCGGCTAAGAAAACTCTCGGCGACAAAGTTGTCATCCTCGGCCACTTCTATCAGCGCGAGGAAGTTGTTCAGCACGCCGATTATCTAGGCGACTCTTTTCAGTTGGCCAACGCTGCAAAAGCTCACCCAGAAGCTGAGGCAATTGTTTTTTGCGGCGTTCACTTCATGGCCGAAACTGCCGACATTTTGTCGAGTGAAAATCAGGCGGTTATTCTGCCGAACTTGGCTGCCGGCTGTTCAATGGCCGACATGGCCGACATTGATTCGGTGACCGAAGCTTGGGAGCAGCTCGAAGAAATTTATGGCACCGAGCCAGATGAAAATGGCCGGATGCCAATCATCCCAGTGACCTACATGAACTCTTCGGCGGCTCTGAAGGGCTTCTGTGGTGAGCGCGGTGGCATTGTTTGCACCTCGTCGAACGCCAAGACTGTTTTGGCTTGGGCCTTCGAGCGCGGCCAGCGAGTTTTGTTCTTCCCAGATCAGCACCTAGGCCGAAACACGGCGAAGGCGATGGGTATTTCAACCGACTTGATGCCACTTTGGCGCGGTCGCCAGCCACTCGGCGGCAACACGGCTGAGGCGCTACTAGAGGCCAAAGTTGTTCTCTGGAATGGCTTCTGCTCGGTTCACAAGCGCTTCAATGTTGGTCAAATCGAGAAGGCTCGAATCGACTTTCCGGGGGTTCGCGTAATCGTGCACCCAGAATGCCCAATGGAGGTAGTTGATGCAGCCGATGAAAACGGCTCAACCGACTACATCTTGAAGGCCGTTGCCGCGGCGACCGAACCAACCACCTTTGCCATTGGCACCGAGGTGAACATGGTTCAGCGACTAGCGGCTCAATATCCGCAGCACAAGATTTTCTGCCTTGACCCAGTTATTTGCCCATGTTCAACCATGTATCGAATTCACCCGGGCTACTTGGCTTGGGTTCTGGAGCGCTTGGTGGCCGGTGAGGTTGTCAACCAGATCAAGGTGGATGGCCACGTTGCCGAAACCGCGAAGGTTGCGCTAGAGCGCATGTTGGCGGCGAAGCCTGCTTAGGCGAAAAGATGCAAAAACTTGTAGTTATCGGAAGTGGCATCGCTGGGCTAATCGCCGCGGTTGAAGCCAGCCTTACCCACCAAGTCACCTTGGTCACCAAATCAAACCTGGCCGAAAGCAACACCCACTATGCCCAAGGCGGCATCGCTGCCGTTGTGGCCGACGACGACACCATTGCCGAGCACATTGCCGACACGCTGTCGGCTGGCGCTGGATATAGCTACCTGCCGGCTGTCGAGGTGCTTTGCGCCGAAGGCCCAAGCCGAATCAACGACCTAGTTCGCTGGGGTGTGGAGTTTGACCGAAAAGGCACCGAGTTTGCTCTGGGTCTTGAGGCGGCACACTCGCATCCCCGCATTTTGCATGCCGGCGGCGACACCACCGGAGCGGTGGTGAGCAATGCTCTAGTGGCTGCAGTTCGAGAATCGGTGACCGAGATTCGTGAACATACCTTTGTGCTTGACCTTGAGGTTCGCGATGGCAAAGTCGTGGGTGTTCATGTAATGGATTCGGCTGGAAAGCACTACCTGGAGGCCGACGCGGTGATTTTGGCCAGCGGCGGAGCCGGCCAGCTTTACCGTCACACCACCAACCCAAGCGTCACCACCGGAGACGGCGTGGCCGTTGCGCTTCGAGCCGGCGCGGCCTTGGCCGACGTTGAGTTTTATCAATTTCACCCAACCGCTCTGGCCGTGCCGGGCAGCTTCTTGATTTCTGAGGCTGTTCGCGGCGAGGGTGCCGTTCTAATCAACAACCGCGGCGAGCGCTTTATGCAAAAGATTCACCCATTGGCCGAGTTAGCACCGAGAGACATCGTGGCTCGAGGCATTCAGGCCGAGATGATTTCTCAGGGCGGCCAGCCAGTTCTGCTCGACGCCACGCACCTAGGTTCCGAATTTCTCGAGAAGCGCTTTCCGAGCATCTCGGCAAAATGTCGGTCCTACGGCCTCGATTGGGGTCGTCAGCCAATTCCGGTGACTCCCGCCGCGCACTACTGGATGGGTGGCGTAGCTACCGACATCCATGGCCGCACCTCGGTGCCAGGGCTATTTGCCGTTGGCGAAGTTGCCTGCACCGGAGCCCACGGCGCAAACCGCTTGGCTTCTAACTCTCTTCTTGAATCAATCGTTTTCGCTCACCGTGCCGTTGCGGTGCTTGGTGAGGCATGGCCAACGAATAACTCATGGGGTGAACGCTGGGCACTCACCGGACCACTTGGCCAAGTAGAAATCGATGACTCTGAATCAGCCACCCAGGTGGTTGACCGCGTCGAGTTGCAAACACTGATGTGGGACAACGTTGGTCTTGCCAGAACCCGCGAAGAACTTGAAGAAACACGCGATCGTCTAAACAGCTGGAGACCGGCAGACGTCGAACACCGCCTGTTTCCTGACTGGGAAGACGCAAACCTGCTGCTGCTCGCAAAAGCCGTCACAGCGGCGGCCCTGGCCCGCCTAGAGTCTCGAGGCGGTCACTACCGACTCGATCACCCAGCCACTGACCCAAAGCTTGCTAAACCAATCCTCGTGTCGAGAAAGGCCAACTAGTGCTGACCCAAAGAATCATCGATGAAGCGGTTTCACGTGCCCTTACCGAAGACGCCCCTTGGGGCGACATCACCTCGCAATACCTGATTCCCGAAAGTGCTCAGGCAACCGCCGAACTTCGAGCTCGCGAGGCCGGGGTGTTCAGCGGTGCGCAGGTTTTCGAAGCCGCATTCCTACTCACCGATGGCAACATCCGAGTGGAATTCAAGATTGCCGATGGCGAAAACTTTGAAGCAGGCCAACTGCTCGCAGTGGTTAGCGGCCCAGCCCGGGCAGTGCTAACCGGCGAGCGCATCGGCCTCAACTTTGTTCAGCGAATGAGCGGCATTGCCACTTTGACTGCGCAGTATGTGGCGCTGGTTGAAGGCACTAAGGCTCGCATTGTTGACACCCGCAAAACCACCCCTGGCCTTCGTGCCTTCGAGCGTCACGCGGTGCTCTCTGGTGGCGGTCGCAATCACCGATTTAGCCTCTCAGATGCCGTGATGGCCAAGGACAACCACCTAGCCGTGCTCACCGAAGGCGGCAAAGACCTGACCACCGAGTTGGCACGGGTGAAGCGCGAGTTGCCTCACACCACCCACCTCGAGGTTGAGGTTGACCGCCTAGAGCAGATTGCACCGGTGCTAGCCGCCGGCGTTGACACCATCATGCTCGATAACTTCAGCACGGATGACCTGCGGGCGGGCGTTGCCCTCATTGCCGGCCGTTGCACAGTTGAGGCCTCTGGTGGAGTAAACCTAAGCACCGTGGCCGCGATTGCCTCCACCGGCGTAGACGTGATTTCGGTAGGCGCACTCACTCACAGCGCTCGTGCCCTAGACCTTGGGCTCGATGTGCGAATCGGCAAGAACTAGGTAGCGCTCCCCCATGGTTTATCTCGATAACGCAGCCACCACACCGGTGAATCCGGCTGCACTTCGAGCTGCCTGGCCTTGGCTCACCGAAGAGTTTGGCAACCCCTCGAGCACTCACGAACTTGGCCAGCGGGCTAGCGATGCCCTCGAAGATGCGCGAGCACGGGTTGCGGCTTGGCTTGATTGCCGAGCCAGCGAAGTGGTTTTCACCTCTGGCGGCACCGAAAGCGACAACTTAGGCATCACCGGTTTGGCGCTGGCCAACCCTCGCGGCCGACACATCATCAGTGCCAAAACTGAGCACGAAGCGGTCATTGAAACCATCGATTACCTAACTCGGTTTCACGAGTTTGAGGTGACTTGGTTGCCGGTCGACCACTTTGGTGTCATTGCCGAGGCCGACTTTGTCGCAGCCCTTCGCGACGACACCACTTTGGCGTCGCTCATGCTTGCCAACAACGAGATCGGCACCCTTCACCCGATTGCCCGCTTTGCCGAATTGACCCATGAGGTTGGTGCTGCCTTTCACACGGATGCAGTGCAGGCGGCCGGCTGGTTAGACACCCGCATTTCGACTATCGGGGCTGACGCCCTGGCTCTCTCCGGCCATAAAATTGGCGCACCGAAAGGCTCTGGCTTGGCTTACCTTCGCGGCCGACTAGCCGTTGAACCGCTGATGCATGGCGGAGGTCAAGAAAATGGTCGTCGATCGGGTACCGAAAATGTGGCCTGGGCGATAGCGATAGCCACCGCCATCGAGGCGCTGCCCAACTTTGCCGAAGAACAACCTCGGGTTCAAGAGCTTCGCGATGAATTTATTCGCGAGGTTCTGAAATCGGTGCCTTCAGCCACATTAACCGGTCACCCATCTTCGCGACTTCCCAACATCGCGTCTTTTTGTTTCGAAGGAGTGAGCGGCGAAGCTGTGCTTTTGGAACTCGAACGTCGTGGAGTGATTGTTTCGAGTGGTTCTGCCTGCGCGGCCGGCAGCAATGAACCTTCACACGTTTTGATTGCCTGCGGTTTCGATGCAGAGCTAGCCCAAACCGCCGTTCGATTCAGCTTTTCGCACCTCACCAGTCAAGAGGAGTTGCAGCAGGCTGCCGCCGCGCTTCGCGAATCAATCGCTGCAGTTTCATCAATCTAAGACACTGCATTTCTTTCTAGACTGTGGTCATGAAACTTAAGTTTTCGAGCGCTCTGATTGAGTGGCGGGGGCCAGCACCTTTTTATTTTGTGCCGGTGCCTCAAGACGAAAGCGACCAGATTAAGGCGCTCTCAAAACTCATTAGTTATGGCTGGGGCGTGATGCCAATCACCGCCACCCTCGGCAAAACCTCCTGGACAACCGCGCTGTTTCCTAAAGACGGCCGCTATCTGCTGCCAATCAAGAACGACATTCGTTTTGGCGAGAAGTTGACTACCGGCGACCTCGTTGAAGTGACCCTCGAAGTGAAGTCTTAGTTGAGCTTTTGCCGCCAAGCGGTAAACGACTGAACATTTTGGGCGTGTGGTTTTTTTAACCACAAAAATGGGTGCAGCTCGGCAACGCCGGAGAACTTTTCAAAACTCGGAACCGGCACATAAGTTAGCGCCACTTTGTGGTCTGCCGCGTATTGGTAAGGGTCACCGATAAACACGCTGAGGTTTCTTCTCGAGGATAAATCTTGAAGAGTCTCGAGGTAGAAAAATAGGCGCTTTGACGAAAGCTGAAGTTTGGCGAGGGCCTGCCTGTTGAAGACAAACACCACAGGCAAATCTGGGTTGGCCACCAACGCTGGGTCGGCATC
>Ga0075464_10001127_pt1 | contig 12066 bp, 21 predicted proteins | sample DEB19_08_DNA_5_FD_75068 | JGI IMG/M metagenome (GOLD analysis project Ga0075464, IMG submission 75068) | Aqueous microbial communities from the Delaware River and Bay under freshwater to marine salinity gradient to study organic matter... | ecosystem: Environmental > Aquatic > Marine > Coastal ...
CGGGTGCTAGTTCAATGTCGCAGCTCTCAATCTCAATGACCGTGGTCTTGGACGATTGCTGTGTCAGCTGCTCGATCATTGCAGCCAGCTCGGTCTGCTTGACATGGATGGCTTCGATGGTTACGGTAGGCATGGGTGCTCCAAAAAAAAGGATCGAAGGATTAAGCGGTGAGGTGAATCAAGCGGACGGCAACAGCACAGCCCTCGTAGCTCTTGCGGTAGCGGCTCTGGGTGCCGGAGAGGAAGCCGCAAAGCCAGGCGTAGGAAGCGTCGTCTTCCTCGCTGGTCCAGTGCCAACGGGGCTGCAGCTTGGGCTTGAGGTTGGCGTAGAGCAGGGCGGCAACGGGGCGTGTGGGCAGCACGCCGCCTTGTTTCTTAGCCCAGGTGATGGCCTTCTTCCAGGTTAGGCCCTCGCTCCAGGCGCTGAGCAGGACCACGGCGACGTGGGTGCCATCGGCCTGGGTAAGGATGCCGGCAAAGGTGCCGCCATCCAGATCGGAGCCCATGGCGGGCAGCTGGGCGAGGGGGATCGATTCAATGGGTTTTGATGACATGGGTTGCCTGTTGGTTAGTTGGAGGTGGTGGTGGGGATTGGTTTGACCTGGTGCACATGGCCATTGGCACGCATATCCATCACGGTCAGCAGTGCATCCGTGACGTAGCCCTGGCCTAGCAGGGCGATCTGCTGCTCATGCGCAGCGATGGCGGTCAGCATGGCGGTGCGGCCTTCGCCGTCAAAGTTCCACGCCTTGCCGCTTAGTGCGCGGCCGTCAGCACGCAGCAGGGCGTCTTGCGCGGCCAGCTGGTCGGCCAAGTCATCGGGGCCGCAATGTTTGTTGGCGAGCACCATGGCCACGTTGACCATGCAGACCAGCGTGTCGCGGTCGGCATCATTGGCGGTGCCTCGCTGCACGGACTCGAAAGCCATGCGGGCAGCCAAGGACAGGTCGGTTTGTTTTTCTGCCTTCATGGGCTGGCGGCACACGGCGCGAAACACGGGGTTGCGGGCGAGCAACTCGGGTCGCTTGTTGCTGCGGGTTTGGACGAAGGTGACGCGGCTCATGCGGCCAGCTCCACCAGGTGCACACCTGCGAACATGGCCACGCCGCCGGTGCAGCCCTTGAAGCTGACATCCCAGTGGCCGTCATCGTCACCCGGGCGCACCACGGTGCCGGTCTTGCCAGCGAACTTTTGCTGTGGCAAGGGCAGCTGGTCGGTATCGCTGGTGATGCGCACCTGTTGGCCGGAGGCGAAGCCTATGCTAAGGCTGCTTTGCTCCTCCAGCGCTTTGGCAATGCCGCTCATGGCGTCGGCTGCGTTGAGCTTGGCTTTACGGCCTGCCGGGGCCTTGGTGGTCTTGGCGGAGGGATCTGGCTGGGTGTCTGTCGGCTGGGTATCAACACTCACCTTAGTTGTGAGCTGGGCGCGCAGGGCCTTGATTTCAGCATTGGTCTCGGCCTTGATGGTGGCCTTGATTTCTTTGTGGATGTGCTCGGTGCTGATTTGCACCGCTGCCTCCATGGCCTTCAGAATAGGCGGCTCCTGCGGGGCACCACCAAAATTGATCTGGCGGTCTTCCATAATCATGTGGATGGCCACAGCGCGCACCAGAGTGGCGGATGGGCAGGCGCGGATGTGCATGCTGAGTGCGTCCATTTCATCTACGCCGTCTTCAAAGGTGTAGCCCAGCATCAGGGCCATATCGTCCTCATCAATGCCGTAGCCCAGTTGTGACAGCAGCCAGTGGCGCAGCACATCCCCCGCCAGCAGCTTGTGCACCTGGGCGTCAGGCATGGCTCGAATGCCGTCCAGCACGGCCTGGAAGGTAGCCTCGCGCGTGGCGCGCTCAATCTTCTTGGCCAGATGGTTTTGCAGGATCTCGATTTCGGTGGAGATTTCTTCTTCCTTGTCGGCCTGTGCCTTGGTGGCCTTGATTAGCCCGCGCATCACCAGCAGGGCCTCAGCTTCTTCAGCCGGCACGGCTTCGATGAATTCCTTGGTATAGGGGTTTTCGATCAGTACGGGGGAGGGTGCGTCTTTGCCCAACAAGTCGCGCAGCGTGGGGGACCGCATGCCGGTGGCCATAGTGCCGACCATGTTAGAGGCGTCTTCGCGCACCTGGCTCAGGGGCAGGTAGCCATCGAGGCGGCTGCCCTGGTAGCCACGGCACACTTCCTTGGCTTCTTTGCCTTCGATCAGGCGCATGCCCTTCTTTTCAGCCTGGGTGACCATGGTGGCGCGGTGGGCGTCTTCCTTGGCGTGGAAGCACACGGGGTCTGTGCAGATGTCTGCACCGTCCACGTCAGAGAACAGGTCTGGGTTGGCGCCGGTGCGCTTGGGGCATTCCTTGCAGCTGCCCGCTTCCTTGACCAGGCGGGCATCGGTGATCTTGAAGGCCGCATTCTCCAAGCGCAGCATCACGTTCTTTTGCAGCCAGGTCTGCAGGGCACGCACGCTGTGCGTCTCGCCGCTGTAGCCCTCCACCTCAGTGGCGTAGGCCAGTGCCTTGGCCTGCAGCTTGGCATCGGGAATGCGGGCGATCAGCAGGGCGCGGCTGGCGTCGATCTGGCCAGCGCCCAGGGCCTGTTTGCTCTCCAGGCTCAGGTCCAGCAGCTTCAAGCGGGAAAAGACGTAGCTGCGGCTTTTGCCGATCTTGGTAGCTACGGCATCGGCGTTGATGGCGGCATGCTGCATCAGGGCGTCGTAGCCCTCGGCTTCCTCCAGGGCAGTGAGGTCGTCGCGCTGCAGGTTCTCCACAATCTGTATCTCCAGCACCTGTTCGTCGGTCAGCTCGCGGATGATGGCGGGGATAGTGGGCATGCCCGCTTGCCGACTGGCCCGCAGGCGGCGCTCACCGGCCACCAGCTCATACACCGGTCGCACGGCACGGGGCACCAGCTGCTTGCCGTATTCGCTGCAAAAGCTGGTCTCGGCCACGCGGCTGCCGGGCAGCGCTCGCACCAGGATGGGGGAGTGCACACCGCTGGACCTGATGCTCTGGGTGAGTTCATCCAGCTTGGTGGCGTTGAAGTGCTTGCGCGGGTTGGTCAGGCTGGGCTCGATTAGAGCCAGTTCGAGGTTGGCAAATTCGGTCATGGTGTGCTCCTGGTGTTAGGCGATGCGCCACACGCGGCAGGTGTCCGGGCCGGTCATGGCCACACGGAAGCTGCCATTGGTTTTGGCGCGGTTGATCTTGGCGGCTGCAGCGCCAACGGCGCCACGCACATCAGCAGGCAGGGCCACGCTCTGGCCAGCCTTGGTGAGCTTGTCAAACAGGGGCTGCCATTTGGCCTGGCCCTTGTGGTTGGCGGTGCTGGTGAATGGCACATCTTCTTCCACCTTCAGGGCGTTGATGTCGACCGCCTTGCGTGGGGATTGGTAGCCCTTAGTGGCGGCTTTGGCGCGGGCCGGGGTATAGACAGCGTCCATGTCCACACCCGGCAGTCGGGGCAGGTTTTTGCCAGCGCGGTAGATGTATTCGCCATCTTTGTTGGTGGTGCGTACCAGGATGGCCAGCTCAATGGTCTTGGCCAGTAGGGTGTGGATGTTGCCGCGGGTGGCATCAAACTTTTCGGTGATGGCTTCCAGATCCAGCTCTTCGTCGGGGTTGTGCTGGAAGAACGCGACCACGCGGCCCGGCAGGCCATCGGAGCGGAAGGTGTAGGGGGTGGGTTTGGTTGTCATGCGGGCACCTGTTGTGCGGTGAGTTCAAAGAAGCGGTCCAGAAAGCAGTAGCGGGCCGACTGGGGTGCCATGGGGGCGATGGGCTGGGGCATGGGCTCAATGCCCTGGATGCACTCCCACACATCAGCGTGAGCTGGCATCAGGTCGCGCTGTTCGGTGGCCAGCATGATCAGGTCGGCACGTTTGACCGATGGGTGCAGCACGGCTGGCAGCTTGAAGTGGCGGGTTACTGCGGCCTCCACCCCGGCCTCGATGGCTTTGTAGTCTGGCAACAGGTGCTTGAGTGGGCTAGCCACGTCGCCTATGTAGGCTTCGGCCGCATCGTGCAGAAGGGCCTGCAGCGCGTATTCAGGTGGCACCAGGTAGCTGGCGTGGTAGCTGTGCTGGGCCACACTGTAGAAGGTACGCACGTGGCCGGTGAAGCGGCATATATGCGCTAGCGCATGTGCAATCTCATGGATGCACACGTGGCGGTGGTTGGGATCGACCAGGTTGAAATACCGGCCCGCCGAGGTGAGGATAGTGGGCTTCATTGGCGTGTGTCCGCACTGCAGGTGATGGCGGTGTCGCAGTCCCTGTTGGCACGGCGGTGGGGCGCCTCTGCATTCACCAGCCCATATTCGCGTGCAGTGCGGCGGATGATGTCCAGCGCGGCAGCCTGGGCGGCGCTGCACGGGTTGCCCGCTGCGGGGGTGAAGTCGGTCTTGATGGCGATGCCGCCTGTGGGCGTATCGCTGAGGGTGATGGTTACGGATGGCATGGCGCTGCGCTCTCCTGGGGTTTGTCATCGTGAATGACGTGGATGTGGGTGGTGTTGGCTGCAATCAGGCGCAGCGCGGTGAGCGGGGCCTGCACGGTGACGCGCATGCCCTTCTTGAGCCGCTGGGCCGCGAAGTGGGCCTGCTTGAACTGGCCGTCCTTGAACAGCTGTTCAACGTGCATGTGGGTGCGCAGCGGGGTATCGAGTTCAATGTCCAGGCACAGCACGGGCATGTAGTGCCCCTCGCCATCAACCTCGGCCTGGCGTGATTCGGCGTTGTGCAGCAATGTGCCGGTGTATTCGGCCAGTGCAGACATGTGTACAGCCTGGCCGCTCATGCCAGCCACCCGTAGATAAAGCCCGCAATGCCGGCCACCGTTCCTACCGAAAAGGTGGCCACCACGATGATGCTGATCCAATAGCCCGCCAGCTCCATCGGGCTGCAAGTGTCCTCATCGGTAGGAGACCAGGGTTTGGGGTCATTGGCGCAGGTGAGGCATGGCGTCTTACGGCCCTGGCAGGTGCCTGCGTCGGCGCAGGATTGGAATGGGGCGGTGGAAGCCATGGTCAACGCACCCAGGCCAACATGAAGATACAAGCCGCTACTGTGGCCCAGCCGACCACCTGGATGGTCTTGTGCTGCCAGTCGGGCTTGGGTGGTGGCACCTGGTTCCCCAAGTGGTCGAAGCCTTGGCGGTAGGTCATCACACACCTGCGTCCAAAGGATTGAAGGACTGAATGACCAATCTGCGGACGGCAACAGCACAGCCCTCGTAGCTCTTGAGGTAGATGATCTGGGTGCCGTCGCCGAAGTAGCAATACCAGGCGAAGGAAGCATTGCCTGTGTAGGTCTCGCAGGACCAATGCCAGTCTGGCGCGATGTGCGACTTGCAGTTGGCGAACAGCAGGGCCTGTTCCTGGAGTGTGGGCAGGGTGCCGTCAATGCTGGCAGCCCAGTCCATGGCGGCTTGCCATGTGAGTTCGCCATCCGGGCGCTGGGGCATCAGCACCAGGTGATGGGTGGGGTTGCCTTCAGCGTCTAGGGTGATGCCGGCGTAGTGTTCGCCGGGATGGAGGGTGGGGATGTTGCCCAGGCATTGGGCCTGGGTAGTGGGTACTAATTCGGGGATCTGCACTGTTCACTCCTTGCCCGCGTGAGTGCGGGGTGGAGTGAATATTACAAGCTAATTTGTAGCTTGTCTACAAGTTTGTTTGTAACTACTTTGTGAAGTGCTGGATCACGAGGCTGAGAACGATCAAAAACAAGATGAAAGCGCAAAACCACCCGAACGCTTTGTAGAGAAAACTGCCTGCCTTTGCCACCAAAGGCGGAACTGAATACCCACCTTCGCTGGACGCCTGCAAATGGGAAGCCGGGGACGTTGGGGAACTAGTGCTCTTGTTGGATTTGATGGATGTATGGCTGATGCCAGATCCAGGGATACCCATGGTGGTGCGGGTCTTACCATGTCCGAGGGTGACGCGCGCACCTTTAACGCCGAGAGACGTACTGAGGCCGGACTTGCTGACGTTGATGGTGACACCAGGCAGGAGTTTGATGCGTTTTTGAAAACGTAGGCCCATGATGTTCCCCTATTTTTTGGGTGTGGCCGGCTTCTTGACTGGCTGGGTACGGTGGCAATGGTAGCCCGCTTTTTTGCTGTTGTGACAGCCGCTACTGTTGAGTTTCCCGGGGGTGGCATTGGCTTGAGCGCAAATTGCTATTGCGGTCAGAAACAATGCACCGGCGGTTATTTTCTTGTACTTCATATGTCCCTTTTCAAGTGTTTTGTATTGTGCTGTTCCAGCGACTTGCCCGGTTGTTTTTGTAGGTGATGAAACAAAAAATGCGTGCGCTGAACAGGTCAAGCTGCCTTGTCTGTTGCGGTAGTAGTTGGCGCGGGCGTTGCTTGTTTTTCTGGATGACCACGATTCCCGATGCTGGCAAAGATGATGGATTCATAGCTTTGCCGAAGCGTCTCATCCAGTGCATTGAATTCTTCGAGCGTGAAGCTCTTGAACGGCCACTGAGTCAATGGGGTAGCGGTCATTGCGACGAACGGCGCAACCTTGTTTTCATGCGCCGGATACTTGTAGTTGCCAGGGGGTGATTGGTGCGCTTCGTCTGTGACGATCAAAGTGGGCGTGACGCCCTTATTTCTGCCTAGCCAGAAGGGATCACATCCCAAGACTTCAGCTAAGTCCAAAGTGTATTTGCTGTGTTCTACCTCGTTGTCGGGGTTGAGCAGGTGCTGGATGTTTTGTGGCTTGCAGGGCTTGCCGATCAGAGCGGCAATGCGCGACTGATCCTTGGCGGGGTCATAGCCCGCGCATTTCATCGCCCAGATCAGTCTCTCAGTGAACGTCTCCATACAAGCGATTTTGTAAGAAGTCATTGCAAATTGGCTTGTATCATGTTACAAACTAGCTTGTAGTTCGAATTGGAGATACGCACATGAAAGAGTTCATTGAACGGGCCGCAAAGGCAGTCGGGTCGCAGACCAAGCTGGGCGAAGCGCTTGGCGTGACTCAACAAAATATTTCCTACTGGAAGGGCGCGGGCATTCCGGTTGAATATGGCGCTGCCATCGAGCTGGCGACCAACGCGGCGGTCACGCGCAAGGAGATGTGGCCCGACAGTTGGCAAAAATACTGGCCGGAATTGGCTCAAGGCCTCACCAACACTGCGCATACAGCTACTGAAAACGTAGCGCAGGGGGTGTGATGACCATCTGCACACTAAAACTGTCAGTGGACTCCAAGCTGATGCAGATCCAAGTGCATCAGCTTGTAGCCCTACTTGAGCAGCTTCCCAAACGTCGTGCGCGCCATTTCGGTCGCAAGGCGTACCGCCTCCTTCTTGGCGGCGGCATCTGCCAGGTCCGAAGCCAGAAACGTTCTCTTGCAACCGTTGCAGGTGACCTTGCTGTCCAGATTCGCATCGGTGGGATGGATGAACTGATTGCCGCCGCAATGCGGGCACGTAAGAGTAACTTTTGTCATGGGTAGCCCCTTCATGAATCTGAGTTGTGTAGGAACTCTCAGTGTAGTGAGGCGGGCTGCCCACCATTTCCACACCCGCCGCCATTCGATCAAGCGCGCTGGAATCCTTGGTGTTGACCTCCCTGACACCTTCGGCATACGCAGGCAAGCATGTGCTGATTGGTGCGCTGGCGCGGTGGGTGCTTTTTCTTTGTTGCATGAAAAAATTTTGCGCTCTGTTGCCTCGCAATGCCGCGCAAATGAATTGAGAGGTATTGCGTGACAGTTCAACCCACCTTGATCAGCCCGGAAGTTCCGGTTGAAGAAATCCACAGAAAAACCTCGCTAGGCAAGGCAATGGAATATTGCGCCGAGCTGGCAGGTTATGCCTATGACAAGCATCTGGAGCAGGCGCTGAGCAAGCGCGGCTGTGCTGTTGACAAGACGCAGCTGTCCCGCTGGCAGCAGGGTAGCGAGGGCATCAAGTGGGAAAAGCTGGAGGCCTTGATGGATGTGTGTGGCAATGAGGCCCCGCTGATGTGGATGTTGCACCGCCGTGGCTACGATTTGCATAGCCTGCGCAAGACCGAGAGTGAGACTGAGAGGCAGCTACGCCTGGCACGTGCCGAGAATGACGCCCTGCGCCGTGTTTTGCTTGGTGGATCAGCCCACTGATGGACAACTATGACGCCGTGGTGCACCAGATGGAGGAATTTGGAATCAAGTTCCGCCAGAAGGATTTGCCGCTTGTCGTTGACCACCCCAAGAGCAAGGGCTGTGGGGAAAAGGGCAAATATTGGTACAAGCTGCACAGCTTCCGCCCGGATGCCGGTGGCACGCTGATTACTGGCAGTTTCGGAAAATACGGATCAGACCAGCGCGAAAAAGTGCGCATTGACTGGACACCCATCAATGAAGCTGAGCGCCAGCGCCGGCAGACCGAGCGCAACGCCGCGCTGGCCGCTGCGGCAGCCGCCCGCCAGGAAGAGTCTGATTTGGCAGCCATGGGTGCGGCCGATCTGTGGCGGCGCGCCAGCAAATTCGGTGATTCTGCTTATTTGACCAAAAAGGGCGTTGTGGGTGAGGCTTGCCGTTTTTTGCCCAATGGCGAGCTGATCGTGCCATTGCTGCGCTATGACTTGCCACGTGAGCAAGCGCTGCGGGCAGTGCAACGCATCAAGCCCGATGGGTCCAAGTTGTTCACTAAAGGTTTTGCCAAGGCGGCCTGCGCCCTGCGCCTGGGTGATGTGCTGCCAGGCCACATTGTGCTGATCTGCGAGGGCTATGCCACGGGCCTGACGTTACGCATGGCCACTAACCGTGATCTGGCTGTGTATGTGGCGCTGGATGCCGGAAACCTGCAGCACGTTGTGCCGCTGGTTCGCCAGTTGCACCCTGAGAGCCGTATTCTGATTTGCTCAGATGACGATTGGCGCACCAAGGACCCGGTGACGAAGCGGCTGAACAACCCGGGCCGCACAGCTGCCAGAGCTGCCGCTAAGGGCACCGAGCATTGCGATTTTGTTTACCCAGTTTTTGCGCCGAATACGCGGCGCGAAAAAGACACCGATTTCAACGATCTGCACGCCGTCCAAGGTCTTGAGGCCGTGCGCCGACAGGTCAATGTGGTAGTGCAGGCTATGAGGAGTAAATATGGTTGATGACGCGGATATACCGCCACAACCGACCAGCGCGAGCGCAGATTCCGTTGCGCCCGCTGAGTCTATGCAACCTGCCGGAAATGTGGTCAGTCTGGCGGACGCGGCTGCGATCAAGGCCGCCTCCCAACCTTCTGCGGGCGCGACTGCGCCTGATGCGGGGGCAGGGGAGGCCACTTCTGGTGGGGCCAAGCCCAAGCCACCCAAGAAAGCCGAAAAGACGGTTGACTGGTCAAAGGTCAACCACCTGGGCGAGAACTTCACGCTGATCTACCCGACCGACACCGTGTGGGATGCGGCCATGCGCAAGATCGTCAAGATCGGTAACTTGGGGCATGCGTTTGGCTCTGATGTGGTGCGCTTGTGGAAGGCGTCCGAGTCCCGCAAGATGGTTCAGGACCATGAGGTGGTGTTCGACCCAACCCGCAAGTGCCCTGAGCACTACGTGAACCTGTTTGATGGCATTGCGATGCAGCCTAAGCAGGGGGACGTGCTTCCCATCATTGAACTGATCCGCTACCTGACCAGCCGTGCCAGTGATGACGCGCAGGAGGCCGATGACGTGATGCACTGGTTGCTGCAGTGGCTGGCCTATCCGTTGCAGCATGTGGGCTTCAAGTTGCGAACGTCTATCGTCATGCATGGTGACGAGGGCGCCGGAAAGAACTTTTTGTTTGACCTGGTGGCCAGCATCTATGGCAAATATGGCTGCCTGGTAGGGCAGGACGAGCTGGAAGATAAATTCAACGACTGGCGCAGTTGCAAGCTGTTTGTGGTGGGGGACGAGGTGTCTAGCCGACAGGAGCTGGTGCATAACAAAAACCGACTCAAGGCGTTGATCACGTCAGCCACAGTGCAGATCAACCCCAAGAATCTTCCCAGGCGTGAAGAGTCCAATCACATGAACGTGGTTTTTCTCTCAAATGAAATCACGCCTCTGGCCCTGGATAACAGCGACCGGCGCTATCTCGTCATATACACCCCGCGCGCCAAGGACTTTGCGTTCTACAGCCGTTTGGGCAAGTGGCGCGATAGCGGGGGCATAGAGGCGTTTTATGAGTTTCTATTGACCTACCCCTTAGATGGGTTCGATCCATTCGCCCCGGCCCCACAGACTGCCGCCAAGCGAGATCTGATCGACATCAACCGCAAGAGCCCTGAGTTGTTCTGGCTTGCCTGGAAGGATGGCGAGATTGATTTGCCTTACCACCCCTGCAGCACCACCCAGGCCTATCGCGCCTACACCAAGTGGTGCCAGCGCATTGGCGATCGGTTTCCATTCAAGCAAAACCTATTCACGCGCAACCTGCTGCGCATCAGCGAAGGTGAGGGTGCCCCCATCCGAGAGAAAGTCATGTCACCCAAAGACGAGCTGGGCAACTACAAGGCCATCAGGATGCTGCTTACGCTGCCCGAGCAGCCGCCAACTGACCAGAAGGAAGGGGAGTGGGCGGGAGACTGCCGCGACGCGTTTGAGAAGGTTTTAAAGGATTACATCTATGGCGGGTTCCCCCCTTCCCCCAGTGATGGTGATTCCGGCGGAGACAAGTCATGAAAGCACCTCCAATCTTTTACGCATTTACAAGACCGCGTAAAACTTTTTTGAATAGGGGCGTGGGTTTTTACGCGTTTACGCATTTACGCGCATTCCTCCCACGTATGTGTGTGCGTGTGCAGGTGCGCGTGTGTGTGCGCATGCATGTGTGTGCGTGTGCCGCGTAAATGCGTAAACGCGTAAATCGCTATACGTGGCGCGGGTTTCGTGTTTACGCGTGCGTGTAAATGCGTAAATCTTTTTAGATAGAAGGAAAGAAGAGATGAGCCAACAGTCCAGCCGATCCGGTTCTAAGGTTGATTTGCGTCAGACCATGCCCGAGACCGCCAAATGGGTGGACGCCAAGCGACAGGAACATGGCGCGGACTTCGTCAATGGCTGCATACGGCGTGCCATGAAGGGTGAGCCGGGGTTGTTCTATGCCATGGAGAGGGGCCACATCCTGGGAACACCCTTCCCGCCATCCGATGTGCGTGATCGGTATTCCAACATTGCCGTGGTCACCGGCTGCACGTTCGCGGGCTTTATTGCAACACCAGCGGACAAACCCGATCAACCCGCCTGAGGAACCACACCATGCAACTCACCATCGATCAGCAGTTGGCCGAGATCAATGCGGCCATGGACAAGTCAGTCAAGCAAGCCCAATTCGCCATGTTGGGGGCCATCAACAAGAGCGCGGACAGGGCCAAGTCAGCGGTGCGCCGTGAGATGACCAGTGTGTTTGATCGACCAACACCGTGGGTGCTCAACTCACTGCGCGTCAAGTACGCTAAGGACCGGACCAATCCGGTGGCCAATCTGGCATTCAAAGACAAGAATTCTGCAGAGAGTTCCCGCTCCATGATCGCGCCGCACGTCGATACAGGTGTGCGTCACTTCAAGGCGATGGAAGCTCGGCTTTCATCCATGGGCTACATGCCCAAGGGATGGAATGCAGTACCAGGTGCAGCAGCATCTCTCGATGGATACGGCAACATGAGCCGTGGCCAGATCACCCAGCTGCTCAACGTGCTGGGCACCTACACCGAGGCAGGCTACAACAAAGCCAATGCCAACACGGTCAAGCGCCTGGCTAAGGGCAACACAAAGAAAGGTGTATATGGCTTCACCTATTGGGTGAATCCGGTGGGCAGCGTCAAGGGCAAGCACCTGCTGCCTGGTGTGTACCAGCGCATCAGCACGGCATTCGGCTCCAGCCTCAAGCCCATCCTGATCTTCGTGCGGCGTGCATCGTACAAGCAACGCCTAGACTTCTATGGCATTGCACAGGATACCGTTGCAAAGACATTCCCGGGTGAGTTCCGCTTGGCATTCGCTGAAGCGATGCGTACCGCGTTCCCCACGCAGCAAGGGAGTTTGCTGTAATGCCCACCACCCCCATGCTGGGTCCTTTGAGAGATTCCCCATTCAAGGGTAATTCGAAC
>Ga0075464_10001128_pt1 | contig 12064 bp, 16 predicted proteins | sample DEB19_08_DNA_5_FD_75068 | JGI IMG/M metagenome (GOLD analysis project Ga0075464, IMG submission 75068) | Aqueous microbial communities from the Delaware River and Bay under freshwater to marine salinity gradient to study organic matter... | ecosystem: Environmental > Aquatic > Marine > Coastal ...
ACGACGTGCGGCACTTTTTTAAGGCATCGGGAAATGATTGTGATAAACTTGCTTTGCCCTTCGTAAACGTCGTCCCAGCGTTTTCCCGATTGCGAGCAAGGGTAGTTTTTGAGCAGCGCCAGGCCGTCAACGGCTGTAATGCTGAAAGCATACGGAAAGTCATTATCCTCAATCGAGATTTCCGGCGAATTGATAACGCCCGCCCAAAAAAACGTGCCGGACTTGTAAATGGCAACTGTGAAACGCCCCTCTTTCGCGCCAGCCATGTCTGTTATCAACTGCTCATGGGTCGAGTCCTCCACCATCATTACAAACTGTGCTGTACTGGCAAGGATAGGCCAGTGCAAATTATCTTCGTCGCCTCTGTATTCAATGTCCACGCCGCCCGCCGCTACATAAAACTCTGTCTCGCTCCCGACAAATTCGGAATCGTGAATTTCAATTTTCCATGTCAAGCCCTCCGACCATGACAGATGTTCACTTACGAATCTTAGTGCCATTATCTAATTCTTGCCTCTTTTGCCTGCTGTTTTTTCCAAATGAGATAAACGTCGTCGCCGCGAATGACGGAAACAATTTGCCCGTCCCTGAATCCGCCGCCACCGCCCGCCGCCATGACTTCGCGGAAAACATCGCGCATCTTGTTTTCAGGGGTAACGATTTCAGGGTTTGTTCGCGCTCCCGCGTATTCGCCCGCCATGACGAAAGTAGGTGAAGTCAACACGCCGCCTTCGGCAAGTGCCGGTATCTTTACTTTGTTTATCAGACTGTTAAACAAACCTTGCGCAAGTGCGCCGGTCGCCGCGCCCAATGCGAGGGCGGCAAACGGGTTGAGGGCTGTCGAAAGCAGCGCCTTTGTCACGACAGACGCTACGCCTGTTTTTATCAACCCGCCCACAATCTTTTTCAGCGAGGCCACTACGCCGCCCGCCATTTCCTCAAGTCCCTTCCCGGCATCGGCCAAGCCTTCCAAAGAAGTCACAACGCCAAAGCCTATTTGTTGGAACACCGAACCGTTTTGCATCATGGTTTCAGCAACCAAATCAAACGCCTCTTTGAAATTCAGCGTTTCGGTGGTGAGCGCCTTCATTATCGCCTGTGCCGGTGTCAGGGCTGCCGGTATTTCCGCGCCTATTGTTTTCAGGGCTTTCAAAGCCCCATCCATTCCGCCCGTCATTGCTTTTCCCATTCCTCCGAGCGATAAAACTGGCGCTTCGAGGGCGGGTAATTGCAGGGTTTCAAGCGGCGCAATCCCCATAGCCGCCCGCGCTTCGTTCCATTTCTTTTGCGCCTCTTCGTTTTTCTTTACCGTTTCGAGGTAGGCGTCTAAGGCCGTCTTTGCCGTTTTCGCTTCGTCACCGCTTGCTTTTGTCGACGCATTGCTCGCCCGCGTTGTCGCCTCCACCGTGACGTTTTGCTGCGCAAGTTTCATCAACTCTTCCCGCGTAGCGAGCAGCGCCGCCCGCGCTTCGTCGTGATTCTTTATTGTCGTGCCGACCTGCCGGGAAACGAAATTCCAGTTTTGCCCCATCGAAAGGACGGCATTGCCGATGCTTTGCCAAACCGACGGGTTGGAATTGTCTTTGAGGTTTCGCAGTTGCGTATCAATGTCAGCAATATCTTCTATTGCCTTTCGCGCCGTTGCAGCGCGTAACATCGTGTTTATCAGCCCCGACGTTACCTTGTCAAGTTCAACGGTATCTACTGCCTCACCTTTCAGGGCTTTGCGGTATTCCGGCGAAATGGAAATAAGTTTGTCCATTGCCGCCCGGCGTTCCTCTTTGGTCGCCGTGTTGCTTTTGACCACGCCCGTGAGCGCCTCGATTTCAGCGCGTTCCGATGCGATTGATTCCGCCGCGCTTTTTTGTGTCTGGTCAACCGCCCGCGCTGCCTGTGCCGCCGCGCTCATGTCTTTTGACATTACCGCAAACGCCGCCGCCGCCGCCAATACGACGGCTGCAATGCCGCCAATAACGCTTGCTTTCATCGCGAAGTCAAGCGCCCGCCATCTTGCTATTAAAGAGGGTATCGCTTGCCCGGCAAGGCTTTGAGCAAGTACCCTTTGCAGCGCCAAAAAGGCTATATTGAGTTTGCCCGCAACCAGTACGCCGTACTGCATTGCCTTAAATGCCGGCCCCAAAGCAAGAGCAAAAACGCCAATCCCGACAACCAAACGCTTTGTGCCGTCGTCAAGGTTGCGAAATGACGCGGCAAGCCCCATAATCCAATCCGCAAAGGCATTGAGTTTGCCGGAAATATTAAAAGTTTTGTTGAGTTCTTCGCCTACGCTTGCAAGCGCATCTTTGATTGCATTTTGCGCATTGACAATCGAATTTGCAATACCACCTTGCGCCCGCTCCAAATCGCCCATGCGGTTCGTCAGCCTTAACACAAACTGCTCTGCCGAAATGCCCAAATCCCGCAAGCCCTCCGCCGTCGCCGTACCGAACTCATCTTGCATCACTTTTGCCAGCACGGGCATATTTTCGAGGATAATAGACAAATCCTCTTGCATTATCTTGCCCTTACTGATTATCTGCGTAAACTGCTTTGTCACGCCGTCCAGCTGGTCGGCTGTGCCGCCGGACAGGGCAAGTGCGTTAGCAAGTTCGACAATGATTTTTCGCGCCTGTTCAGCCTCGAATCCGACACTTTGCAGCCGCACCGAACCCTTCACCGCCTGTTCAAAGTCAAGGCCTGGCGCAAGCGCCGCTTTGCGTAGTTCCTCAAGTTCTATCCGCGCCTCGTTCACGCTTCGCCCCGCGTCTTTCATTGTTCCCTCAAGTGCGAAGCGCAGGCTTTCAATATCGCCCGCTGCCTTGACGGACATAGCGCCGAACGCCGCCAGCGGCGCTGACAGCGCAAGTGAAAGGGAATTGCCAATACTGGAAAATGAAGATACCGCACCCCTCAAAGACTTTTCCGCCTCGCGGATTGCCTTGTTTATTCCTTTCACGTCCGCACCGATGCGGAAATTTAAACCGGGTGCTATGGTTGCCATGTTTTACGCTGTCGCGGCTTTTATTGCCCACATTGCGGCATTTTCATATTCTGTCTGTGCTAAGGCCGCGAGACGTGGGTCTTTTGATTTTAAATCCTCGCATAGATTTATTAACTCTGCGGTCTTTTGTTTGATTTGGTTTACTGTATCGGATTGCGAAGGGTTAAACTCTGTGCGGACTCTTTGTTCGCCAACTGTTTTTTCTGCCATGTGTTATTTTTTTTACGCTTCAGGTAAAATGAGGGGCATTGTTTCGCCTGCGAAAAAGTCAATGCCTTTTGCTATTTTTAGAACTTTTGCGAGGTGTTCGCGGTCTTTTGCCAGTCGCTTTTCAATCGCTTCGAGCGTTTCCATGTCGCCGGGCAGGTGGTATAAATCTTCGGGGCGCTTCAATGAGCCTTTTTTCGTGTGCGGCAAAAAGGCGTAAAAGGCCGCTATTCGGGTGTTTCTCGCATCGTCTATTCGCAACGTCTCAAATCCTTTATATCTCGCAAAAAAATAACGGGGCGTGGTAATGTCGAACTCATCTTCGGACATTCCCAGCCGCCCCGCTATTTCGTAGAGTTTGTCCCAGTCAATTAGCCCGGCTGACTGGTCGGGATTGTCGTCGCCTTTTTTTTTGCATTGTCGCCGGGCGCTTCTTCCTGTGCGGGCGAAAAGAGCGAAGCGGAAACTTCATTCAGCGCCGCCGTGATTATTGGCCACGTGTCGCCCGAGTCGTCCAACAAATCCTCCACCGCTTCCAGGCTGTACGGCTTCGGGTCTTTGGCTTTCCTCGCACCTGTTTCCAGGCCGCATGAGAGCAACAGAAGCAAGTCCGAAAACATAATTTTGGACATATCGCCCTCGCTGAACGTGACAAGGACGCTGCCGATTGGTCGCTTTGTCGTTTCCTCGAATCGGCGAACGCCCGCCATGCCGAAGGCAAAAGGCAATTCCTTTTCTCCTATTTTTAAAAATATCATGTTTCCCGGTTTAGAATGTTCCTTTATATGGCGTTCCGCTGCCTTGCAGCGATGCGGAAAATGTACAGTTGCTTTCCTGGTCGGGGCTGCCAATTTCCAACGAGGTAAAATAACCCGAACCCGACAATTTCACGTCGCCCGAAACGCCCGTGCCGGCAATCCATGAGAAAGAAGTACGCGCCTGCAAAACATCATAAACGCCTGTTGTTGTGGTGAAAACGCTTAGTGTATCATCGAGGGCAATAAGCCCGGACACCGATAACTCATAAGAGCGCAAGCCTTCCAGCAATTCACGGTGTCCGCCACTATCTTTAGTAGTGATGTCGCGCGGCTCCATGCTGTACGTGATAGAAAGGTCGTTTTGCCGGTTGAAAACCGTACCTCCCGCGCCCGTTGAGTTTCGGAAGGTAAATAGGGTGGTATTGATTACGTTTGTCGTTGGCATGGCCGTTATTTTTTACGGTGTTCGGTGAATGCGGACTTGATAGTCCGTTGATATTCTGAAAATGTCTTTTTCCGTTTCCATCGTTTCATTCCGGTTTTCAAATCGAATCCCGTCTACAAAGTAGGTTGTGTCGCCCGATACGCTTACGCTGTTCCTGTACCTGTCCAGCCGCTTTCTGACCGCTTCATCAATTTGTTGTGCCGCATACATTGTTTTGGCGTAACTGTCCACCTGTACCCGTATTGCGTCGAGTGTCGAAGCGCCAGTTTTAGTGTCCGAAGGCTCCACCGCTATTGTCGTAATACGGACGGCTGGTAGTTTTTCCTGTTGGGGTATCGTAAGCGGGTAAATCTTGTACCCGTCGCCTTCGGCGTCCAGCCCGACCAAACTTTGCACCGTCACGTCGGCGGCTAAAATCGTGTACAGTATGCCGCTAATGTTTGCCATTTATCCGGCGTTTTGCCTTGCGAACTTTGCCGCAAATCGGTTCATGTTTGTTTGCATCCGCACAATTACACGGGGCGAAGCCTGTATAATTGCCGGACGTACAAAAGGCTTTGCAGCCATGTTCACCGTGCCATACTCCACCCAATGCAGATAGTAAGCATCGAAGCGAGAAAGGCCAAACGTTCCTTTCGTGCCGCTTCGGGCAAGTTTAGCGCCCACAATGACATCCTGCGTTCTTTTCAAGTCCAACACCCTGAACGCTTTGCGAAGGTTGCCGGGATAGTATTTCGCTACTCGTTGCCCTTCGCCGCGTTTCGCCCGTCCGCCCCTTCTTTTAGGGTAACGGATGTGTATTTTTGCGCCAATCGGAGCGCCATTTTGCATTGCTGCCACCATAGGTTCTGCACAATCCGTTAAAATATCCTGCTGCTCGCGTTGGAAATTGTACGTCAACTTTTCCAGCGTTTTCACCGCCGCGTTGACTTGCCTTTGCCAGTCGTTCGCATCTATTGTCAACTGAATTGAGTTTGCCATTGTCAGGTTGTTTCTTCTCGCATTTGGCAGGTTAACACGGTAAATCGGTCGCGCCCTAACGTGCTGACGCCTATAATGTCGCATATTTCGTTTGTCCGGTAAATCACTCGCATTTTTTGTCCCATGTTCAAATTAGCGTCGTATCGAATCTCGAAGACAATCCGGCGAAATGCCGTCTGCTGGCTTGCGCTGTACGTCTCCTTTACCCCTGCATCCGGCCATTTTACCCGCGCCAAAATGGTGGCGTAGGTTGACCATGTTTGTATCTGTTCGCCCGACGGGTTCCGGCTGTTGGAGAACGTTTGAATAGTTATCTGTTCGTCCATCGCCCCGATTGAGGGCATTATTTTTGAAAGGTTTTCCATTCAAATCAGTTGCAGCCGCCGCCCAAAAGCGATATTGGCAAATGAGCGGATTCGGTAGTTATTCGCGTCGTTTATCGGTATGTCTTCCCGGTTTTCGTACAGAAAGCCAACCATGAGCAGAATGGCACTAATGATGTCTTCCGGTACTGCCGCCGCGTTGGCGTAGCCTGCGAGGTACACACATTGCCATTTGTTCGGAAAGTCGCCGGTTGCCGGCCAAGACGACGTACTTTTTTTCACAATCCGCGCAAGCGGTGAAATGCTGTCGAGCGTGTAATTTGAGGATGCCCACGTTTGATAACTGCCGTTTTCGTCGGTGTATGAAAGCACGGGCGCTGTCGAAGTTATCAAGGGTGAAACGGCCAACTCAAATTCGGCGTTGCACGGCGTTAAATCCCAAACCTGCGTAATTGTCTGTGAAATGACGGCGCTGCCTGTGAAAAATTCATAGTGCGTTCGCGCTGCCTTTACGAGATTGTCAATGAGCGTATCATGTAGCGAGTTTGAAACGTTGAGATACGTTTTGGCATCCGACGTACTGACAGGCTCCGAGCCTGGCGCAGTCGTTACCTTCCAACTTGTTCGCTGTTCTTTAGTCGCGTATCCCATTTTTCTAAAATCGCTTTTTCCCGGTTGTGTGCGGGGGCAACGGCTACAAAAGTCATAGTCCCGGCGATTATCATGGCTTGCGCTACTCCCGTAGGCAAATCGTATTCAACGCCTTTTTTGAACTCGCCTTTGTCAACCGTTGCCCGCACTATCATTGCCCTGTGTTTTTACGCTTGCAGAATGGACTTAATTGCGTTGGCATTGATAAGGTTGGAGTCTGTACGCATCCAGCCCATGAAGCCGACCGAGAGCGCATCCCAGTACAGGTAGTCGTTCCGTTCAATGCTCACGTCGCGGATTTGACGAATCACAAACTTGGAGAAGTCGCCCAAATAGATGTGCTTCGTCGCCGTAATCGGAAGCCCGGTAGATGGGGTTACTGCCGGCAGGTCGTTGTTGATGAATACCGGCCAGCCGAGCAAGCGGTCTGGCTCGCCGGTAGCGAGGTTGCCCGGTACGAAAATGTGGGTCGTGTCGGTTGAAAAGTCCAGCGTGCGCAAATAGGCCAAAACGCTTTGGTGCATCATCCAGCCCGTTTTGGGGTTGTTTTGATAGGCATAATCAATCGAAGCCTGGAATTTGACCAGTTCGGATTTTGTGATGGCCGTTGCGCCTGCCGTTGTACCTGCGCTGCTGGTGACGGTCGTCGTGAGGCCGTAGGGTTGGTTCGTGCCTGTTCCGGTCGTCCAAACGCTGTTTGCCTTGCGCCCGATGCGGTTTGCGAGGTTTTCAGCGAGAACATTTTGCAGCAATCCTACGCGCTCATCCTGCATCAGTGAACGGCTGACCTTGATGATGTTGGAATCAATCAGCCAGTCGTTGAACAAAACTTGCCCGAAGGTCAGGTCGGAAACCGTGCGCTGTGCGGCTTGGTTTGCCGCCGTGTTGATGTTGCCAGATACTGCCGTGTCATCGCCGGTCGGCCATTCGAGCGTACCGCCGCCCGCCGCGCGGTCGTCCCACACCTGGCAAACAGTCATCATGCTGGCATACCATTTCATCATGTTTTCCAGCCTTTGGGAAAACTGCGTCGGCACGAGATAGCCGCCCAAAGAGTCGGAAGTCGTGATTTGCGTTGATGTGCCGCGTTTTTCGAGAACGGAACGCTCTTCGGGTGTCAGTTCGGACGGTGCGGAACTGTTCGAGCGCTGCATGTGCCGCCAAAAAACGGTATCATAATTGATTTCGCGCTTGCCCGCCGTCGTGCTGGTTTGTTCCGGTCGGTTGTGGAACTCCAACAGCACTTCTTCTTTGAGGCGTTGTTCCAAAATGCGCTCCGTTTCCATTTCCGACATGATGCGGGCGCAATCTTCGTTGGCCTTGCGGATTTGTTCTTGCACGTCGGCAGGGAATGTGCCGTCGGCGCTACGTTTCGCCGTAATGTCTTTGAGAGCGGCGAGGTTGTCAGTGTACTCCTTCTGGAGTTGTTCTAAACGTGTCATATTTTTGAGTTTAGGTAGTCTAATTGCCGCTCCAAAAGGGCGATTGAGACTTGTAATTCTGTATTTATTTGTTCGTTTGTGTCGCGCTGTTCGGTTTGCTCGGCTTCTTCTTGAATCGGTTGCGAGTAGGCGTCAAAACTGCGTTTTGCTACCGATGTATCGGGGTTGGCGGGGAATGTGACGGGTGAGGCGTCCATCCAAAGTGCCACGTCCGTAATTGTTCTGTGCTGCTTTCCATTTCTTGTTTCCCACTTGTCGCCCACGCCTTTGTCGGTTCTGCGGAGCATAAATCCCCAAGATGATTGGTCAACGTCGCGGCGCTCTATCGAGGCGCGCATATTTTGACCATTTGGACTATCAGGCAAATCTGCCTCATACCAACCGCCCACTTCGTCAATTCCAATTCTTGCTGTGCCGGATTTTGTGCGACCAAGAATCAAAAATGAAACATGGTCTTGCAAAATCCTGACATCGTCCATATCAGTATTTTTCAGTGCGTCGCGGTGTATTTCTTCGGTAAACCAGCCCATGTCATACGACACGCCGAATTTGAACGCATACCCGCGAATGGTATAACCTCCATTATCTTTCGCTCGAAGTTCTACGCCGCCAGTTGTGTAGCGGCGTTCTATTTCGTTAGTTGCTTGCTTGCGGTGTTCCATTTTCTGTGTCGTTTGTTTCGTTCTCGTCGTCGGTTTCGGGTTCCGCCATTTCTTGCGAGCCATTGCCTTGCGAGTTTTGGTAGGCCAAAAGCGCTTCTAATGTGAAAACCTTAGCACCTTCGCTTTCCGGCAGAATGTCCAACCCTTCGAGGCTGCGCACTTCGTCTGGCGACATCCAACCTATGCCGGTGGACGGGCCGCCGAGCGCCTGTTTATAGTAGTCGCTGCGCGACTTGGTATCGCCGCGAAGCAGGCCGTTAAAATTGAATCTGAAAAAGTGAGTTTCGCCGCGCCATTCGTTTTCGGTGAGCAGTTTTAATGCAAATTCCTGCTCGACCTGAATCGCATAAGGGCGAAGAGTAAGGTTGACAAACTGCGTTTGCAGCGTCTCCATGTTGTTCAGCGTTGCGTTGTCTAACTGCCCCAGCATGGGAACAGGGACGCCGAAAATGCGGGCGCTTTGGTTAACCTGGAAATTGCGGGTTTCATTGAGCGTTGCTTCCTGCGGGTTTGAGGTGAATTTCTCGAACTTCACGCCCGCATCCAGCACCATGATTTTACCCGTGTTCTTTGTGCCGCCGTATTTTTCCGACACTTTGCGCTCTGCGATTTCCCGTTGCCCTTGCTGTAAGGCTTGCGGATATACCAATGCCCCCGACGGCGAAGCGCCATTGGCAAAGTAGGAATTACCGAAACGCTCCGATGCAATCGAAGTGCCGATGTTGTCAGATTGCATTCTTACGACATCCTCACCTTTCAGGCCGTTGATTGTCAGCCCTTTAATGTGCAGAATGTCGCGCGGCAAAAGGATTTCTTCCTGATAGGCATTGCCGACGGTGCGACGAATGACGTAGTACAGCCTTCCGTCGGTTCGCTGATAGACTGTTACTTTGTCCTGTTCGAGCAGTTCGAGATTTGTCGGCCTGCCTATTCCGTTGCGGTGAACCTTTACAAAAGCGTCGCCGAAACACGCCTGCAAAAACAGCGCGTATTTGAAAGAGTAGGAAGTGTAAAGGGAAAGGTCGGGAGCCGGGTTCAGCCTGACAAGGTGGTAAACGGGGTGCGACTTCGCGGGTTTTGAGCCTGTGGCCGTTTGCTCGAAAATGCCAAAAGGAAGCGAGGCAAGCGTTTTGCAGATTGTGTCTACTGCCGACCAAATCGCCGGAACGCTCAATGCCGTTTCGCGGCTTACCACTACTCCCGCATTTGAATAGTGGCCACTTACACCCCATCCGCGCCATCCGTCGTCATAAAGCGGCTGTCCGTTCGCCGCGTTGCGCTCTTCGCCGCCCGCGTTTGCGGGGCGAACGTCGGGGAAAAGGATGTTGCGAAGAGCGTGATACCACATAGTTGGGCTGAATGCCCAAAATTGCGGCCACTTTTTATGTTAAGTAGGTAGGCTGTGTGACTTTCATTTTTGAAGTCTGACTGTCTTTGAAAGCCGCCCGCTCCTTTCAAGGGTGAGCGCATTTTTGAACGCTCCAAAACTTTCATATCTGCGAAGGCCGAACGGCAATTCGTTTTCCGTCGCCTGCCACGCTTCGCGGCGCGTCCGGCATTCTGCGAGGTGTTCGCGGTAGCGGGCAAAGTAGCCGTCGTTTGTGAGCAGGTCGGCGGCGCGTTCAGATGCGATTTCAAAGTCTTTGTCAGTCATTCAAAAATCGTTTTAAATTGTTCCCACAACGATTTCGGCTTTTTGTGCGGCCATTCCGGTATCCGCGTTGAGGAAATAGGATGACGTTTAATAAAAATTTCCTTTATCAACTTTTGGTGTTCGGTTGCGCCTTCATTGTCCACAAATTCAAAGAGTTCTTCGGCGGCTTCTTTGTAGCCAAAATCTGCAACGCAAATCCCGTCTTTCATAACTTTAACGTAAAGATTTAACCCATCTATGCCCATCAAACAAAACAACACTTCGCCTTTTTCGATTGGAACGGATATAGTATTGCCGGAAACCTCGCGCTTCAGCATGAAGTCGGCTTTGGCAAGTATCTTAAAATCCTTTTCTTCGTTGGTGTTCATACCATTTCCTTTTACCCGCCAATCAGCCGCACAATGCTTTCAAAGCGTTTGCGGTTGACTTCGAGCATGTTGTAATTTTGTAAGATGTGATATTTTGACCGTTGCCAGGTTTCGGCTATCAATTCCGGGTCGGTCGTAAATTCAGGGAGCGCACACTCCCAACCGTCTTTCCCGGCGTAGTTCGTTACGCACACGCCGCCCGCCATTGTCGCTTCCATCCACGCAATACTGCTTTTGGCATCATTGAAAGCATTTTCTTCCAAAGGCTTCCAAAATACATTTGCGCCGGTGCTGCCAAGTGAGGCAAAGAAGTCCAAAACTTCGTCGTAATCCACAAAATCAACGTTCGCGCCGTGTTCCAAATTCGGCCAATATCCCCAAAACCTCCAGCGCTCGTATTTAGAGCGCCAATTTTTGTACCATTCTCGCGCGAAAGGCGCTGTCACGTCGGTGAATTGTGCAGTGCTGCCACGCCAACAAGCGATGCCCTTGTAAGGGGCGGGTTTGTCGGGCAAATTGCCGGGCATTACGGCGTTCGGGATTGTCACCGTGCGCCCTAAGTCGCCCACGCTGTAACGTAGTTGTTCGGTGGATACCCAAACCATGTCCGCCATGTCGTATATCTCCCGCATCCGGCGAAAGTGCTTTCGGTAGCCCGATGCGGCAAAGTGATAGTGCGGCAAGTTCCAAAGGTCGTCATCGAGGTCGCAAAGCAAATAGACGGGCTTTTGGGTTTGGAATTTCTTGATAGATTCGGCGATTTTTAGCGCGTTGTCAGACGTTGGCCGGAACATCAAAACGACATCGGCCTGTAAAATGTCTGAAACAGTCGGGTTGTGGCTGTACTGAAACTCTATTTGTGTCGCGTACTGTGTGCGAAGGACGGAAAGCGGTAGGGTGTTCCGCCACCACGAAACGCCATCGAAACTGCCTGTGTCGTAAACGAGGATTTTAATCATTCAAAACGGGAAAAAATACCCTTTGCTAACGCCATTCTCCCAAAGGAGAGGCTTTTGCATATCGGGCCGGTGATTGATACCTGAATAGTGGGTAATGAGGGACTTTCGGAGCAGGTTGGGGTTTTTCGGCTTACTGCCGCGATGCGCAAGCCATGAATGCCAGATTAGCACGTCGCCTTTTTTTGCGTCTGTCCACTCTTTTGTCATCTCTAATTTTATGTCTGGATTCTTTGATACAACTTTCGACCACGCCTCAACAACTCTTGAACTCGAACCCCTTATCTCGCGCTCAAACACTTCATCCAAAAACCTTTCCGCGATTCGCGGCCAATCTGGGTTCGCGGCTTCGTGCGGCTCCAACAGCGCCCGTACCTTTTCCCCGCGCATAACCGGCCATTTGTGAGAACCTGGCACAAACTCGAAAACGCCGCTGTCGGGGTGAATGTCATCAAGCGCAAACCAGCAGGCGAGGTAATGTCCGTTCACTTCTGGCGGGTTCAGGTAGTCGTCTTGATGCCAGTTGCGCTCTGTGCTTATCCAGTTGCAAAGGTTCAGGCTCATTCCCATCGGTTCGCCAATCAGACTTTCCAAGATTTCCATAAGTGGCGCGTAA
>Ga0075464_10001129_pt1 | contig 12062 bp, 17 predicted proteins | sample DEB19_08_DNA_5_FD_75068 | JGI IMG/M metagenome (GOLD analysis project Ga0075464, IMG submission 75068) | Aqueous microbial communities from the Delaware River and Bay under freshwater to marine salinity gradient to study organic matter... | ecosystem: Environmental > Aquatic > Marine > Coastal ...
CAACAGTCATCTTGTTCTAATTATGATGCAAAGATAATTGATGATAAGAACTTACCTTTACAATATGTAAATGGTGCTCACTTTGCAGTTAAAAGTTCAGCATATTATAATTATCTTTTACATAAGAATAAACCTCTTCAAGATAAATATGAGTTTATAAAATCTGGAACTAAAATTAAATATTATGCTTGTAAAGATAAGTCTGTTAATGATTCTTTTGCTTATATGAGAGGTTCTTTTCCAATAGAATTTGCACCTGAAATAGATATGGATATTCAGTTTTCCAAGGCTATATTATCACCTATAAACTCAATTATTGAACCATTAGGATTACCTGAAATAACTAGTAGATTGACTATTGTAATGGATATATTTAGTGGATTCTAATAAAAATAAAATAAAATAATGTATATAAAATAATGGATATAAAATTTATAGAATTCTATATAGATAAGAGATATAATCAAAAATTAGAAGATTATTTTGATGTTGTGAAGTCAGTTGCATCAAATTGGAGAAATAAGAAATTTCCTGATAAAAGATTACATGAATTTTGTTTCAGAGAAAATTCAATAGATATTTTGGAACTTTTTAAGAAAATATACAATTTATAGAAAAGGGAAGAGAACATTTTTAATATATATAGTAAAAATGTTCTCTTTTTATGATATTGGATAAAAGTGTACAAGTTCATATGACAGGTAATTGTATGACTTATTATAAAGAATTAGGGTATATACCCAAATGTAATACTAAAATGTTGGTTGATGTTAAACATTTACCTATCAATTCTTGTGTAAAAATAAATGTATCTTGTGATATTTGTAAATGTCTTGGTATAGTTAAATATCAGAATTATAATAATCAATTTAATAAAGGTGGTTATTACTCTTGTATAAAATGTAGTAGAAGTAAGATAAAGGAAACTTGTTTATCAAAATATGGTTTTGATAATCCAATGAAATCTTTTGATATTAAAAAGAAAAGACAAAATACAAATATTAAAAAATATGGGGTTTTATCTTATTCACAAACTATTGAATATAAAGATAAGTTTAGAAATACAAGTATGATTAGATATGGATTTGATAATCCAATGAAGTCTAACATTATAAAAAATAAACTTATTGAGACATTAAATTTTAAGTATGGTGTTTCTAATATAATGTTTTTAGAAAACACAAAAAATAAAATAAAAGAAACTTGTATCTCTAAATATGGTGTTTCTAATATAAGTAAGTTAAATATACCAAAAATAACATCAAAGTTTTTTAATAACATTATGTATCAAAGTTCATATGAGTTAGATTTCTTAAAGTATTGTTTATTGAAAAATATAAAGGTAGAAAGAGGTAAGTCATTTAGATATATTCAGGATAGTAAAGAACATATTTATCATTCTGATTTCTTTTTACCAGAACATGATTTAATATGTGAAGTTAAGTCAAATTATACATATAATTGTGATTTAGAAAAAAATTTACTTAAAAGTAAATCAGTTATAGAATATGATTTTATTTTTCTTATAGATAAAGAATATTCTGAACTTAATATAATGTTAGGTATAAAATAACTTTTATGTGTTAAATTATATAAGAGTATAATACTTTTTTAAGTATGATAAAAAAATTAATAAATAAATGATTAAAAGTGAATTAAGTCCAATATACAAATGGACAGGTGGTAAAAGAAAAGAAATTAAAGTTTTTAGTGAATATTACCCAGACTTTGTGAAGGAAAGTAAAGATTTTAAGTTTGTGGAACCATTTTTTGGTGGTGGTGCAGTTTATTGGAGTTTAATGGCTAATGTAAATATAATTAATGATATTGATAAAGAATTGATAAACTTTTTAAGAGTTTTTAAAAATGATATAAATTCAATTAAATCAATAGTTGATGAACTTAGTCTGAAAATAAGTGAGATAACAAAACTAGAAAAGGATAAAAAATTGACAATTGTAGAGGCGAAAACTAAAAGAGGTGAATATTACTATGAATGGAGAAATAAAGATAGAAATAATGGATTGGATTTACTATCTGATGAAGAAAGAGCATGTAGATTTTTTATAGTAAATCAATTGGCCTTTAATGGAATGAGGAGATTCAACTCAAGAGGTGAATTTAATATTCCTTATGGTAATTATAAATCATTTAATCTAAATGTCAGTAAAGGACATAATGATTTATTAAATAATACTGAAATTTATAATAAGTCTTATAAAGATGTTATGTTAGAGAATGATACTGAGAATACTTTTATATTTTTAGATCCTCCTTATACAAGAGAGTTTAAAGAATACTCACATGGTAATGATTTTGGTAATGATAAACAAATAGAATTATGTGAAACATTCAAATCTATGAGATTTGCCAAGGTAATGATTGTAATTAACAAAGATGAATTTACTACTGAATTATATAAGGATTATATAAAACATACTTATGACTTGAAGTATTCTACTAATATTAAAAATAGATATGATAATTCAGTGCAACATATAATAGTGTGTAATTATTAAAATAAAAAAAAGAGACTTTTTAAGTCTCTTTTTTTTATTTACTTTTCTAATCAATTTTTTTAAGATTAAGTATTTTACAGACCTGTTCAGTAAAATATGATACATTATCCTCTTGATCTTTATTTCTTATTTCTTGTATATCATTAAAAGAAATATCTAATATATCTGCAACATCTATACCAGTTGTTAAATATTCTCTATGTTCTGATGTTTTAATTGATGAATTTTTAATATCATCACAACGCCACAGAACAAGTTTAGGTGAATTATCCACACCAAGTGAGGTAAATAATTCAGAGATTTTTGATAATGATTCTACTTCACTTTGTGATTTTTTAGTATCTAAATTATCACCATCTTTATACTCAATTATATATAAAACAGAATCTTTGTATAGTAATCCATCAACTGAAATACTTTTCTTACCTTTTAGTTCTATACCATTATCAACTAATATTTCTTTTTTAAGAGAAAATTTTGATATATAGAAGTTTTCTGTGGGATTTGTCTTAATCATATTTAATAATTCTTCAAAACTAATTGAAACCACTTTATTAAACTTAACTTGACTACTAATTATATCCTCCAATTCATTACCATTTCTAATTGTTGTTGATTGTCCTTTCCTTAAAAGTTCAGCCAAGTCTTCATTACCTAAAACTGCATAATAACCAGACTTCTTAATATCATTTTTCTTTGTCTTTTTAATCTTTACATTTCTTATTTTCATATTTATTTAATTTATTAGATACAAATATAAAAAAAATTATTAATACACACCAATTAAAATTGAAAAAATCCTCTCAAATTGAGAGGATTTTTTTATTGTCTTGCAACCATTTTATCTTCTTGAAATGTAAAATAATTTCCTTCTATTTTAACATCTTCCCCTTTTATAATAATAAAAGATTGGCCTTTATAAACGATTAGATAGTCTGTATTCAACGATAATGATCCTTGTGAGTGTATCTTAACCTTTCTTGTAGATTTACTAATAGTGGCAGTATCATAAGGTTTAACTTGAATAGTTATTTCTTTACCTTCCCAAATAAATTTCCCATCAATTCCAGAAATATCTTCTTCAACTGTTGGTTGAATAAAGTTTATACTTACACCTTTTTGTTCTTTTAAAGATTTTTTAAAGAAATCTAATGATTGTTTTTCACCAATATTTCCTCTTCTTGAAGTACTAATTAGAATAGGTAAAGTAACACGTTTAAAGTATTTACCTTTCCAATGGTATATGGCTTCTAAGTTATTAGTCATATAATGATAGAATGCTTCTTCAGTTCTAATAAAATTATCTTTAATAATTGCTTTGAATATGGTATAGTTATTTACCATTTTACTGATATACTCACTATTTATAGTATACCCATCGATGTTTAAATCGGTATTTACTCCATATCTAAATCCATATGGTTGATATGTCTCAGTTATATAAGCTTTGATTTTACCATTTAACCAATCAACTGAATTAAATCTACCATATTTTTGTGTCTTGATAGGTCCTAATTTTAGGACACTTTCGTTTAATTTGATCCATTTCATAATGTATATATAAAAAAGTAATATATAAAAATATGAAAGAAGATTATTTATATCCATATTATCTAAAACATTTAGATAATCGACTTACAGAAGGTAAGTTAAGTAGAGGTTCGTTCTCATTACTGAGAATTAGTGAGAGTGCATTTAATGATTTTAAGTATAAATTTGAAAATGATGAAAACTTTGCCTTACAATTTAAACGAGATAAGAGGATTGATGATCTTTTCGATGATTTATAAAAAATATATACGTTATGAAACGTTTGATGGTATACGAAGATCCTTCCAGTCAAGAAAAGACTGATGAATTACTTGATAAGATCTCTAAGTATGGTATAACATCATTGACCGTTCATGAGAAAGATTTTTTAGATGCGGTTTCATCTGGTGATGATGAAAAAGTTCAAAATAAGATGAGGATTTTAAGTAATGATACATTTTTTGAAGATGAATTTTTTAAATTTGAATTAGATGATATAAAATACAAAAAGAATGGTATTCAATACATTGGTACTTTATATGTACCAGACTTAGAGAAACCACATAGAACAATAGAAGGAAACTTAAAAGGTAAAATAACACTTTATAATAACGGTTCATATTCATTAGATTTTTATAAAGTAGTTTATGAAAAGGGTAAAGAAGTAGAATATGATGTTTTTGAGTTTTGTGGCGGATTGGAATATGAATTAGACAATTTTATTGACTATATAATACAAGAATTAGAGTAAAAACAGGTATTTTATATTTAATATATAATAAAAAAATAATTATTTAGATATGATTAAAAGATATAATCAATTCGTAAACGAAGAATTAGAATTTGGTCCAGAACAAGCTCCTGCTCCAACGAGAAGAGAGACTCCAACACCAACAAGACCTGATACAGATAGACCTACAAGAGAAAGACCTTCAAGACCAGGTGTTATTCCAGATGACGTTCCAAGTGAACAAGACAATCCATTGGCAAAAAATACACCAGAATTTGATGGTGAAGTAGAAGAAGAACAAGAAGACTTCTATGCTAGTAAACTAAAAGAATTAGCAGTTGCTTTAGGATTAGATGCAGATGCAGTTCAAAACAACAAATTAGAATTTGAAGGAAAAGAAATTATATTCCCTTCTGAAACTGAGAAGTTCCACGTTGATAGAAAGAAATTTGATACAGTTGATCAAGTAGTTTCTTATTTAGAAGGTGGTACGGCACCAAAAGCTCCAAGATTAGAAGACGAAGATCGTGTTGATCCTGAGTTTGAAGCAAAAAGCTATAGATTCTCAAGAAGAGAGAAACGATTAAAATAAAAAAAACCACTCATTTGAGTGGTTTTTTGTTTTACTGTTGGTTTTCTTGAACCGTTGCATCTGCCGAGTTACTAACGTCTGATGCTTTCTTTTCACTTTGTATTTGATTAACCATGTAACCGGCTACAAGAAACTGAATAGAAGCCCATCCACCAAACTCAATCATAGTCATTGTTTCAAATTTACTTAATAAGAAAAATATCATTCCCCATTCTGCAATAACAAACCCAATTCCTGACTCAACTCTCTTTTTAGAAAAGTATGAATCTTGTGTAGAATAGATTTTCATCAACTCTGTAAAGAACCATTTGATGTTCCCAAAGAATCCCAATTTTTTAACTTCTTCTGCCATAATAAGTCTTTTTATTTTATATATTAAAATAAAAAAAACGAAAAAAGAGTATTCCATTTCTGAAATACTCTTTTCTCAATTTTATAAATCCGAAATACCAACCAATGAAACTTTGAATTTATAACCAACTTGCGTTGATAAGATTTATATGTTTAGATTTTAAAAAGTTTTATAATTTTTTAAATTCTTCAAATTTTTTATTATAATCAACTTCTTCTTTATTATTTTTCTTACGTTTGAATTTAGGAATCCACTTTACATCTAAAACATCTTTACTAAAAAATAAAGGTAGTCTTAACTTTTTAAAAGCATCGGGTGTTAACTGACATAGTTTATTTATATCTTTTACTTTACTAATTCTGTGTAATAAACTAAATGGATCTGCACTTTTCTTTTGTGAAACAATATCATCAAACAGTTTATTCCATAAAAATATTGGATAACCCTCTTTTAATTTTTCTTCTGACTTTTTAAATCCTGCCTCATCATTATCAAAAAAGTATTGTAAATCAAAGCCACTATTCTCTAAAAATCTAAAGTCTGTATTTACACCAACTAATCCAATTGAGTTTGGATAAAATAGTGAATCCAAATAACCTTCAAAAACGGTAATCATATTATCAAAATCAACATTAAGTATGTTAAAGTAATAAGATAATTTATTATAAATAACTAATTCATTTATATCAATTTGTTTAGGTTCATCTTTTGCTAGATTTACCCATTCTAAAATGTTCTCGTAATTGTAAATCTTAAACATTCTTCGTCTTCCTTCTTTAAGATTACGAACTTGCATACCTAATAATTTACTTCCTCTACGATTTAACATTACGATTATCCATTCGGACTCATCTTCATTCTTCCAGTATTTAGCTTGATATATGTCTTTATGTTTGTCTGGTTCAATCCCACGACCAATTAGGTACTTGTATATACCTCCACCAATTTGGATTGGTTTAAAGTCAGATAATGGAGTCAAGTTAAGATTTATTGCAGTTTCTAATTCTTCTATATCGATTAGATTATCAAACTTCGCATCAACAAATTCATTTTGATAATCATTATAAGTCATAATTGAATCTAAGTGTTCAATCATTTCTAATTTCTTATCTGGATCAATTTGTTCATTGAACTCTTTACACATTCTATCGAATGTAGTTTTCTTATCACAGTTGAAACAAATAAAAACTAAACGATTGAAATAAAGATTACCTCTTTTCTTGTATTCAGATTTTCCGTCTCCACAATAAGGACAACATACATTTAAACGATCACTATACACAACTATTCTTCTTCTATTAGAAGAGGAATATTCTTTGTTAAGAATTCTCTGTAAAATATTTTGTATATAAATTTTATCCATCTTTTTTTATCAATAGGGACAACCAGTTTTTTTATATATATTATAAAAATAACATAAAGTTTATGTACTTATCATTTAATGATGCTCGAAATATTACTAGAAAATTAGGACTTAAAAATAAAAAAGATTGGGATAGTTGGATTAAAGGTAAGACTAAATTATATAAAATTCCATCAAACCCAAATACTTACTATAAAGATCAGTGGATATCACTATCAGATTGGATAGATTCTGATACACAAAGTTTTAATAATAGAGAGTATTATGATTATGATTATTGTGTCTTACTTTTTAAAGATAAACGTCTAAAAAATAGAAATGATTTTTATCAGTATATGAAAACTAATACAGATGAGAAGATTCCAAATAGACCAGATCATGTTTATAAAAAAAGTGGCAAATGGATCAATTGGCAAAGTTTTTTATCTATTAAATGGATCTCCCCTGTACAAAAATCAAACTTTTTTATGACATATGATGATGCAAAGAAATTTGTAATCGGATTAAAACTAACACAACAATCAGAATATATAAATTATATAGAAGATAATAATATAGTTTTTTTACCTAAAAGACCTGATTATGTATATAGGTCTGACTGGACAGGATATTTAGATTTCCTAGGATGTGAAACAAATAGGAAATCCTTCGGTGAGAGAAAAATAAAAGAGTTTTTAGATAATGAAAATATTACTTATATAAGGGAGAAAAAGTTTGAAACATGCATAAATGTAAAAGAACTACCTTTTGACTTTTATTTACCTGATTATAATATATGTATAGAATATGATGGTGAATTACATTATAGATGTAGTGATATGTTTGGTGGTCAAAAATCACTGGATAGAATTAAAGTAAATGATAAAATAAAAAGTGATTGGTGTATTGATAATAACACTAGACTAATAAGAATACCATATAAAAAGAAAAATAAAATATTTCAAATACTAAAATTAGAACTTCTTAACTCTTAAAAAACAAAAAAATCATACAATTAAGTATGATTTTTTTGTTTTTTATACAATTAGGTTCAACGGTCTAACCTTGTGCTTTCTCCATTTCCTTGGCTTCTAATTCAATTTGTCTGAAAAGTTCATTTTCTGTATTTCCCTCTTTGATTAAATTAAGAGTTTCTAATCTTTTAATTAACCATTCTACTGCTGTTTGTTTTTTCATAATCTTAATTGTTAAACTACTTTATTTTTACCTACCAAAAAAATTATTATCAAAATTATTAAACTTAGTCAGTAATTCATCAAAGTTAAAATTCATTTGTTCTATTTCTGATCCAATTTCATCAAGTTCTTCACTTTTACCTGTAGACCAACCTAATCTCTTATTAAGTACTAATTCTTCCTTTACTTTATTAAAACTATCAGCAATAGCATAGATTGCATCATTAGAGGAGTTTTCATTAAATTTTTTGATATGTTTCATATTTCTAATTTATTATTTTTTTTTTGTATAAACTATATATTAAGGTAAAAAAACCATTTTTACTTTTAATTTATTCTTTACATTTACATTCACAACTGTCATCACAGTCACATTCTGCTGTTGTGTTATCACAACAAGGACACCATTCCTGATTTCCTAATCTTTTAGCTTGAGCTTTTAATCTATTACCGTAAGCATCTTGACGAGTTTCGTCACCATTAGCACTAAAGTCATTAGTTTTATCTGCCATAATCATAAGATTAGTTTCTGGTTGCATAGAAATAGTAGAACCTTCTAATCCTGGTGTCATACTTTCTTTAAAGTCAGAGAATGATTTAACTCTTCTTGTAGGTATATTAGTTCTAACTACATTTTCTGGTTTGTTTGTATCTTTAATAATGAACTCTTTAATAAAAGGCCATAATTCCTCGTGATCTAAATCTTCACTAGAAAGAGCGTGTGTCATATGACTAACATTTCCTGGATCGTCATCAGAGAAACCAACTTTAGCAACAAAACCAATTTTCTCAGCGTAACCATTTACCGCAGATATAAATTCTCTTAAAGCATCTTCTTTAGCTGCTTCTGGATTATCTGGTGATCCACCTCTTGAAGGAGCTGAAACTCCAACAAAGTGACATAAGTCTAAATAATCTTGTACCAACTCTGATTTAGAAAAACTTGACATACTTTCATAGTTATCTTCTCTATCTCTTGACTTACCAAATAATTGTAAGAACATTAGTAAACTATCATGCATTTTTTCTTTATCTTGTTGTTCTAGGTTATCGATTATATATTCAACACCTTTTCTCATACCTTCTGATTCGTGTCCACGAGCAGTAATAATAGCAAATACAGAACCATTAGTTAGACACTCGATAAAATCTCCCCAAGCGGGAGCAAATGCTTCCATCTGTAATGCTTTAGCAACATCTTTTTTAAATATTTCTGGATCTGCAGTATCTCTAAAGTTTCTAAAAGGTTCATTTGCAAAACTAACAATAGTTTGATCTTTATATTCAAAGTTTTCTTTTCCTATTTTAGAACGAAAAACTGCAAAGTCTGCAGTAGTCATACCAACTTCTTGACCATCTTCTGATTGAACTACAATTTCGGTAGGCATTCTTAAAATGTTGTCATCCCAGTCAAATGCATAATAAAGTAAAGTTCCTTTACCAGTAACACTTTCTTTAATAAAGTTATTAAATCTCAATAACATAGTATTATAATAATTTTTTATTATATATTAAATTTATAATATAAAAAAAGAGGATTAAATCCTCTTTTTTCTTAGTTCTTCTTTTTTTCAAAGAAAGATTGAAAAGATTCTAATGCTTTATCTTCATCCTCATCTTCTTCGTCTTCGTCTTCTGATTCAAAATCTTCAGAGTCTTCAAAGTCTTTATCATCTTCATCTTCTGAGTCAAAATCACCAAATGATTGAACGTCTTCTCCACCTTCTTCTTGACCTTCACCTTCTTCAGGAGTTTCAAGAGTAAATTCTTCAACTGTTTCACCATCTAATTCAGCTTTAACGGTTACAACACCATCAACTTCTTCAATTTCGATTTCATATCCAAGTACTTCAACTTTAGTTTTCATATATGTTTATTATTTTTTTATTATATATTAAATTATTAAACGTCTTTTTTACACTTTCACATACTTATAATCTAAATTCGGTAGTTTCTCTTTGATTACCTTACTTGCTGCTTTTAAGTATTTTATGTTATCATCATAAAAAATAACTTTTTTAAATCCTGTTTTTTCAACTAACTCAACAATCTTAGTTCCTTTCCAAGTCCCTGCTCTATTATAGTTTGAATAAGGGTACATATGAAGTCCATATTTAGGGTATTCAATACCAAGATCCTCCATTACACTCATAATTTTATCTCTAACTATTTCAGAACGAGCAGTTAAAATACATTTATTCTCAACAGAGTTATAAAATTCAACTAATTCTAATGTTTCTGTTGGTAAACTTAAATCAGTTGTACCAAATATATCTGGAGACATAAGATAAACTCTAGCTCCTTTTCTAACCCAGTTTTCTCTAACATCAATCTTTTGTTCTGGATCTTCAACATATATTCTACCGTCTTGCCATTTTAGATCTGATTTATTTACACCAATTGTTTTAACTGATTTATCAACTATTTCTTTAACGGTTATTTCTTCTTTTAAATACTCTATTGCAAAATCTTCAAACTGAGGTGTATTTACAAGAGTATCATCAAAGTCGAATACATATAGTATATCACTTTGTTCAAATGTTTCAAATATCTTTAAATACTTCATATCAGTATATATTAAACTTTTACTTTATTTTATAATAAAAACAAAAAATAATATTCTTAAATGAAAAACGACTTACAAAAATTTCTACGAAGTCAATCTATTTCAAGTACCTTTCAAGACAATTACTTTAAACATTTACAACGAAAAAACAGCACTCCTATGTTATTAGAGGGCAATGGTATGCCAGTTGATGTGTTTTCAAAGTTATTAGATGATAGGATTATCTTTTTATCTACTGAAGTTGATGAATATGTTACCAACATAATCAAAGCTCAACTTCTTTATTTAGAATCTGAAAGTGATGAAGACATATCAATTTATATTGATTCACCGGGTGGTTCGGTTTATACCGGTTTAGGTTTACTTGATGTAATGGACTTTGTTAAACCAGACATTGTTACAATCAATACGGGACTCGCTGCTTCAATGGCTGCAGTAATTCTATGTTCTGGTACAAAAGGTAAGAGAATGGCTCTTAAAAGAAGTAGAACAATGATACACCAACCGATGACTGGATTTAACTCTTATGCACAGGCATCTGATATGGAAATTGAGGCAAAGGAAATAAATTCACTAAAAAAAGAATTATATGAAATAATCTCTGATAATACAGGTCAGGTATATGACAAAGTTTATAAAGACGGTGATCGAGATTATTGGATGACTGCACAAGATGCTAAGAAATATGGTATGGTTGATGAAATAATTCTAAAAAGAAAATAACCCTTATGACCTAAGGGGTGATATATAATTTTATATATACTATATGGAAAATTATATAAACAAAAATGGCGAGTGTTACAACTCTTTCATCTATCAGTGGTTTGATAGAAAATTAAATAAATTTTATATTGGTTCACATTATGGCCATATAAATGATGGTTATTTATTTGGTGGTATAGATATTAAAAAAGAATATAAGAAAAGACCAAATGATTTTGAAAGAGAAATTATCTCATATCATTTAGTATCTGAGTATTATGAAATAAGAGAAATAGAAAAATCATATTTAATAAAATATGATGTTGAAAATAATGATATGTTTTATAATAGAACAAACGAATCATATGGTGGTTATCATAAAAATTCCGTTGATAAAAGATTAAATGATATTGATGAAAATGGACTAAATTCTTTCCAAAGATCTGCCATAAAAATGGTTAAAACTAGAAAAGAAAAAAATAGTTACCAAACCGCAAAAATTAAAGAACATATTACCAAAATGAATAAAATGG
>Ga0075464_10001130_pt1 | contig 12061 bp, 12 predicted proteins | sample DEB19_08_DNA_5_FD_75068 | JGI IMG/M metagenome (GOLD analysis project Ga0075464, IMG submission 75068) | Aqueous microbial communities from the Delaware River and Bay under freshwater to marine salinity gradient to study organic matter... | ecosystem: Environmental > Aquatic > Marine > Coastal ...
GCTGCGTGGACGCACGCACCAACTCGCAGACGTTGCTGCGGTGGTCACCTATGACGCGGCATATTTGCTGCGCAGCCTGCCCGACAAGGCCAAAGCTTGGGACGATCTGTGCCGGGCGCAACACCTCGCGCAGCAGGCGGGGTCAAGTAACTGAGCTGCTCAGGCTAGGCTGAGGCCCTTGGGCAGGTTAATGATGAAATCGGACATCGCTTGCGCATCCCGGGCGGGTCGCATGTGCGCCACCATGGCGACCGCAGCAGCTTCTGGATCGCCCGCCTGAAAGGCCTCCACCAAGCGTTGGTGCTGCTCGAACGAGGTCTGTATTTTCCCAAGAGCACCAAAAGCATGCTGGCGATAAAAACCAGTGCGCGCGCGGATGCGTAAAACCTCTTGCCGCAGATAAGGGTTGCGGGTGGCCCGGTAAATCAATTCGTGAAAGGCTGAGTTGCGCTCTTGCCAAGCTGCCATGTCATCAAGCTCTACAGCGGCCCGCCCCTGCTCATTGGCCTTGGCGATCGCGGTCAGCTCATCAGGGGTCATGCGCTGGCAAGCCAGCCGTGCTGCGACCGCCTCGAGTTCTGCCAGTAACTCCCACAGTGACAGCAATTGCTGCAAATCCATTTTTGCGACCAGCATGCCGCCACGCGGCAGACTTGTTAGGAGCCCCTGCGCCTGCAGCTGAAGCATGGCTTCACGTATTGGCGTTCGGGAAACGCCGTGCTGGCTGGCCAGCCCGGCTTCGTCAATGGCATCCCCGGGGAGCAGTGTCCCAGACTGGATGAGCCGTTCAATTTCAGTTCGAATTTTGTCGCTGGCTTTGGTAAATACGGTCCTCGTGCTTCTCATAGTTCAAGTTTCCCACATTGCTTGATATCCACACATGCTGTATATTTATATTTACAGACAAATTAGATATGCAAGATTATTCATCCATCCCACCGCCACAAAGCCCGCCATTCAGTTCGCAATCCGAGCTACTGGCTGAGCTGGTGCAGGCGGGTCTGAACAGGCGGGACAGCGCACCGTCTGAGTCTGAGGTGCTGCGCTTGGTCAAAGCCCTGAGTCGCCTACAACCAGCCGCGCTCAGCGCCTTGACCAGCAGCCCGTCAGCTGATCCAGAAGAGGTTTTTTCAGCCACCCTGCAAAGCCTCTCTGTATGACCGCCTTGCCGGCCACGCTCACAGGCTTGCAGCATGCGCTAGCGCTTGGACAACTGTCGCAACAAGAGTCGCTGAGCGCTCAGCGGCAACGACTGAAAAATTTAGACCCGATCTATCACTGCGTGGTACGGGTCATGGACGAGGCCGCAGACAACGGCGGTGGCAAGGCAACACAAGCCAACAAACCCCAAGCACTGGCGGGCATCGGTCTGGCGCACAAAGATATTTTCAACACCGCCGGCAGAGCCCCTGGCTTGGGTCATGACCGCGGCCGGTCTGTGCCCGGTTTGGCCGCAGCACTCGCCATTCAACAATTGCAAAATGCAGGCGCCAGCCAGTTGGCCACCGTTGTCATGGCCGAATACGCCTGCGGCGCCACCAGCGACAACCCACATTTCCCAAGCTGTATCAACCCCCTTAACTCGGCGGCGGTGGTGGGCGGCTCATCAAGCGGCAGCGCTGTCGCCGTGGCCAGCGAAATCGCCTACGGCGCGATGGGTACAGACACGGCCGGCTCGGTGCGTATCCCCGCTGCCACCTGTGGCTTGATTGGACTCAAGACGACCCATCGAATGATCAACCAAGAGGGCGTTTATCCACTGGCACCGTCACTTGATAGCATTGGCTTGCTGACTCGCTCGGCTGCCGATGCGCGGCAGCTGCTGGATGCCTTCATGCTTGGCGGCACTTCACGGCCAAGCCAGCCAGACCCGCGACTGAAAGCTTGGATACCAAGCGCCGGTGTGCATGACAGTGTTGCAGTTGCACTCATTGAGTTAGCCGACGCGTATGACATCACCGAGCGGACTCAGCTACTCCCCGAACACAAACTGCTGACGGCGCTGTCAGAGATCTTGTTGCACCACGAAGCGGCAGAAACGCACCAGCGCGAACTGCTGAACAGCACGCTGTCTGCCAGCGTTCAAGCCGTTGCCCTGCCAGGGTTGGTGATCCCGCTTCATTGGTACCAAGCGGCTGTGCAAGACCGAAGTCTGCGCGCGCGTGCGTTCTTCAATGCGCACCTGAAAGACCACGACATCCTCATGCTGCCAGCGCTGCCACAGCCCGTTCCGAACTGGTCTGCGGTCACCCCCGGCAACAACGACTTTGACGTACGGCAGCTGCTCGGCCTGCATAACTTTATGGGATGGGTGAATTACCTGGGTTTTCCATCCCTGGTCATGCCCATTGCCAGCGATGCACGGGGCTTACCCATCAGCGCTCAATTTATTGCCAGGCCGTATGAGGAACGAACCTTGCTAGCTTTTGCTGAGGGGCTTGAAATCAAACGCTTCGGCAACAGCGGTATCACACGACATTTTTCAAACCTGCAAAGTTAATTTTTCAATGCCCAAAATTCAAGCCTCACAAGCATTGTCAAGATTTCGCGTACTCGATCTGTCCAGAGTCCGAGCCGGCCCCAATTGCGTGCGCATGCTGACAGATTTCGGTGCCGATGTGATTCGCATTGAGCCACCGCCCGGGATCGATCCCAATGAAGCCATGTTCGCGGCGAATCGTCAGGGTGGCGATTTTCAGAACATCAACCGCAACAAGCGGTCCATGACGCTTAACCTGAAAAAACCCGGTGCTCTGGATATCTTGAAGCGGCTTGTCAAAGACGCCGACGTGGTGGTCGAAAACTGGCGACCAGACGTCAAAAAAAAACTCGGCGTCGACTACGAAGCGCTGGCGGCAGTCAATCCACGCATCATTCTCGCCAGCATTTCTGGCTTTGGCCAAGATGGCCCTTACGCTTGGCGCCCTGGTTTTGACCAAATCGTGCAAGGCATGGGTGGTTTGATGTCAGTCACCGGCCACGCCGAATCTGGCCCCGTTCGCGCCGGTTTGGCCGTGGCCGACATGAGCGCAGGCCTTTACACCGCGCTGGGCATACTGACGGCACTGCTGGAGCGCGAAGTGTCGGGCAAAGGGCAGTGGGTCCACGCCTCTCTCTTGCATTCGCAAATCGCCATGATGGACTTTCAGGCGGCACGCTACCTGAACGACCAAGATATTCCAGTGCAGGTCGGCAACAACCACCCGACCAGCAGCCCGATGGGCCTTTTTGATTGCAGCGACGGCGTTTTCAACCTCGGCGCCTCAGGCGAGGGCAACTGGGTGCGTCTGTGCCAAGTGGTTGAGCGCCCCGAGTGGCTGACCGACGCAGAGTTTCTCGACGAGCCGCTGCGCGTCAAACATCGACAGCGCTTGAACGACGCACTGGCCCTTATTTTCAAACACAAAACTGTTGCCGAATGGGTGGACCTGCTGAATGGCGCAGGCGTGCCCGCGGGCCCCGTTTACACCGTGCCACAGGTCTTTGAAGACGTGCAAGTCAAGCACCTGGGCGTCACGACTTCTCTCATGACCAACTTTGGCAAAGAAATGCACTACATCACCCAACCCGTGACATTGGAACGTACACCCTCTCAGGTTGTGGCACCGGCACCCGATTGGGGCGAGCACACCGATGAAGTGCTTCAAGAAGCCGGCTACTCTGCTGCTGACATTCAACAGTTTCACACTGACAGCGTGGTCTGACCTCATGGGAGACGTCACCTACACCCTTGATGCCCATGTGGCCACGATCATTCTGTCCAACGAAGGCCGCTTCAACGCCATGTCGCTGGCCATGTGGCAGCAGTTGGCAGTGCTGCTGGGAGAGTTGAAAAACAATGAAGCCGTGCGTGCGGTAGTCTTGCGCGGCGCTGGCGATCGAGCCTTTGTCTCAGGGGCTGACATATCTGAATTTGGCGAGCAACGCAATTCTCCGGCAGGCGTCGCCGCCTATGACCGCGCTGTCGATGACGCGCAAACCGCATTGGCAGAATTTCCCCGCCCAGTGATTGCCGCCATCAGCGGCATCTGCTACGGCGGGGGCCTAGGTCTGGCGCTAGCTTGCGACCTTCGCTACGCATCGAAAACCGCCAAGTTCCGGATGCCCGCTGCGCGTCTCGGCCTAGGTTACGCGCTCAAAGGCGTCAAACGCATGGTCGATATTCTGGGCGTGGCCAATGCCGGCGAATTGTTCTACACAGCCCGCGTCTGCGATGCACAAGAGGCTTTGAAGATAGGACTGGTCAGCAGCGTGCAGGACGATTGCTTTTTACACGCCGCTGAGACAGCCGCACAAATTAGCGCCAATGCGCCCTTGACGATCGTCGCCGCCAAGCGAGCTTTTCAGGCGGTGCTGGCAGGCACGTCTGGCACTGACGCAGAGAAAGTAGCGCTGGCCGTGAAGACCTGCTTTGAAAGTCAAGACTACACCGAAGGTCGTCAGGCCTTTGCTGAAAAACGGCCTGCGCGCTTTGTGGGACGTTAACGCCGACAAAGCCTTGTCATCGATATTTTTTCTTTCATTTTCCGCGTCAGTTCTCAAGTCACAGCGATTTTTATCCATCGAAACAGGAGTGTTAAACATGAAACTCAGTACCGCCCTAGCCGCTGTCACGTTGACGGCCTTCACAAGTCTGGTGCAGGCCATCGGCCCTGCGCCAGCGCCTCTGGCGCAGCGCGAAACGCTGACCATCGGCTTCGTGAAAGTCGGCCATCTGTCGCCCCTCCTCAACATTGAAGAAGAACTCAAGAAGTTCAACATCGATGTCAAACGCGCAGAGTTCGTTCGCTATGCCGACGCACGCACCGCGCTGCTGTCCAACACCGTCGACGTCTCCGCAGTCGGGCCAGGTGATTTGGCTATTGCGGCATCGCAAGGCAGCCGCAACCTGATCGGCCTGACCGGTGTTGCCGGTTCAGCCAAAAACTTGGTAGTCCGCAAAGGTGTGACCATCAATGATTGGAAAGACATTGCCGGCAAGCGCATCGGTATTGCCCCTGGCTCAGCTGTCTGGTTCCAATTTGCCATGACGTTGGTTGAGCGTGGCATTCCTTACAACAGCTTCACGCCGGTGAATATCCAAGGCGGTGGCACGGCCTTCATTCAAGCCATCAAGCGCGGCGATATCGACGCCATGGTGCTCTGGGAGCCGTTTGAATCGCAAGCCGTCGCGGAAGGCGATGCCTATTTTGCAAAAAGCCTGGAGTACAGCCAATCCAAATCAGTGGGCGCCGAACTCGGCATGTTGGCGGCTTCGCGTGATGCCATGACAAACAAGCGTGAAGCCGTTCGTCGTTTCCTGTGGGTCTATCTGAATGCAGAGGACCAAATGGCTAAAAACAATGCGCTCTTCGCTGACGCCTACTCCAAGTACACCGGCCTGCCACTGGCCATCACCAAAGAGTCTTCGAAAATCATCAAGCTCGGCGGCGTGCTGACCAAAGAACAGATTCGCCTACAAGCAGAGGCGTCTTTCAAGCAAGGCATCATTCAGAAAGATGTGGCCACGGAAGCGGCCGCACTCTACGACGATTCGATGGCCCGCGAAATTAAGCGTTGAACACCATGCGGCGTTTGAAATTTCTGATGCTGGGTCTGCTGGTACCAGCGGCCGTGCTGGTCTTCTGGCAGATCGCTGCCAGCCAGCCCGACATGGCCGGCATCGTTCCGACGCCGCTGGCCGTTTTAGCGGGCTGGAAAGAATGGGTCTTTGGCTCTGCCGGCATGGGCCTGAATCCGTATGGTGGCACTTGGCTGGCCAATGTCCAAAACTCGAGCCTGCGCGTGGTCCAGGGCTTTGCACTGGCCGTGCTACTGGGCGTGCCGATGGGGCTCCTGATCGGCTGGAGCCGTCTCGCGTCACAGCTGTTCGACCCGATGATTCAGTGCCTCAGGCCGATCCCGATCACTGCTTGGTTGCCGTTTTCGATTGCCTTGTTTGGTATCAGTAACCTCGGCTCGATTTTCCTGATCTTCTTGGGTGGTTTTTACGCCATCGTCGTTAACACCACCCAGGGCGCAAGGGATGTCGAACGGAACCTGATGCGTGCGGCACTGATGATGGGGACAACCCGCAGCCAAATTTTGCGACGGGTGGTTTTCCCATCTGCCATGCCCTCGATTTTTACGGGCTTGCGCATCGGCTTGGGTATTTCGTGGACGGCTGTGATCGTTTCCGAGATGGTTGCCGTCAAGTCGGGCTTGGGCTACGTCCTATGGGATGCCTACTACGTAGGTCGCATGGACATCGTATTGGCTGACATGGTGTCTATCGGCGCCATGGGCTACCTCAGTGATCGTCTGATTGTCCTGAGCGAACGGCGAGTTCTTCGCTGGCGCATCCTTCAAAACCATTGAGCGCTATGACAGCTATTCACATCGACAAACTCGACAAAATTTACCCAACGCAGCCGCCCGTACATGCACTTGACAAGATTAATCTGACGATCAAGTCTGGCGAATTTGTGGCCTTGCTGGGCCCCTCTGGTTGCGGTAAATCAACGCTGCTGAATTTGCTTGCCGGTTTTGAGCAGGTCAGCCATGGCACGCTGACGGTGCACGGACGCACCATCGAGAAACCGGGGCCAGACCGCGGTGTCGTTTTTCAGGAGGCCGCACTATTTCCATGGCTCAGCGTGTGGGAAAACGTGATTTTTGGCCCCAAAACGCAAGGACTCAAAGCCAAAGACTACGAGGAGCGTGCCAACGACATGTTGAAGATCGTCGGTCTCACGGATTTCAAGAACCACTTGCCCGTTCAGCTGTCAGGCGGCATGCGCCAACGGGTTGGCATTGCGCGCATCCTGACGCTGGGATCGAAAGTGCTGCTTATGGATGAACCCTTCGGCGCACTCGACGCACAAACGCGTTTGACGATGCAAGAGCTGTTGCTGTCAGTCTGGCAACAACTCAAACCCACCATTTTGTTTGTCACCCATGACATTGATGAAGCCCTGTTTTTAGCGGACACCATCTACGTCATGTCTGCGCGTCCCGGACGCATCCAAGCGCGCATTGATGTAGCGCTCAAACGCCCCCGCACGATTGAAGACACGACGGCCAAAGACTTCAACACGATGAAGCTGGAAATTCTTCGTCAAATCCGTCACTGAAAGACTCCCATATGGCCAATCCCCGCATCCCCTATCGCTTTTCCAATGAAGGTCCGACTTTGGTGCCGCCGCCCGAGGGAAATATCTTGGTGCATCTGGTTGTCAACGTAGAACACTGGCAGTTTGATGCGCCCATGCCGCGCACGCTCATCACGCCCCCGCATGGCAAAGAGACCGTGCCCGATGTGCCCAACTTCAGCTGGGCCGATTACGGCATGCGCTGCGGCCTGCCCCGCATACTCGAAGCTATCCAAGACCGTGGTCTGCCCGCGTCAACAAGCATCAATGCCGGCGTGATTGACGCCTACCCACGCGCCGCTGAAGCCATGCATGCAGCAGGCTGGGAGTTCATTGGTCATGGTCTCCACCAGAAGTCACTGAACCATGCTGGTGCTGAAGAAGAAGTGATTCGCACCAGCCTGGACATGATCGAATCTTTCACGGGGATCCGGCCTCGCGGATGGCTTGGCCCGGGCCTGCGTGAAGGCCACAACACACCAGAGACCCTCAAGGCCGCCGGGGTTGACTACGTCTTTGACTGGGTCGTTGACGATGTGCCCAACTGGATGACAACGGCAAACGGCCCGCTTCTAAGCCTGCCCTACAACCTCGAGGTCAACGACTCGATCATCTATGCCATTGAAAAGCATTCCTCGGACGAAATGCTGGAGCGGCTGAAACGGACGCTGGCACTGTTTGTGCGTGAAGCACCTAAGCACCCGCGGGTGCTGGCGATCGGCTTGCACCCCCACCTGATCGGCGTACCTCATCGATTTGCCTCCTTTGAACAAATGCTCGACTTGCTGATGCAAACCCCTGGCGTCTGTTTCAAGCAAGGACACGAGATCGCCGACTGGTTCAGCGCGCAAGTTCCACCGCCTGCGACCGCCTGATTTTTTACGCCTCACATTCAGCCAACACAACAAGGATCTTCGTCATGGATTTGCAACTCAAGGGAAAACGCGCTGTGATCACCGGTGGCTCAAAGGGCATTGGCCTTGCCATCGCCATGCGATTTGCCAAGGAGGGCGCAGTACCCGTTTTGGTGTCACGAAGCGCTGAGACTCTGGAAAAAGCAGCACTCACCATCCAGCAAGAAACCGGCATCGTCGCCCAAACCATCGCGGTCGATCTCGCGACCCAAGAGGGCATTGCAAAATTGATATCGAGTGCAGGCGAGATCGATATTTTGGTCAACAACGCTGGTGCTATTCCGGGCGGCTCACTCGCCGATGTGGGCGATGAAAAATGGCGGCAGGCTTGGGAACTCAAACTCTTTGGCTACATCAATCTGATTCGTGCCGTGTTGCCCGTCATGGAACAACGCGGCAGCGGTGTGATCAGCAACATCATCGGTATGGCCGGTGCCGCACCACGGGCTGAATACATCTGCGGTGCAACCGCCAACGCGGCCCTCATGGCGTTCACACAAGCCGTGGGCGGAACCAGCCCGCGCAAAGGCGTTCGGGTCTTTGGCATCAACCCGTCACCGACGCGTAGTGATCGCATGGAAGGCATGTTGCGCATGCAGGCCACGAAAAAATTGGGGGATGAAAATCGTTGGCTGGAGCTCACGGCAGGCCTGCCCTTTGGCCGCATGACAGAGCCGGCAGAAATTGCCGATTTGACCGTCTTCAGCTGCTCGCCCTTGGCCGGCTATCTATCGGGTACCGTGCTCAACGTCGATGGTGGCCAGTCATTTGCCTCACCCGTTTGACGCGCAGAAAAACCCCAAGTCCGCACCTATGGCACACACCTCTACCCTGCCCGTTCTGATCGTGGGCGCTGGCCCCGTTGGGCTACTTTGCGCGCTAGAACTGGCCCGCCGGGGCGTCCCGGTCCTCGTCATTGAGGCCGAGCCTAGCACCACCCTCGACTTGCGTGCCGGCACGTTTCACCCACCAACCATCGAAATGCTGCAACCCGATGGCGTGGCCGATGCCATGCTGGAAGTGGGCATTCAGGTGGCGCGCTGGCAATCGCGCGACCGCGAGCACGGCTTGATTGTGGAGTGGGACTTGTCAGCGCTTCAAAAAGACACGCCCTACCCGTTTCGTCTGCACTTAGAGCAGCACCGGTTGACGCCTATCCTGCTTGAGAAACTGGGCGCGTACCCGCATGCCGAGGTGCGCTTCTCTCATGAATTCATCGGCCTCACACAACGCCCCGATGACGTCACCGTGCAAGCCCGCAATGCACAAGGCGACGTCCTGCTGCAGGCCAATTGGGTGATCGGCGCCGATGGCGGAAAAAGTCCGGTGCGCAAGGCTGCGCAGATTGGATTTGACGGCTACACCTGGCCCGAACGCTACAGCGTGGTCAGCACGACGTTTGACTTTGAACCACTCGGCTACGCAGACAACGCCTACATCAGCGACCCGGAGCAATGGATCGCTTTTTTCAGAATGCCCGACAAAGGCCCGCCCGGTCTGTGGCGCATGACCTTGCCGGTCGGTCAAGAGTTGAGCGATGAGGAGGTCTTGGCCGCGCCGTTTGCACAGCGCGCCATCAACCGCGCCATTGGTGCACCAGACACCGACCGCTACCCGATCGTTCACCAGAGCGTCTACCGGGTTCACCAGCGCGTTGCCAACCAGTTTCGAGTCGGGCGCGTACTGCTGGCCGGTGACTCAGCACACGTCAACAATCCGCTCGGTGGCTTTGGCCTGAACAGCGGCATTCACGATGCGGTCAATTTAGGAGACAAACTCGCCCGCGTCTTCAATGGTGATGCCAGCGCAGACCTGCTCGACCTGTATGAGCGCCAGCGCCGGACAGTGGCGATGGAGTACGTGCAAAACATCTCCATCAAAAACAAAGAAAACCTCGAAGAAAAGGATCTGGGCAAACGGCTGGCCCGGTTTGACGAGTTACGCGCCGTGGCGCAAGACCCTGAAAAAACCCGAGCCTACCTGCTCATGTCTTCCATGATCAACAGCATCAAGCGCGCTAACGCGATCACTTAGTCAGTGATCGACTCGCGATATTGACCCTTATACCCAAGGAACTTTCATGACCCGTCGCTTTTTACCCATCTCGCTCGTACAGCTCACGGTGCTCTTGTCACTCGCCGCCCTGTCGATGCACAGCCAAGCACAGTCAGGCGCGTGGCCGCAAAAAACCATCAGAATCATTGTGCCGTTTGCGGCTGGCGGTAATACGGATGGCATCGCCAGGCTCACGGCCGAGCGTCTGACCCAATCATTGGGCCAGCCCGTGCTGATCGAAAACAGGGCCGGTGCGGGCGGTGCCATTGCCGCCGACCTGGTGGCCAAGTCTGCGCCCGACGGATACACCCTGATGATGGCGGCCATGCCTGTCTTGGCCATCCTGCCGACCATCACCAAAACCAATTTTGATCCGCTGCGCGACTTCACCACCATCAGCATCGTCGGCAGCAATCCGTTTGTGATGGCGGTCCATAAATCGGTGCCCGCAGCCAATGCCAAAGAGCTGGCGGATTTTGCAAAAAAAAATCCGGGGAAATTGAACTACGCATCCGGCGGTTCCGGCAGTGTTTCACACCTGTCGGCGGCTCTCTTTGTGAAGCGCGCCAACATCGACATGACCCACATTAGCTACAAAGGCGGTAGCCCTGCAGTGACCGATTTGCTGGGAGGCCAGGTGCATATGTATTTTGGCAACCTATCTGAACTCGCCCCACATGCCGCTGGCGGACAAATACGCATCATCGGTGTGTCTAGCGGACAGCGGGCACGCCAACTGCCCGATGTTCCAACCGTCGCTGAATCCGGATTTCCAGGCTTCAGAACGATCACTTGGAATGGCTTGGTGGCCCCAGCCGGAACACCGTCTGCTGTCATCAACCGCATCGCATCAGCGGTGAAAGACATGGTCGCCCTGCCAGAGACCATCGCCAAACTGGGCCAGATGGGCGTCGACCCGATTGGCGACACGCCGGCGCAGTTTTTAGACATTCTGAAATCAGACCTGGCCGTCTGGTCAGAAGCTGCCAAAGCCAGCAACCTCAAAATGGAGTGAGCCCATGATTGAACATCGTAAACCTACGTTTGACGCCCTGGCCACACGGGCCAAAGTCGCCGTGGTCGTTCCGGCGACCAACACCATCGTACAACCGGAAATGGAGGCCATGCGGCCAGCCGGCGTGACCAACCATGTGACACGCATGCACTTGCCGCCGCGGCCCTACGATGACCAAGTGGCCTATAAAAAAGCGCTGGAAACTGAGGAAGGCAACCTCGAAGCTGCACTGCAGTTGGTCATGGTCTGCGAGCCCCATGTGGTCGCACACGGTCATTCGATTCACTCCTTTCGTGGCGATGGCCAACGAGCACTGTCGGAAGAAGAGCGCTTAGAGGCACTCTGTGGCGTGCCTTTTGTAACGCCTTCGCGCGCCGTATTGGCAGGTCTGGAAGCCATTGGGCAGCCGCGCAAAATTGCAATCCTGACGCCCTATTGGCCACCTGCCGACATGATGATTGCTGACTTCTTTAGGTCCTGCGGCTATGAGGTAACCTCCACCCACGGGCTCAAGTCAACAGGCCCCACAGCCGTGGCCCGATTCACGGCAGCACAGATCATGCAGGGCTTTGAAGATGTCGACCACCCGGACGCCGAAGTCCTCGTTCACGTTGGCACTAATTTACCCGTGTCCGCCATGACGCCACAGATCGAAGAAAAATTTGGCAAACCGCTGATCGGCGTGAACGTTGCGACCTACTGGCATGCCCTGCGGCGACTCGGCATCCAAGACAAGTTACCGGGCATGGGACTGCTCGCTGAAAAATATTGAGCAAGTTTGGCGTAGGCCGGGTTCTTACAATACCCGCATGACATTTCTCGACATGCTCGATGCCGCCGGACGGCAAAACCAATCCATGCTGTGCGTGGGGCTGGACCCGGAACCCACCCGCTTCCCCGGCAAGCTCAAGGGTGACGCCAACAAAATCTATGATTTTTGCGCTGCC
>Ga0075464_10001132_pt1 | contig 12055 bp, 13 predicted proteins | sample DEB19_08_DNA_5_FD_75068 | JGI IMG/M metagenome (GOLD analysis project Ga0075464, IMG submission 75068) | Aqueous microbial communities from the Delaware River and Bay under freshwater to marine salinity gradient to study organic matter... | ecosystem: Environmental > Aquatic > Marine > Coastal ...
CATTTTCAGATTGCGGGTGTGCCAGACCGCCATGAACCCAACATCGGTGAGCTGAATTACGACTACCTTTTCAAGGTCATTGATGAGGTGTCCGCCGCCTGCGGATGGGACGGTTGGCTCGGTTGCGAATACCGCCCACTCAAAGGTGGACAACCCGCTGGCACGACTGCTGGGCTGGGCTGGATGCCCCGATAAGTGCAAGATGGATTGTTGTGTCCAGAAACTACAGCAGCCTTATATCATTGCGCCATTAACGACAAAAATCAACGGAAGGACAAGGTCATGACTATTTCTCTCGCTCGCGTCGCAGCTGTTTCTGCGTTGCTCATGGTGCAGACTGGCCTTGTGGTGGCTGCCGATATCAAGGTCTTCAGCACTGTTGGTGTACAGGCCGCTCTGGAAGAGCTAACGCCGAAATTTGAGAAAGCCAGCGGCCACAAACTCAACATCACTTGGGCGACCGCCGCCGTTTTAGTCAAGCGCATACAGGCCGGCGAGACAGCTGACGTGCTGGTGCTGACCAAGCAAAGCCTGGATGCCATGGTCAAGGAGGGAAAGGCCATCCCCGGATCCAACGTCAATTTCTCGAGTTCGGGTATGGCAGTCGTCGTCAAGCAGGGGGCGGCCAAGTTCGATATTTCCACCCCAGAGGCTTACAAACAGACGCTGCTCAAGGTCAGGACAATCGCCTACTCTAATCCCGCCTTTGGCGGTGCCAGCGGCGTGTTCTTTGTCAAGTCATTAGAGCGGATGGGCATCGCGGATGCGATGAAAGACAAGACCAAATATCCGCCCGCTAGCGGTAATGCCGCCAATTTGGTGGTGAGTGGTGAAGCTGAACTTGCGGTCCAACAAGAGCCAGAAGTCATGGCCGTCACAGGTGTCGACGTCATAGGCGTGCCACCAGGCGACCTGAACAACATCACCACCTATGCCGCTGGCGTTGGACCTGACACCAAGGAGCCGAACGCTGCGAAGGCGCTGATCATGTTTCTGCAATCACGGGAAGCCGCTACGGTTTACATGGCACGCGGGTTAAAGCCTGAAGCGCCCTGAACGCCTCTGAATTGTGGAGTGACTTGACCCAGTAGGCACCTCGTTTGCAGTGCTAGGGTCGAGAGGTTTAGCTGAGCCAGCGGTTAAGCCGCTTCAGCTTTTCTTGGATTTCCGGACGCGACTCGATTGCGCCTTGCCTGACTTCGACCGGGTCTGGTGGTAGAGCGCTCACAGAAGAGGGCACTTTTTTTCTAACTTGTTTCGGTAACACGTAGCCAAGCCAAACAATGGAGAAACAAACGCTCAGCAGAAGCCATGCAATCCAGACGCTGCCGGACGGAACTGCGGTTAACTGAAACAGCCCCGACAGGTCTGTCAAAAATGAGCCCCAGTGGAGCTTATAAATCCAAGCGAAATCACCTGCTTGCTCCCCGATCAGCAGGGTCACTGTCAGAAACGCCACCCAATTCGCAAACGCCGACAGGCTGCCGATGGTGCGAAAAACACTGAAACCCATGCTTAACCCTTCAAGGCCTTGGTGATTTTTTTGTTCAGCGACTCAGCCACTTGGACGCGAACCTTGGATGTGGCATGAACGTCCACTTCGTTTTGGTAGGCTGAACCGACCATCTCAGCCGCTAGGCTACGCAGGCCTTCAATCTCGGCCTTGATTGAGATTAGGCGGTCCTCCAAGAGCTGTTGCTCTGTTAATTTGTCGGACATTCTCCGGATGGTTGAATTGACTTGTCCCCACACTTGGAGACGCGGGTCCTCAATTTTGAGGGTGTTGAATACGTCCAGAATTGAATCGCCCAACTCTGTGAGCGATTCGGCTGAGGATTTTGCGGGTGTTTCCACGACGGCTGTTGCAGCTCGTGCGGGTAAATCAGAACCCTGCACATGAAATTCCTCTTCACTGGGTTTGACCCAGCCGCCACGAGGGTCAAAACGCATCATGACGAGTTTGGGGCTTGGCTTACTCATGGCGAGGTATCCTTAAAAATTCATATACAAAAGATGAATTTCATGATTAAATAATTCTTTTTATTTTATCTACCAAATAAATTAAGTCAAATTAATGTCGATATTAAGTTGAGAGAACATGTATGTCCGCCACACTTAAGATTCTGATAACCAGCCAAAAGGGTGGTGTTGGCAAGAGCACTGTCTCGGCGAATTTGGCCGCTTACTTTGCGCATACGGCTGGAAAATTGACCACCTTGGTTGATTTAGATCACCAAGCCACGGCAGGTAAATGGGTTAGAAATGCCGCACCCATCGGGATCCAATGCATTTCTGTGGAGTCGCCCAATAACAAGGGCGGTGGCATGGCTTTACTGCAAGCCAAGCAGGCACTGCGCTCTGCGCATGCGTCAACCGAAGTCATCATTGCCGACCTGACTTGGACAGACATATTGCCGCCCGAATTTTTGTTTGAGTTTGACCTTGTGCTGGTGCCAAGTTCCTTGTCGCGCGTAGAGCTCGACAGCACGCTAGAGTTTGTTAACCGCTTCGGTTTTGTCTTCAATTCAACGCTTCGTACCCCTCCAAAACTGATCGTGGTGCCGAGTCGCGTGGTCAATTTGGATACTTACTCCAATATTTTTTACCAGTCCTTCACGACAGCTTTCTTTTTATCGCCACCGGTTCGGTTCAATGAAAAAGCCAGTGAATTCTTTGGCTTGGAGTTTTTTGTCAAAACAAGTGATGATGAAACTCGTGAGAATTTCATTCATTTTGGCCGGGCCATTGAAGAGATGGGACGCGTTCAGGAAGCAGAAAAGCCACAAACTCGGGGGCTGTACCAGTCCAAGATGAGCGGCTCCATCCTGGACCGCTTCCGGGCCGGGCGCAACGCTAACGAAAAGAAGTTCACGGTTGCTGCCAACGACTACGGTGTGTCCAGGCTTCAGGCCAAGATCAAGTCCGTCATCCCCAACTTCTTGCGCCCGGGCGCAAGCAAATAATCGCAAGCTGATCGATATTCATTGACTGTTCTGCCCATTAAAAAAACCCGCCTTGTGCGGGTTTTTTTATGTCACTCTGAGTGGGGTAGCGCCGACGTTTAATTGATTAACACGGCTGAGGTCTTTGAACCACCCCAGCGTTCCATCGTCAACGTCAGGATGGGAAAAGTCAAAATTAATGAGGATCATTTTGAAGGCCTTCCATTAAGATGTCGCGCAATGTTCTTCTCCATGTGACGTCAGACCACTAGGAAATTCAAGATGCCAAATCTTTTAGACCCGCCGTTGAAGGGTGGTGTGCAGGCTGCTTATCAAGCATCGCTCAATGCTGGAAATTTCTTGATCCAGCAGTGCATTCATTGCAAATTGCATGTATTTTTCCCGCGAGAGTTTTGCCCACATTGCAGCCAACCGGGGCTGGTCTGGGTCAAACCGTCAGGGGAGGGCGTTGTGTACGCTGTCACGACAGTTCGACGCAAAGCGGAAATGGGTGGCGATTACAACGTGTCGCTGGTTGATCTCGCTGAAGGCGTGCGGATGATGAGCCAAGTTGAAAATGTGCCACTGGGCAGTGTTGAGATTGGGCTGCGGGTGCAGGCGCGTGTCACTGTCAGGGATGGACAGGGCTTGCTTGTGTTTGATGCGGTCGAACAGCAGTGGGCATTGGTATGAGTGCGTCATTGCGCCAATTGCGGGGCTCCGCAGCGATTGCCGGCATAGCAACGTTCGGATCCGGAGAGGCGCCTGGTTTCACCGATATGGAAATTCTCGCGCAATCGGCTCTCGCTGCAGTTGCCGATGCGGGCCTAAAGATGAGTGACATTGACGGGCTATGCACTGCAAGCGTTGCGGCTTCGATGTGGACCATGCCCGTCATCGAATATCTTGGCATCAGGCCGACTTTTATCAATGGGACGATGCTGGGCGGTTCTAGCTTCGTCGCGCACTTGCTGCCTGCCATGTTGGCGCTGCAATCTGGGCAGTGCAAAGCCGTCTTAGTCTGCTATGGCAGTGCGCAGAGGTCAGCTCAATTCGGGCGAAAAGAGGTGGCGGGGGTTCGTAAATTTCTCGATCCGCAACCGTACGAGAACCCCTACAACCCAATGCTTCCGGTGTCTGCGTATGCCCTTGTTGCTTCACGCCACATGCATGAATTCGGGACCACGCGTCGGCAGTTGGCTGAAGTCGCCGTGGCGGCCCGTGGGTGGGCGCGTATGAATCCAGAAGCCTTCATGCGGGAGCCCTTGAGTATTGAGGATGTCATGAACGCGCGCATGGTTTCTGATCCATTGAGTGTGCGCGATTGTTGCCTCGTCACGGACGGCGGCGGAGCTTATGTGCTGGTCTCGGCAGAGCGTGCGCGGGATCTGCCGAAGAAGCCCGTGTATGTCCTTGGGACCGGTACAGCCGTGTGGAATCGTCAGGTCTCGTCGATGCATGACCTGACGACCTCCGCCGCAAAGGACTCTGGACGCGCCGCATACGAGATGGCCGGGATGGCTGCGAAAGACATTGACCTTGTGCAACTCTATGACGCTTTCACCATCAACACACTGATGTTTTTAGAAGATCTTGGTTTCTGCAAAAAGGGCGAAGGGGGGGCATTCGTCGAAAATGGCGGCATTGCACCTAGTGGGCACCTTCCAGTGAATACCAACGGTGGCGGACTTTCCTGCACACACCCGGGGATGTATGGAATCTTCACGGTGATCGAGGCCGTACGCCAGTTGCGTGGAGTGTGTGGCGAGCGCCAAATTCCTGCTGCGAATACAGCGATTGCGCATGGCAACGGCGGGACGTTTTCAAGTCAATCGACGGCCATTCTGGGCACTGAAAATGTGCTTTGATTGTGAGATCAATGTGGTTCACTTTGGTCAGTTTCTGCCCGCACCCTCAACTATTGATTGAGGGCTAGTCGTCGAGATTTTGATGTTGTTTGGAATTCACTGTCGATATGATTTGACGGTGTTTCAACCCTCACATTGAAGATCAAAATGAACTTTCCTCCTGCGGTAGATTCGCATGCCCACATATTTGACAAGCGCTTCCCTTTTGTCGCTAACGCTCACTACTTGCCCAGTGAAAATCAACAGGGCAACCCGAGTGAGTTTCGCAACGTTTTGCATGCGCATGGATTCAGCCATGGCTTGTTAGTCGGTGCGCTGCCGTATGGTTTTGACAATAGAGCCATGCTAAACGCCATCAAAGAATCCAACGGACATTTCAAAGGCGTCGCCCTCGTTGAGCCGAGTATTTCGGATCGAGATCTTCTGGCGCTGTCGGAGGGGGGCGTGGTCGGTATGCGGATCAACCCCATGTTCAACGGACTTCGTGAGCTCACAGAACCTGGTGCAGAAAGGTTGTTGGCACGAGTCAAGGAGATGAACTGGTTTGTGCAGATTCACTGCGAGAAAGACAACCTATTTGACGTAGCGCCCATCTTAAGAAAAGCGGGGGTTCGCATTATGGTCGACCACTACGGGCGGCCTGATCCGGTCGCCGGGGTTGGCCAGCCAGGGTTTAAAACTTTGCTTGAGTTCGGTCGGTCTGGCAACGCAGTCGTTAAATTATCAGGCCCCTTCAGATCGTCCCAGCAGGCATTTCCGTATGCAGACATTGAGCCCTTCATCGCCGCTGCGATTGATGCGTTCACTCTTGACAATTGTGTGTGGGGTTCTGACTGGCCGTACGTACTTGCAGATACCCGCATAGATTACGGCCCCCCCCTCAGCTGCCTTGAACGCTGGATCCCCAATGAGAGGGATCGCCGTAAGGTGTTGTGGGATACGCCGTCCCGACTGTTTGGCTTTACGGCCGATTAAGCACACGGTATTGAATGCTTAACCCTCTTGAGGTGCTCGAGTCCTATCGAGAGCATGACTACACGCTTGCCGACGCCTTCGACAGCCGAATGGCGAACAATGATCGTCCGTTCGTCGTCTTCCGAGACCACTCATGGTCTAGAACCGAATTCCGAGATGCCTACCTAGCCACTGCCAGGTTACTCGTCGCGCGTGGCATAAAACATGGCGATCGGGTTGGCGTGATGGCCAGAAACCATGTCGGGCACTTGCTCGTTCTCTTGGCATGTGCCCGCATCGGTGCGGTGATGGTGCCTGCCAACCCCGACCTGAAGGTGGGGGAGGTCGGGTACGTTTTTCAGCATGCCGGCGTTTCGGCGGTGCTTTGCGACAATCATTTGCTAGGCCTCGTACAAGAGGCCTGCTTGCCTGTTTCGCCAAGCCCTTGGCGTCTGACGTTTGACAACCTAGAGGACGGCACACCTGGCCTCATTGGGTTGCTTTCCACGAATCCGAAAGTTGAGTTGCCTGCACCCGCGCAGGCAGATGACACCTGCATCATCATTTACACCTCTGGGACAACTGGGTTCCCAAAAGGTGCGATGCACAGCCAAAGAACGTTTGTGACTTCCGGCGAAGCGAACGTTGCGCGTCTATGGCTACAGCCCGATGAGAGAGTGCTCACCGTACTCCCGCTGTTCCATATCAACGCACTTTTTTATTCTCTGGCAGGAACACTGGCAGCAGGTGCCACGATCATTGTGGCGGAGAGATTTTCCGCTAGTCATTTCTGGGAATTTGCTGTGTCGACGGGTGCCACGCAGGTGAACCTCATCCTCACGATCGGATTGATTCTCAAAGAGAGACCCAGAAGCGAGTTTCGGTCAAATCACAAAATTCGAGTCGTGTACGGCGCACGCCCAGAGGAAGAACCGTGCTTCCAAGATGAATTTGGAATATCGAATCTAGTCAACGGGTTCGGTATGACTGAGATCCCCGGGATCATTTGCAACCCCTATAGTGGCGAACGAAAATTCGGTAGCTTGGGTCCAGTCGGATGTCACCCAGACCCCAGTCGACCTTGGGCTGAGTGCCGCATTGTTGACAACGAAGGCAGAGACTTAGACGCCGATCAAGTGGGTGAACTTTGGGTCAAGCATCCCATTGTGATGCAGGGCTACTTCCGAGATCCTGAGCAAACGCGTGACTCTTTTGAGGGCGACTGGTTTAAGACTGGCGACCTCATGCGGCGTGATGCCGATGGCTATTTTTACTTTGTCACGCGCAAGAAGGACATGATCCGACGTCGCGGTGAAAATATCGCTGGCGCAGAGATTGACAGGGTGCTTGCATCACATCCCGACGTTTTGGATGCCGCTGTTGTGCCTGTCCCGTCTGAGATGGGGGATGAGGAAATATTGGCGGCTATTGTGTTGCGACCAGGAGCCACGCTCAGTCCGCAAGACATTGCCAAATGGTGTCAGGATCGCCTGTCTGCGATGAAGGTGCCCAGATTTATTTTGTTCGTAGATCAGCTTCCCTACACACCGACCTTCAAGGTGGCCAAGCATGTTTTGAAGGCAGACACCATGCTCAAGGCCCGTGCTGTCGATATGGCGCTACTTGGTAAATGACAAACTTTGAACTGTAGAGCGATCAACATACTCTGGAGGCAATGATGATGAAGATAGTCAACCGCTTAATGGTTTTTGTCGTTGGGCTAACGCTGAGCCACTTGGCATTGGCTCAAGCCCCTTATCCGAACAAGCCCATCAAACTTGTCGTGGCTTACGCTCCAGGCGGTGGCACCGACATCATTGCCCGTGTGGTCGGTCGGGAACTGGCCAAGGCTTGGAATACGTCGGTTGTGGTCGAAAATCGTGCGGGTGCTGGCAGTAATATTGGGACACAGGCCGTGGCGCGTGCGGAGCCTGATGGCTACACAATCTTGGTGACGAGTACACCTTTTGCGATCAATCCAACCTTGTACAAAAACGCCGGTTACAACCCATCTAAAGATTTTGTACCCGTCATCAACGGTGGGCACAGTCCGACGATCTTGGTTGTGCATCCTTCCGTACCTGCAAATAATCTTCAGGAATTAATTGCGCTGGCCAAAGTTCGACCCTTGAGTTATGCGTCTGCCGGCATTGGTACGGTTCCTTTTCTCACTGGTGAGTATTTGCTTAAAAAGAAGGCGGGAATTGATATCGTCCATATCCCCTATGGTGGTGCTGGCCCTGCTGTGAGCGCTGTTGTGGCTGGTCATGTTCCCGTGGGGATACTGGCGTATGCAACACCGGGTTTAGAAAATTGGATATCGACGGGGAAGCTCAAGGCTATTGTGGTGACCAGTGCGAAGCGCGTCGCCTCCTTGCCAACCGTGGCGACTGCATCTGAATCAGGATTTCCCGGTTATGTGGACGTGACGTGGATCGGTTTCATGGCGCCTGCAGACACGCCCAAGGACATCACAACCAAGCTGAATCAAGAAATGGGTCGTATCCTCCAGCTTCCCGCAGTCAAAGACCAACTTGTGAAAATCGGATTTGAGTGGCAGCCAAACACAACCGCTGAATTTTCCAGCTTCATTCAAGAGGAAATCACAAGGTGGGCAGAGATCGTCAAGATGACGGGTGCACACGCTGAATAAGCTGTTTGACTTGTGGGCGTCCCCGCTGCTTGAGAGCGTTGCCAGAGATGGACTGGAAAAGCAGCCGAGATGGCGCATTGAGTGTGGCCAGAGACCGTGTCCCTAAAAGCAATGGGTACTCCGCCCAAGAATCCGTGATGTTGATCAGCGCCAGATTCATTGAACTGGCGTAGAGCATGGCCGAGCCTTCGGGAAGAATGGCTATGCCAACGCCGGCTTGAACGAACCGACACACAAGATCGAAGCTACGGACTTGGACGGACACTCGCATTTGTCGATCCGTGCACTTCTTGTGCAGCAAGTGCGTCAAAGCGCTGTGATTTTCTAAACCAACAAACGAATAGTCTAGGACGTCTGCGAAGGCTATAGACTTGCGACGAGCAAGGCTTGTTCCAGCTCGTGTGACGACGCATAGACGGTTGTTGATAAACGGTCTGACCTCGAGCCCCTTGTGAGGCGTGTTGGCGGAAAAGAGGGCAATATCAAGTCGTCCATCGGTCAGTTGAATCACAATCTCATCACTTGAAAGCTCAGTGAGATCCAGTCTGATGGCAGGGTGCTGCCGTGAAAATTTACTGAGTTCCTCAGGTAGAAACTGGGTCATGGCAGACGTGTTCCCGCCGACGCGTACCGAACCTGCCTCGCCAGTCCGAAACTCACTCAGATTTGCATACATGAGGTCCATGTCATACAGCAGCTGACGGGCATGGGTGATCATGATGCGACCTGCATCGGTGGGCATCACCCCTTTGGCAGTTCGATCGAAGAGGCTGATGTCCAATATCGCTTCTGCATCGAGAAGCCTTTTGCTGATCGCCGCCAGCGTCAGGTGGTACTGTCGCGCTGCAGCACTTAAGCTGCCGGTATCCGCTATCAGCACAATGATGCGCAGCGTGGTGAAGTCAATTTTTTTCATGCAGCAACGACGCTCAACATGCGAAGGTGCTGGACTTCTTTTATCGCTTAGGCCACACAGTTCCTTGGCTGCTAGAGACTTCCCCCATGCCCTTGTAGACAAACTTTTGCAATCTCTTGCCTTCGTAGGTTTCGGTGGTGTAGATGTTGCCTTTGGAGTCTGTGGCGATGCTATGCACGCCAAAGAATTGGCCAGGCTGCCGACCACCATCACCAAAATTAGTAATCTCCATCAACGTCTCACGCAAGATGACGCGAACTTTCTCGTTGGTGCCATCGGCTACAAAAATAAACCGTTGCTGCGGATCTTTGGAGAAGGCTAAATCCCAGGTGGAGCCTGAGCCCAAGGTCTGCCTTGCAAAATGAGCTTCTTTGACAAACGTGCCATCTGGTTTAAAAACCTGCACACGGTTGGCTTGCCGATCGCAAACATAGACCAAACCGTCATGGCTTCTTTCTACGCAATGGACCGGATTTCTAAATTGCAGTGGAGGGGGGGCAGACGGGTTGTATTTCCCCATGTCAGCATCGTCAGGCTTGTTGCCATAAGCACCCCAATAACGTTTCATCACGCCGGTGTCTGCGTCTAGGACGGCAACGCGTTTGTTCTTGTAGCCGTCGGCGACATAGGCTTCATTGGTTTTAGGATCAACCCAAATTTTGGCAACACGGCCAAAATTTTCAAGGTCGTTGCTGCCCTTGTTGCCTTTGTGTTTTCCCATCTGCATTAAAAATTTGCCATCGCGCGTGAATTTCAAAATGTGCGCGTCATTCTCACCATTCCCACCGATCCAGACATTGCCTTTGTGATCAATATGAATGCCGTGATTGGAATCTGGCCACTGATAACCAGGCCCTGGTCCGCCCCAAGCTTGTACCAATCGACCGGCGGGGTCAAACTCCAAAACAGGTGGCGCCGATGCGCAGCATTCACCAATATTTTTAGTCAATGCCAATTCGTTGTCATTCAATGTGGCTGCGCCACGATGAATAATCCAAACATGGTCTTTTTCATCCACCCAGACGCCAATGGCCATGCCCAATAACCAGTGATTCGGCATCGCTTTGGGCCACAAGGGATCGACCTCGAAAATGGGGGCTTTAACGGTGTTGGCTTTCGCGTTAACCGGTTGATCAGACAAACCAAGCGTTAAGCCTAGTAAGCACAAAACCGCAGCCGCCATTGTCAACTTCGAGGAACGAGTGTTAATTTTCATACAACCCCATTGTTTATTTTGAATCCAAGGTGATTCAGCTAGCATAGACAAATCAATACCCACACACAAGACAAAGCGTCGTCATCTGCATGAACCCCATGAAAACCCCTAGTTCCTTGGTATTCGAAAAAATTCTGTGCACATCATTTTATGTATTGACGGGCTTCTTTGGTGTGTTGCCGGCGCAGGCCCATGAGATACCCGTTGATGCACAAGTGCAAGTCTTTTTGAAACAAGATGAGCAACAGTTGACATTGCTGATACGTGCCCCGATGAGCGCCATGAAAGAGGTTGAATTTCCGCTCATCAAAGACACCTACCTGAACTTGGAAAAAATCAAGCCTTCGCTGGAGCAGGCCGCGCAATTGTGGTTCACAGACAATCTAAAAATATCTCAAAATGGCGTGCTACTGAGCACCCCCATCATTGAGAACGCTCGCATCAGTCTGCCATCTGATCGTTCTTTTGGCGCCTATGAAACTGCACTGGCCCATGTGCAGAAAACGCAATGGGATTTACCTGACAACTTGGTTTGGAGTCAGCAATATTTAGATATTCAATTGACTTATCCGTTGGCAAGTTCTGGTGCACGAATTGGCATTGATTTTGGCCTTCAGCGGCTGGCACTGCGTGTCGGTATCAATTTGCGATTCAAGTTGCTCAAAGCCGAGGAGCAGGCATTTGAACTCAATGCCAAAGAAGGGGTGGTTCTGCTCAACCCCAGCCTCTGGCAAGCTTCATGGCGATTCATGAAGTCAGGTTTCGAACACATTTTGAGTGGCACAGACCATTTGCTGTTCATCGCCTGCCTCATTCTTTTGGCGCCGAGCTGGATGCAATTGTTGGGTGTCATCACGAGCTTCACTGTGGCGCACTCCGTCACATTGATAGCGTCTGCCTTGGGCTTCGCACCCAGTGGATTGTGGTTCACGCCATGGGTGGAGTGGGCGATTGCCTTGTCCATTCTTTTCATGGCATTGCAGAATATTTGGAACCCTTCAGTTCGGCGCCGATGGATCTTGTGCGCCTTGTTTGGCTTGGTCCACGGCTTTGGATTCTCATTTGCACTGCACGAAACATTGCAATTTGCAGGCGCCCACTGGATGGTGTCTCTGCTGTCGTTCAACCTAGGCGTTGAGGCGGGACAAGTGCTCGTCCTGTTGATCGGCGTTCCTATTGCCCGCATGATCATCGCCAACCCACAGGGCCGCTTGATCAGCCTTGTCTTGTCAGCGTTGATCGCCCATGTGGCGTGGCATTGGATGGCCGAGCGCTGGGAAGTCGCGGCTAAGTTTTTACCGGCTGGGTTGCACTTTTAGATTCGAATGTCCACATAAATTCGCCAATCGCCCGCGGCGTCCTGTGTTAATTGTTGCGATGAGATTTGATAACTGGCGCTTGAAATCTGGGCGACTTCTGGGCGGTTTGCCTTAACGGTCAGTTCAAACTCTGAGTTGATCAATGCCGATGTGGTGGTTTTAAAAAAGAAGCGACCATCCGCATCGG
>Ga0075464_10001133_pt1 | contig 12050 bp, 9 predicted proteins | sample DEB19_08_DNA_5_FD_75068 | JGI IMG/M metagenome (GOLD analysis project Ga0075464, IMG submission 75068) | Aqueous microbial communities from the Delaware River and Bay under freshwater to marine salinity gradient to study organic matter... | ecosystem: Environmental > Aquatic > Marine > Coastal ...
CCGTCAAAAAGGCGCCTGCTAAAAAGCGCACACCGAACGCCGCATTCATGCGCGCGCTCACACCTAGCGCCGCTTTGGCTGCTGTGATTGGTACTGCAGCTGTGCCTCGCACAGAAGTCGTGAGCAAGATGTGGACATACATCAAGAAGCACGGTCTGCAAGACAAAGTCAACAAGCGCAACATCAATGCTGATGACAAGCTCCGCGCTGTGTTTGGCAAAGCCCAAGTCACCATGTTTGAATTGGCTGGCTTGATCGGCAAGCACCTGAAGTAATTCGGTTTCTGCTGAATCAAAAAAGGCCGCAATTGCGGCCTTTTTTGTGTCTGTCGGTTCTAGGTTTTGGTTTGTTTGGCCAATGCCGCGTCACGCATCGCGCTGAGCGTGCCGCGCGTGGTGATGACGTCTTCGTCGATCATGACTTCAATCAATGTCCCCTGCTCGCTTGCCAAGGCATCTTTGAACACAGCTTCAAACTCCGACGTGCGGGTGATGCGCACACCGGCATACCCATAGGCGCGAGCGAGTGCCGCAAAGTCTGGATTGGCCAATTTGGATCCGCTTTGACGGGTTGGAAACTCTCGCTCTTGATGCATGCGGATCGTGCCGTATACCCCGTTGTTGAGCAACACGATGATGCTTTTCCCGCCATGCTGCACGGCGGTGGCTAGCTCTTGGCCGTTCATTAAAAAATCCCCATCCCCCGAAATGGTGAACGCAGTTCGTCCCGTCAGGAGGTTGGCCGCAATCCCTGCAGGCACGCCATAGCCCATCGAGCCTGCCGTGGGCGCCAGTTGCACGCGTCCAACTTGGGCCAAGCCATGGTGCTGATGGAAGCGGTGGATCCAACTGGCAAAGTTGCCTGCGCCATTTGTGAGCACGGCATCGTCTGGCAACAGGCGGCTGATGACCGCCACGATGGCAGGCATATCGATGTCGCCAGGTAAGGCTTGGGGTTGCAGATTGGTTTGGTAGTCAGCCTGGGCTTGCGCGGTCCAAGCGTCCCACGGTAAGTGGTTTGGCGCGGTCAGCACTTCGAGCGAACGGGCTGCCGCATTCATGGTCGAGAGCAAGGCGAGGTCGGCTTGGTAGACGCGGTTGAGCTCTTCTGCACTGGCGTGGATGTGCACCAATTTTTGCAGTGGCTTGGGGGCTTGCAGCAAGGTGTAACCGCTGGTGGTCATCTCACCCAAACGAGGGCCAATAGCGATGACCAAATCGCTGTCACGAATACGCTGCGCGAGTTTGGGGTTGATGCCAATGCCGACATCGCCTGCGTATTGGGGGTGGTGGTTGTCAAAGGTGTCTTGTGCGCGAAATGAGTTGCCGACGGGTAAGTTCCAATTCTCTGCAAACCGTTGCAAGGCTTGGGCTGCCTGCGGTGTCCAGCCGCTGCCACCGGCAATGACGAAGGGGCGTTGCGCTGCCAACAACATGTCGCGCAATTGGCGCAAGGCGCCTGGGTCGACCCAGGCTTGCACAGGCTCGACGCGCGGCAAGGGGCGTGAGGTGACTTCATGCATCAACATGTCTTCGGGCAGCACCAGCACGACAGGGCCTGGGCGACCGTTCATGGCCGTAGCAAAGGCGCGGGCAATGTACTCAGGGATACGAGAGGGGTCGTCGATGCGCTCAACGCGCTTGGCCATGCCACGCGTGCTGGGGCCGAAGAAGCTGTTGAAGTCGACCTCTTGAAATGCTTCACGGTCCCGAAAGTCGCTGCCCACGTCGCCAACAAACAAGACCATCGGGGTGCTGTCTTGATAGGCTGTGTGCACGCCGATGGACGCATTGGTGGCCCCAGGCCCCCGCGTGACAAAACAGACGCCAGGACGACCGGTTAAACGCCCCTGCGCGTCTGCCATGAACGCTGCCCCGCCCTCTTGACGGTTGGTGATGAATTGAATTCGGTCGCGGTACGTGTGAAACCCATCGAGCACGGCTAAGTAGCTTTCGCCCGGAACACCGAAGGCGTGGGTCACGCCCTGCGCAATCAAACACTCAACCAACAAGTGCCCAGCGATTTGTACCGTCATCAGATCCCCTTCGCCGTCTCAGGCGTGAACTGTTCTGCGTCCTACGCCCAATGCGACCAATACGCTGAGCAGCAACACAAAGGCGGCACCCAGCAAGGTGGCCCCATACCAACCGTGGTCCATGAACACACCAAAGATGAGGGGGGAAATGGCAAAGCCCACATCCAGCCCCGAATACACCATGCCGTAAACACGGCCTGTGGCGCCTTTGGGGGTGGCCTTCTTGATCATCATGTCGCGCGATGGACCGCCGACACCTATGGCCAAACCTGTGGCGGCCAAGATCACCATCGTGAGCGTTGCACCAAACAGCCCGCTGCCGCACAAGGCCATGAACAGGGCGGCCACAGTCATGCAACTGGCCACCACCTTGTCGCTTTGTTTGGGCCAACGCGAGGCGACAAAACCGCCCACAAACATGCCCGCTGCGGCGCACAGCATGTACGCCGTCAAGGTGAGGGTGGCGGCCTCAAAGGTCACGTGATGCAGGGCTTGCAAAATCGACACAGCAAAGCTTTGCACCACGGCCAAGGTCATGGTGGAGAGAAAGAAAAATCCAAAGCACCACCAGACAACGGGGATTTTTAAAAAAGCCAAGGTGCTCACGTTGCTCGCACCTTGCTTGTGATCCACCACTTCCGCATGCAAATGCGTACGCTGCCAAAGCAGCAGCAGAAAGATGCCGACAAACACCAAAGCGGCAGCCACATAGGCCGTGCGCCAATCGAACGCGGTACTCAACCCAACCATGAAGACAGGGGCTACCGCCCAGCCCAAGTTACCCGTCAAGCCATGGGCGCTGAAGGCGTAGCCCAAACGGGGTAGAGATACTTTTTGGTTGAGGATGGTGAAGTCCACCGGATGGAACGAACAGTTGCCCAAGCCCAACAACGCAGCCCCCATCATCAAGCCCACGTAGCTGTTGGCCACGGAGACCAACAAGCAACCAGCAGCCAACACCAGCAACGAACCAAACAACACGGGCCGAGCCCCAAAGCGGTCCACCACAAAACCAGCGGACGCTTGCCCCATGCCGGAGACGACAAAGAACACCGTCATCAAAAAACCAAGCTCGGAGTAGCTCAGTCCAAAGGTGCTCATGAACACAGGGAACATGAGCGGCAACAACAGGTGGGAGAAGTGAGAGCTGGCATGTGCCACGCCAACCAAACCGATGACAGCGGCGTCATCGCGCCAATGGATAGCTTCTGGATTGAGAGTGGTCATAAAAATGCAGCAGAAAGGATGGAGGCATCCTAACTGCTGCACATCGCGGGCAACGTCCACTGGGGGACAAGCCCCTCACCGGCTGTGGGTCAAGCCGCGGCTTGGGTGAAGGCGAATTCGCCAGGTGCGCGCACGGGGTCCACATTGACCGCAATCGTGTCTTTGGGCAAGAACTTACCCTCCAACAACAACTTAGACAATGGGTTCTCGATGCGTTGTTGAATGGCGCGTTTCAAAGGACGCGCACCAAACACAGGGTCAAAGCCCACCTTGGCCAATTCAGCCAAGGCCGCAGGCGAGACATTCAGGCCCAAGTCCATCTTGGCCAAACGTGCAGCCAAAATTTTGAGCTGGATATCAGCAATACGCGCAATGTGCTCGGCATCCAAGGCGTGGAAGACCACGGTCTCGTCAATGCGGTTCAAGAACTCAGGACGGAAGTGAGATTTGAGTTCATCCCAGACCGCATCTTTGATGTCTTGTGCATCTTGACCCACCATGCTTTGGATGATGGGCGAGCCGATGTTGGACGTCATCACGATGACGGTGTTTTTGAAGTCCACCGTGCGGCCTTGACCATCGGTCAAACGACCATCGTCGAGCACTTGCAACAAGATGTTGAACACATCGGGGTGCGCCTTCTCGACCTCGTCAAGCAACAGCACGCTGTAGGGTTTGCGGCGGACGGCTTCTGTCAGGTAACCACCTTCGTCGTACCCCACATAGCCGGGAGGCGCGCCGACCAAGCGACTGACCGAGTGCTTCTCCATGAACTCACTCATGTCGATGCGAATCATGTGGTCTTCGCTGTCAAACAAGAAGCCAGCCAAGGCCTTGCACAGCTCGGTCTTGCCCACGCCGGTGGGGCCCAAAAACAAGAAGGAGCCGGTGGGTCGGTTGGGATCACCCAAGCCCGCGCGTGAACGACGGATGGCGTTGGCAACGGCGGTGATGGCCTCTTCTTGGCCCACCACGCGGTCGTGCAGTTTGTCTTCCATTTGCAAGAGCTTGTCGCGCTCACCTTGCATGAGTTTGGCAACGGGTATGCCAGTGGCACGGGCTACGACTTCGGCAATTTCTTCTGCGCCCACTTGCGTGCGTAGCAGGCGGTGCCCGCCGGTTGCATTGACCTTGCTGCTCTCGCGCGCGTTGGCTTCTTTCAGGCGCTTTTCGAGTTCTGGCAATTTGCCGTACTGGAGCTCGGCCACTTTGTTGAAGTCGCCCTTGCGGGTGAGCTCTTCAATCTGGTGGCGCAAGCGGTCCATCTCTTCTTTGATTTGCGCGCCGCCATGAGCAGATGATTTTTCGGCTTTCCAAATTTCGTCCAAGTCGGCAGACTCTTTGCCGATCTTGGTGATTTCTTCTTCGAGCAACTCCATGCGTTTTTTCGAGGCTTCGTCCTTCTCTTTGCGCACGGCTTCACGTTCAATTTTGAGTTGAATCAAACGTCGATCGAGCTTGTCCATGACTTCGGGCTTGGAGTCAATTTCGATCTTGATTTTGGCCGCAGCCTCATCGATCAAATCAATCGCCTTGTCGGGTAGGAAACGGTCAGTGATGTAACGGTGCGACAACTCAGCAGCAGCGACGATGGCGGGGTCGGTGATCTCCACCCCGTGGTGAACTTCATACTTTTCTTGCAAACCGCGCAAGATCGCAATGGTGGCTTCCACCGTCGGTTCGCCCACAATGATTTTTTGGAAACGGCGTTCAAGCGCCGCATCTTTTTCGACGTACTTGCGATACTCGTTGAGGGTGGTAGCGCCCACGCAGTGCAGCTCGCCACGGGCCAACGCAGGCTTGAGCATGTTGCCTGCATCCATGGCACCTTCGGCTTTGCCGGCGCCCACCATGGTGTGCAACTCGTCAATGAAGACGATGGTTTGGCCTTCGTCTTGCGCTAATTCTTTGAGCACACTTTTCAGACGCTCTTCAAACTCGCCCCGAAACTTTGCACCCGCTAACAAGGAGGCCATGTCGAGCGACAGCACGCGCTTGCCTTTGAGCGAATCAGGCACTTCGCCGGCCACGATGCGTTGGGCCAAGCCTTCGACAATGGCGGTCTTACCCACGCCGGGTTCACCGATGAGCACAGGGTTGTTTTTACTGCGACGCTGCAACACTTGGATCGCACGGCGAATCTCATCATCACGACCAATGACAGGGTCGAGCTTGCCTTGGCGTGCACGCTCGGTCAGGTCAAGACAATATTTTTTCAAGGACTCGCGTTGACCTTCGCTATCGGCGTTGTCCACTTTTTGACCTCCGCGCACGGCGGTGACAGCGTTTTCTAAGGATTTGCGGCTCAACCCGTTTTGAGCGGCGAGCTTGCCCCAATTGCCTTTGTTGTCGCACAAGGCGAGCAAAAACAATTCGCTGGCCACGAACTGGTCACCGCGTTTGATGGCTTCTTTTTCAGCAGCTTGCACCAGCGAGACTGTGTCGCGTCCGACTTGCACCTGCTCTTGACCTTCGACCTTGGGTAAGCGATGCATCGCTTCTTCAGCGGAAGATAACAAGCCCGAGACATTGGCACCTGCACGCTGCAACAGCGACTTGGGACCATCGTCTTGGCGCAACATGGCAACCAACACGTGTGAGGGCTCGATGTACGCATGGTCTCCCCCAAGAGCCAGCGACTGTGCTTCGGCCAAGGCTTCTTGAAATTTGGTGGTGAGTTTGTCAATCCGCATGGACGCTCCGAAACGTTTGTTGAATAAGCTCTTAACTGAGGCTGCTGGGAGCTATTTCAAGTGGTGCTTGGCTCAGCTGCGTTGACTTGGGTCAAGTTCCGACGCGTTTGACACGTCAATACCCCAACGTGCCAAGGCTTGGTCATCGCTGACACGGGCGTCGACCCAACGAGAACCTTCGGGGGTCACTTCTTTTTTCCAAAATGGCGCTTGTGTTTTGAGGTAGTCCATCAAAAACTCACACGCTTGAAAGCTCTCACCTCGGTGGGCCGAGGTAACGGCCACCCACACAATTTGATCTTCAGGGTGAAGCAAGCCGACACGGTGAATCACGCGTGCCGCGTAAATGTCAAAACGCTTTTGAGCCTCGTCCATCATCGCGGTGATGGACTTCTCGGTCATGCCGGGGTAGTGCTCCAGTTCCATACTGGCCACTGAGCTGCCGTCGTTGCGCTCGCGCACGGTGCCTAAGAATGAGCACACAGCCCCCACACGGGCATCACCCGCACGCAAGGCGGTGAGCTCGTGGCTCACATCAAAGTCGTGGGTTTGGATACTGACGGTAAAGGACATTTTTTGTCTCGCGTTCAGCCTATTTAACCACCGGTGACGGGCGGAAAGAAGGCCACTTCGCAACCTTCAATCAAAGCGGCAGTTTCTTCGCACACATCTTGATTCATAGCCATGCGAACCGCTCGGCCATGTGCCAGCACGTCGGCATAAGAACCCCCGCGGGCAATCAGCTCGTCACGCAGGGCGTTGAGTGTGGTTGCTTGGGTGGTAACGCTTTCGCTGCCGTGTCCGATGGCCTCGCGAATGGACGCAAAGAACTTTAGGTTCACATGAAGGATCCCACTCATGACAGCCACTCCGCAAAAGAAATAAAGCGCACGGTATCGCCTTTGACAATGGTTTGGCCAGCGGGGTTATCCACCACGCCGTCGCCCCACACCGCAGAGGTCAACACCCCCGAGCTTTGATTGGGGAACAAGTCAAGACCACCTTGGGCGTTACGCTGAACACGCAAGAACTCGCGGCGTTTGTCTGCGCGGGGCCAATCGAAATGGGCGGTCATCTCGGTGCGTGGCATGTCTGTCTTTGTGGCGCCTTGCAAGGCCAGCACAAAGGGACGGACCAGCAACAAGAAGGTGACAAAGCTTGATACGGGGTTGCCAGGCAGCCCCATGAAGTGACACATGCCGCCATCGCGATTCACCTGGCCATAAGCAAAGGGTTTGCCTGGCTTGATGGCCAGTTGCCACAGGTTTAATTCGCCAAGGCTTTCTATCGCGGGTTTGATGTGGTCTTCTTCTCCCACCGACACACCGCCACTGGTCAAGATCAAATCATGGTGATGGGCTGCATCGCGCAGCGCGGCGATCGTTGCCTCACGCTGATCGGGCACGATGCCGAGGTCGGTCACCTCGCAGCCTAAGCGCTTCAACATGGCGCGCAAGAAGAAACGGTTGGAGTTATAGATCGCACCGGCTGGCATGGCCGCGGGCGCAACATCGCCAGGCATGACCAGCTCATCGCCGGTGGAGAACAAGGCCACGCGTGGTCGCGCAGACACGGGCAGCTGTGCCAAACCGATGCTGGCCGCCAACCCCAACTCGGCAGGCGTGAGGCGCGTACCTTGGGTAAGAACCGTGGCACCGCGTGTGACGTCTTCACCCGAGCGACGAACCCACTGCCCTATGGGTACAGCTTTGAGCACCTTGACTTGCTCGGCATCCAAGGCTTCGCAGTCCTCTTGCATGACCACCGCATCAGCACCTTGCGGAATAGGCGCTCCGGTGAAGATACGCGCAGACTCCCCTGCGCTCAGCAACGTGCCATGTGAGCCCGCAGGGATGCGCTGTGTCACGCGCAAAACAGCGCCTGCGGTGACGCAGTCAGATGCGCGTACGGCATAGCCGTCCATCGCGCTGTTGTCTTGCGGGGGGACTTGCAAGGCAGACACCACGTTTTGCGCGAGGACGCGGCCATCGGCATCAAAGGTGGATACCGATTGCATGGCCGTCAGTGCATGGGCTTGCCCCAGCAATTGCGGCAATGCATCATCCAAGGAAAGCAAGGCAGGACGGGTCATACGCTCAAAGGGTTGTATTCAAAACGGTTTTCATTTGTCACCAGCCAATCGGTGATGGCATAGGGGTCGTTCAAGTCGAGCACAGGGCGTTGTGTGGGCTCTGGCAAGTCTTGCGGGGAGTCGGTGGCAATTGCCACCACAAAGTCGTCATCGGGGTAACGCACGGGCTGCTCCGAAGCTTTGCGCCAAACCTCAACTTTGAGTAAATCACTGGTCTTGAAACCTTCCACCAATACCCAATCCACACCGTCGTATACCTCGGCGAGCAAGTGATGCACGGACAGTTGTGTGGGCTGCTCAAACTGGCGTTGCAAAACGAGGCGATGGTTGGAGGCGACCAGCACCTCAAAGGCGCCCGCTTCTCGGTGACGCCAGCTGTCTTTTCCGGGCTTGTCGATGTCAAAGTTGTGGTGTGCATGCTTGACGACGGACACCCGCAAGCCGCGCATGCGCATGCAGCCAATCAGTTGCTCCACCAAGGTGGTTTTTCCTGAGCCGGAGTAGCCGGCAAAGGCAACGACTTTCATGCAAGGTCGCAGTGTTGGGTGATGTAGGCCTTGATTTGCACTACATCGGCCTTCATCACATGCACGCGCTTCGGGAGCGCTTCAATGCCTTCAAACTTGGCAGGCCGTGACGGCTCTTGACCTAATGCTTCCACGATGGTGGCTGCAAATTTAATGGGCAAAGCGGTCTCCAACACAACCATGGGCACGCCTGCTTTGACGTGCTCACGCGCCACTTTCACGCCGTCGGCGGTGTGGGTGTCAATCATCTGGCCAAAGCGTTTGTACACATCTTGGATGGTGGCCAAGCGGTCGGCGTGCGTGCTCTTGCCGCTGGCAAAGCCATAGCGGGTGGCTGCTTCTGCAAAGTGCGCGTTGTCGCTCAAATCAAATTTCCCATGGGTGGAAATTTGTGCGCCAAACAAGTCTTTGGTCAGCGCCGCATCGCGACCGAGCAAGTCGAACACGAAGCGTTCAAAGTTGCTGGCCTTGGAGATGTCCATCGATGGGCTGGATGTTTCGTGTGTATCCGCACTGCCGCGCACACGGTACACACCTGTGCGGAAGAACTCGTCCAACACATCGTTTTCGTTGGTGGCCGCCACCAAGGTGTCGACAGGTAAGCCCATCATGCGAGCCACATGGCCGGCACACACGTTGCCAAAGTTGCCGCTCGGCACGGTGAAGCTCACCTTTTGGCTGTTGGCCGTGGTGGCTTGGAAGTAGCCTGCGAAGTAGTACACCACTTGAGCCAACAAGCGCGCCCAGTTGATGGAGTTGACGGTACCGATTTTGTATTTGTTTTTGAAGTCCAGATCATTGGAAACGGCTTTGACCAAATCTTGACAATCATCAAACACACCTTCGATGGCGATGTTGTAGATGTTGTCGTCCATCAAGCTGAACATTTGCGCTTGCTGGAACGGGCTCATACGGCCATATGGGCTGGTCATGAAGACACGCACGCCCTTTTTGCCGCGCATGGCGTATTCAGCGGCACTGCCGGTGTCGCCACTGGTCGCACCAAAAATATTCAGCTCTTCGCCACGGCGTGCCAACTCGTATTCAAACAAGTTGCCTAGCAATTGCATGGCCATGTCTTTGAACGCGAGCGTGGGGCCGTTTGACAAAGCCTCCACCAACAAACCGTCTTCCAAAGCGCGCAAGGGCACGATGGCCTCAGTGCCATACACCTCTTTTGTGTAAGTCTTAGCGCACAAGGCTTTCAGATCAGCCGCAGGAATATCGTCGATGTAGAGCGATAGCAATTCAAACGCCAAAGCTGCATAGCCTTGGGTATTGAAGGTGGTGCGCAAACGCGCAAGGGCTGCATCGTCCAGTTGTGGGTAGTGCTCGGGCAAATACAAGCCGCCATCGGGCGCCAAGCCCTCGAGGAGGATTTCACAAAAACGCTTGCGCTCGGCATGGCCGCGCGTGGACAAATACAGCATCAGTTCAACTCTTCCTTGCGGATGCGGGTGATCGGGGCCAGCACGGTGCTGAGTTGTTGCATCTCAGCGATGGCTTGGTTCATCTTGGCTTCCACGCAATCGTGGGTCAAGATGATGAGGTCAGTGTGGCTCTCGCCCTCGCCGGCTTCACGCTGCAGCACAGCGTCGATGCTGATGTCTGCATGGGCCAAAATACCGGTGACCTTGGCGAGCACGCCCGCTTGGTCGGCCACGCGCAAGCGCAGGTAGTAGCTGGTGACGATTTGGTCCATCGGCAGGATGGGCAGGCTGCTCATGGCATCCGGCTGGAAGGCCATATGCGGCACGCGATTGAGTGGGTCTGCGGTGTGCAGACGGGTGATGTCAACCAAATCGGCAATGACCGCACTGGCGGTCGGCTCGCTACCGGCACCTTTGCCGTAATAGAGCGTGGTGCCGACGGCATCGGCTTGCACCATCACCGCGTTCATCGCGCCTTCGACGTTGGCGATCAGGCGCTTGGCGGGCACCAAGCAGGGGTGCACGCGCAGTTCAATGCCAGCGGCGGTGCGCTTGGAAATACCCAAGAGCTTGATACGGTAGCCGAGTTGGTCTGCGTATTTGATGTCTTGCGATTCCAGCTTGGTGATGCCTTCCACATACGCTTTGTCAAACTGCACGGGCACGCCAAAGGCGATGGCAGACATGATGGTGGCTTTGTGAGCGGCGTCCACACCTTCGATGTCGAAAGTAGGGTCGGCTTCGGCATAGCCCAAAGCTTGCGCTTGTTTGAGTACGTCGTCAAAGGCCAAACCCTTGTCGCGCATTTCAGACAGGATGAAGTTGGTGGTGCCGTTGATGATGCCGGCCAGCCACTGAATACGGTTGGCGGTGAGGCCTTCGCGCAGTGCTTTGATGATCGGGATACCGCCGGCCACAGCCGCTTCAAACGCAACCATCACGCCTTTTTGATGCGCAGCCGCAAAAATTTCTGTGCCGTGCACAGCGAGCAAGGCCTTATTGGCTGTCACCACATGCTTACCCGCCGCAATGGCTTCGAGCACCAGTTGCTTGGCAATGCCGTAACCACCGATCAATTCGACCACGATGTCGATGTCGGGGTTGGCGATGACTTTGCGGGCATCGTCCACCACTTGCACGTTGGGGCCCACGATGCTTTTGGCACGAGCCACATCGAGGTCGGCCACCATCGTGACTTCAATGCCGCGACCGGCACGGCGTTTGATTTCTTCTTGGTTACGCTGGAGCACTTCAAATGTGCCGCTGCCTACGGTGCCAATGCCTAAGAGGCCTACTTGAATCGGTTTCATGCTGCTAATTTATTTCTGTAGTTTTCGAGGAATTTTGCGATGCGTGAAATGGCCTCACGCAAGTCGTCTTCATGGGGTAAGAACACGATCCGAAAATGGTCTGTGCTCTTCCAGTTAAAGCCTGTGCCCTGCACCAACATGACCTTGGTTTCTTGGAGCAACTCCAAGAAAAACTGCTGGTCATCTTTGATCGGATAGACCTTGGGGTCTAAGCGCGGGAACATATAGAGGGCAGCTTGCGGCTTCACACACGTCACACCGGGAATGGCCGTGATGAGCTCATAGGCCAAGTCGCGTTGCTTGCGCAAACGACCGCCCTCGCCCACCAAATCATTGATGCTCTGGTAGCCGCCCAAGGCTGTTTGAATCGCCCATTGGCCTGGCACATTGGCACACAGGCGCATGTTTGAGAGCATGTTGAGGCCCTCGATGTAATCAGCTGCCGGCTTCTTGTCGCCCGACACCACCAACCAGCCCGCCCGATAGCCGCATGAGCGATAGCTCTTGGACAGGGAGTTGAACGTCAGAGTCAACACGTCATCACTCAAGCTGGCAATGGGTGTGTGTTTGACGCCGTCATACAAGACCTTGTCGTACACCTCATCGGCAAAGATGATCAAGTCATGCTCACGGGCCAATGACACGATTTCCATGAGCAACGCATCTGAGTACAAAGCACCGGTGGGGTTGTTGGGGTTGATGACCACAATGCCCTTGGTGTTCTTGGTGATCTTCG
>Ga0075464_10001134_pt1 | contig 12048 bp, 15 predicted proteins | sample DEB19_08_DNA_5_FD_75068 | JGI IMG/M metagenome (GOLD analysis project Ga0075464, IMG submission 75068) | Aqueous microbial communities from the Delaware River and Bay under freshwater to marine salinity gradient to study organic matter... | ecosystem: Environmental > Aquatic > Marine > Coastal ...
AGTTATGGTTTTCGTCTAAATAATGACATAAAGGAGAATTACATGTTTAAATTTTTTATGAGCTTATTTGCCCCAAAGCAGCAACCGGAAGTATGGCCTTTTCCAACAAGTGCTGCAACAGAAACTAAACCAGTTCAAGCCGAAGCCCCTTACAAGGTAGAAGCACCGGTGGTAGCTGAAAAGGTAGCCCCTGTTGTAAAGAAGGAAAAAGCGCCAGTTAAGGCTCAAGTTAAGCAAAAGCCAGCAGCACCTAAAAAGACTGTTGCAAAAGTAGCACAACCTGCTCCTGCTAAAGCAAAAGCATCAAAACCAAAATCAAAAGCAACAAAATCAAAAGCACCAAAGATTTAATTCTAATATGATAAAAGGGGGAAACCCCTTTTATCATAAATACATAATGAACATAAGCTTTGACATAATAAATGATCTTAATCTAACCCATTCTGACAAGTTTGTTTGGGAAGGAAAAACAACTAGTTTATATTGTTTGATATCCGGCAATATTTCAGAAGACCCCAAAATAGTTCACCGAACCCTAACCTATCTATCCTTGATGTATCAAGGTATATTCTATATAGATGGAAGTCTTGAACAAACCGATCTGTTAAATCGGACTGACAAGATTGACGAACTAGAAAAAATCTGCAAAAGCATAAACAATGCTGTATATCTCCATGATAATGTAATCATTATGCATGGTATTGCCATTATAGGAATAAACGGATGGTATAAAAACTGTAGTGCAATTGATGAGCGTGATCAGGATTTGATTGAAGTGTATCGTAGAGAAGATATCGTGTATCTACGTAACATTATAAAGAAATTGCAACTACACGGGGATGTAAAAGAAATCATTGTGTTAAGTAATAGTGTCCCCAACAAGAGTCTTTATTTTGGTGAAACAACAGAAACCGTTGATGAACTATGTCCGACTATGTGTTTAAGTGTTGATACTGAAAAGAAAGTAAAGTACTGGTTGTTTGGTACATACGACAAAAAAGTTGATACCGAAATACACAGTATCAACTTTGTCTCAAATCCATATATAAAAAACGAACCCTATTGGGCGAAAAGAATAGAAGTAAAAATTTAAGATTCTGCTTCAATTTTTACTTGCAGCGGGAAGCCCTGTGATCTAGCTTCTACTGTTACTTCAATACCTTTTTGCTCAGCAATTTCATAGGGCAATACAGCAACTGTAGCTGCACCGTCTTCGTGAATGCTTTGCGTGATATTCATTGCTGTATCATTATTATAGTTAAAATGTTCAATCAAACTTTCCACAACAAACTCCATTGTAGTATGCTCATCATTGATATAGATGATTTTGTATAGTGACGGTTCTGCAACTTTATAGTTAGGTTTGATCGTAATTTTTGTATCTGGATTTGCCATAGTTTACCTTAATATTAAACAGTGTGCAACACATGCTGCACACTTTTGATTATTATATTACTTTACGTAAGAAATTGCAATTGATTTGGGCTTCTCTGCTTCTGGTACTTCACGAACCAAATCAATAGTTAGCATACCATCACGAATGAGTGCCCCTTTTACTTCAACGTTAGGTCCAAGCGGAAATGTGCGTTCAAAATTACGAGTACTGATCCCGCGATGCAGATATTCTACATTTGAAGGTTCACCGGATAATTTTGCACCTTTGATAGTAAGCAAGTTTTTTTCAATAGTTACATCAATTTCACCTTCTTTAAATCCAGCAACAGCAACTTCAATGCAAAATATATTGTCATCTAGTTGAAGTAGATTGTAAGGTGGGTAGTTAGTTTGTTGTGCTTCAGTTGTGCGCAATAATTCATCAAGCATAGAATCAAAGCCGACTCCAAATTTGTGAATTGATGGGATGTTTAAGGCACGAAGGGTTAGTGTTGAGTTTGTCATTTAGTTTCCTTTATTAAGCGATTGACATAGTTGTAGACCCGACTATCGGCATCTACAACTGTATTTAGTATACAGTATTGCGTAAAAAAGTAAAATATTATGGGTTAAAAGATAAATACAGTTGTAGTTCACGGGATTGCAGTCCCTAACTACTCTAATACTGTTAAGGAGTATCAGCAATGACTATTTATTCAAAAACTAATCTACCATCAGGTTTCTATGTTTATGCTTACCTACGAAAAGACGGAACTCCGTATTATATTGGCAAAGGTTCGGGTAATCGGGCTTGGAAAAAAAATCCCAAAGAATTTCAGCCGCCTAAGGATAACAACAGAATTATCATAATATACCCTGATCTTACTGAATTATGGGCATTTTTAGTAGAACGACGACTAATTCGTTGGTACGGGCGTAAAGATAAAAACACTGGTATTTTACACAACAGGACAGACGGTGGAGAAGGTACCTCTGGGAAAGTAGTCACTGAGAAGACCCTCAATATGTTTAGAGGAAATAATAATCCCGCAAAACGAACCGAGGTTCGTAAAAAAATCAAACAGAACCATGCATTAAATGACCCGGCTCGGAGAGAAGTATTGTTAAATCGGGTTAGTGGAGCAAATCATTTTAGTCAACAAGAAGGGTATGAATCCAAAATAAAAGGAGTGGCCCATCCTAATTATGATCATACTATCTACACATTTATTAATAAACACACTGATGAGATCCTATATGCTACCCAACGAGAAATGTTAGTATATTTGGATAAAGAACATAGGTCCAGTAATATGAGCATGCTTATTAGCGGAAAAAGAAAGTCATTTTTCGGATGGAAGATATTTCGCAACTAATAGTATTGGATTATCTACGTGTTCTTTTTTGATTAATAACTCTATGACATTGCATTCCTTATACGTCCGAACGTGAAACATCGCCGGCATCAGTACCCGTTCAATTTCGGTGTGCAACCCACGTGCTCCGGTTTTGAGTTTTAGCGCATTTTCTGCAATTTGCTCTAGTGCTTCATTAGTAAAGGTCAGTTCAATATTATCCAGCTTGAACAAGTACTGGTATTGACTGACATAGTTGTTCTTGACATTTTTTAGAACATATACCAACTGCTCTTTAGTCAATTGCTCAATGCTAACCGAAGTTGTAAATCTACCAACGAACTCAGGAATCATTCCAAATCTAGTTAGATCATCGGGTGTAAGTGCAGTTAAATCACCCTCAACTTTATTATCTTTAATTGCTGCACCAAATCCAATACTGGTACCATTCATACGATTACCAATAACATCTTTTAAGCCGACAAATGCGCCGCCTGCAATGAACAAGATGTTCTTGGTATTAATTTCCATCATATCAGTTCCGGGATGCTTTCTTCCACCTTGACCGGACACTCTGCAAACGGTACCCTCTACTAGCTTGAGCAATGCTTGCTGTACGCCTTCGCCGGATACATCACGAGTAATACTGGTACCTTCACTTTTTCTAGCAACTTTGTCAATCTCATCAATAAAGATGATACCGCGCTCTGCTTGTGCAATGTCGCCATTTGCTGCGTTAACCAACATGTTAATCATTGATTCAACGTCATCACCAACGTAACCAGCTTCAGTCAAGCTAGTAGCATCTGCCACTACAAACGGTACCTTAAGATACTTTGCCACTGTCTTAGCTAGCAATGTCTTACCTGACCCAGTTGGACCAACAATCAATACATTACCTTTTTGAATATCAAGGTCTTTTGGTGGATGAGTAATTCGTTTGTAGTGATTGCTGATTGCTACGCTTAATACAATCTTGGCTTTATCTTGACCAATAACATGCTCGTCAAGATAAGCCTTAATCGTTTCAGGATCATGGTCACTAGATACTTCAGTTGTTTCAACTGTAGTATCATCCGAAATCAATCCGCGGCAAAGTTCAACGCAATCACTACAGATTGCTACATTGTCACCAACGATTAATTTTTCTACAAATTCTTTGCTGGAATCGCAAAAACTGCAATGATTTAATTTATTGTCTTCAGTCATATATAATACTTATCATTCCAATTATCGCCGAGTACATTTATAAAGTTTAACTACATTAACTTCAACTCGGCTAAGTGAAGATATTAATGTACTTCTCGGATCATTTATTTGACGAGAAAATCCTTCAGGTTCTTCTGGCCGAATATTATATTTTTTTGCGGATGAAAGTTTGTTAGTGGTATTACCAAATTTTGATGATTCTGGAAAGTGACAAGAAGTTGCTAATACATTGCCTGCACTATCTAAGAAATCAACTTTAACTACAAATCGGTGTCCATCATTGTCAGTTTTTCCATACAGTTCGTTATGAATTAACTTTACTTTAGTATCTTCGTTAAAGTAAAAAAACTTATGTTTAGGTAACAGATCGGATGGGTCCTCATAATAGTCAAGCGCGAAGCCATGTCCAGCACAAAACCAAACGCAGTCTGAATCTTTAACTTTATCCAGTACTTGCCCCAATGAACGTAGATACTTGTCACTATAACTAAAGCGATATAGTACATTGATACTTGGTTTTCCTGAGGATGATGTAAAAACCTCAATCGGTAGCACTTCAACGGTATAAGCTTTTTCTGGAAAATCGTTCAATACTGCAAGCAACATATTATTGCCGGTCTCTACTGAATTGTTGTATGTACTAACATTAGCAGCAGCACGTTGCCCGTCAATGTCTTTTGTATCTTTGGATCGGTACAGCACATAGTCATCAACTAGTGTTGGCTTGACTTCTACCCGCATCATTACTTTGTACTTTGCTGGGTTAGTACCAACTACTTGCGTATCCAAAATAGAAAAATTCTCTACATAACCTGAGCTATGACTAAGAATATATTGCTTAGCCATTTTATTGTTTACTGATTCGCGCTCTGACAGGATAGCAACACCAACTGCAAGTTCAATAGCTTTTCTAAAGCCATCTGCCTTTGCATCTTCAAATTTTGCGCCAGTCCCCTCAACGATGAAGGAACCCAAATCAGTAGAAGTGTTTTTAGAAGTATTGATTGAGCCTGAGGTGCTACAGGCTGCAACCATTAATGTAATGAATACAGCCTGAAGTAGTTTGACCATATTAGTTAAATGCCTTACGCAGTTCTTTAACAGCGTTTTGACTGTCACGGTCCCAGCGAATTACGACTTTTACAGTGCGACCATCACCCATAATATCCGTGTCTTTTACATACACTCCAGACAAGATACCTCTTGCTTCCTCTGAGATTTTTTTGATCAGAGTACGGGTTGTATCATTAGTGTTGTCACGAGTTGCAACGTTTTGATTGTCTTCTGCTGGCTTTGTTTGCGCAGCTTCAGTATCACTCATGGTCACTGCATCGTCGCCGCCCTTGATTTTATTTCTGGTAACATCACGCGCTTTTTCAATATTTCGGCTAATCGTGTTAGACACACGTGAACTTGAAATACCTTCGTGCAAGAATCGCGTTAGCTTTGCTTTAGCATCAAGTTCAGCCGCATCAAATGCAGCGTCTTGCTGGAACTCAGTATTGCCATTTGCAGGAGCATAACCAGTAACTTCAATAGCTTTTAGCTTACCGGTAATTGTCCAGTCAATTTTAATACCTTCTTTGCGGAAATTAGTACTCAGCCGTTGCTCTGCAATTGCAGTAACTTTGCCACCATCTACTTCATTAGATTTGTCCAAAAAAGTTCCGCAACCTGAAAGAACCAAGGTAGCCAAAAGGGCTGTGTGTGCAATTTTCATGTTATCTCCTTAAAGATATAGTTGGTTGTTTATTTGACACAGACTACATAATACAACAGGTTGGATTTAAAGTCAACCTGTTGTTGTATTATCTAGGTTTTTTGATGAACTGCTCTAACAAGTCTTGTTCGGTTCCAGTCAAGATTTCAGGATCAATCTCACCTGCACCAATCTTGTCAACTAGATACTTCATATACTTGTCATTATGTAAATAAGTATCGGATTGCTCACGTGCAATCTCTACCCATTTGTTTCTGTTAAATTTAAATACACGATTTGGTAAGCTATCTACTCTTACAAAAATGTCACCAGTGACTGCAAATTTAGGAAATTCAATACCAAATCCAGTAGTAATGCCATCTTTACTATCTTCTCTTAGTGCAAATAGTTCAGGGTGAGAATCTTTGAGTACACGTTGATGCATATGTTTACCTTCATACTCAACATAGTCACCCGGCAATTTTCTGAATGCTTCAATAGTTGTTCCTTCAGCATCTTCTAATGCATTTTCGTCAACTACTTCTTCAACTGCTGGTTCTTCAAGCAATTTTTGTTCAGCAACTTCTTTTATTTCTGCTAGGTCGTCTTCTGCTTGTTCCGCAGCAACTTTCTCTCTAAGAATCGCAAAGAATTCTTCTGTATCCGATTTACTCCAAGCTTTTTCCTCTTCCAGAAGAACACCTTCAACAGGTCGTTCCATTGGGAACGGATAGTATTCATCTTTTACTTGAGCAACTGTTTCTTCTTTTGGTTCAGGAGCTTTGATAATCAATTCTGTAATCACAGGAGTTTGATTCAGTTTTGCATCTAATTCCATGAATGCTGCTTCTTCCTCGCCCGTCATTACTGCAGGGTATTCAACTGCAAGTTCTGGTGTGTTTGGTAATGTGTCATCTAACAGTACCCCATCAATCACATCACATTCCTTGTTAGGGCAAAACGGCCCGATTCCGGAAGCATCTAGTAAATCGGTATTACATTTTGGACATTGTCCTATATCTTGTTTGGGTACTTCGGGATCCAATTTTGGTTCAACGGGAAGTACTTTATCTAACCCTGATTCATCAACGAGTTCTTCTTCCTTGCGTTTAATTTTATCTTCATGCACCCATTCAAGATGCTTATTTGCGGCAAGAATCAAACATAATGCCAGCGGATCAAATACTACTACAATAAGAATAATTACCCAACGTACGGCTTTTTCTAGTACATTTTGATCTGGGTTGTCACCATAGATGAAAGCAGCAATGTATTTGATAGGACCAACTTCGGCTTCTACTTTTCTAAGATCAGCAGCAAGCGGTGCTCTTTCTTCTTGTAACTTTGCAATTGTCTTTTGTGCTTTGATAATTTCTGATTGTAAACTTGAACGTTCTTTAGCTTGTTGTTTACGAATAGAAACTGCACGTTCTGCACCACGTTCTGTGTCGCTACGACCTAACATTTGGTCAACTTGTGCATCCATTTGAGTTAGTGCTTTTTTATTCGCGGCAATATTATCACGCTCAGTCTTGATTTGTTCATCAAACACTGCAACCTTACTCAAAGCATCACCTGATACTAAACTTTGATCACTGTGGGCTTTACTTAAAAAACCAAAGATGCCCATACTAGTCAATAGCATCAACGCAACAATAGCGGGAATTAGGTATGTTTTATACACCCAAGTAATACGTTTCCAATGGTTATGTAACCATACAGTTGCAATGATTTTACCGGCTTCTAGGGCGCCCCCCATTATAATTACAGGCAAAACTGCCGCAGCAAAAATAGCGGTGAGCCCGGCAATTGAATACCACGCTGCGATTGCAGAAATTGAGATGGCAATAACCATCATTGTAAGTGCGAATATCATAAGTTATCTATTTATCAAATTTACCACGAGCCGTCATCAATTGTAACGAGAAATCTGCACCCCAACCATACAATTGACAATTGTGTACTACCATCATTAGGCCAATCCAGATTGCTACCATAACTGATTTTAGGGATAAATTTCCACCCAAACGGGTTTAAATGTATTGAAAGTGATATATTGCTATATCGCAAATAATCAAAGAATTTCTTCATTGAAACAGGTGCCCAAAGTTTCCGTTAAATTCAGTAAGTTCCATGACTAATTTTCTGGGGATTCCAGTTTGGTGACTGATCATATACGTTACCATGAGTATTTCTTCACCTCTATCTTTTACCTGAATGACTTCAATCTTATTACCGTCTTCAAACAAGTAACTCTTTCCTACTAATTCATGCTGCATGTTTACTCCACATAATGCACACTGCAATCAAACGATTTAATATCATAATCACCTGCGTTATTGGAAATTTCTTCACCGTCGTATGTGATTGCATCTAACACTTCACCAAAATCTGTTTCTACTCGTTTGAACTTAAATTTCTTTGGATCAAAATCTTCTGTTTCAAAATCACCGTCAAAGTATAAGCCCTTGCCACCGTTGCACCATTGCAGATAGTAACCAGGTTCTTGCACACTCATATAGTAATCTCGTTCACCACCATCTATCATTTCAAGTTCACCTTCAGGATCGTGTTCATCTGATAATCCATCTGCGTCACCTTCAAATACAGTATTACCTGCACTATCTTTAATAGTCATGGAATGATATTCCATATCGGGACCAAATGTAAACAACACATCTTCGTATTCATTATAATAGTCATGTAATTTACATTCGTTTGGGGTTTCGTTTTCTTCGTAATCAAAATTACATTGCAACGCTTCACTCAACTCATATGCACGATCTTCATCATTCCAATACTCATATTGTGCTTGAGTGAGTTTACCAATACCAACATCTAGGCCCCGACTAAAAATCTCAATAGTATAAATCATTATTGTACCACGTATTTCAATATCACTACACAGCCGGCACAAAAGCCCATTGTAAAATAAAGAACTCTGCCCATAATATTTACCAACATCATTATCTCCTATTTAAACTACAAAACCCATTCGGTTACAGTACTCAACGTAATCATCTTTATGCACGAATCTGTCCATTCCTTGTTCCATTGTTGGTACTTGACGATAGTTTGCCAGATTGAATCCGCTACTATTACTACCCTCACGACGATGCATGGAAATGCGGCGAAGATCACTTACATGATCACGTTCACGTACAAGAAAATATTCTGTTGGGTCGTTCATTTTTCAACTCCAAAGTGCTGTTTAATTTTAGTAACTAATTGGGACGCTTGATTTTCAGACCCTGCTAAAATAAATTTATCAGTAAGGTCAGTCAGTAGTTTTCCCAGTTCAGCATTTTGTCTTTCTGCTTGTTCACATAATGCAGCACATTCTCCTACAATCAACTCTGCAAATTTTTCTAATTTGTGTTTGTTGAATTGTAGTGTAGCATTAAGGTCAGCTTCTTCTGCTAGCTTTTGTAATCGTTCATTCATGCCGTACTACCTATTGCACTAATAAGGTCATATATACCGAATAAAAGGCAACCAACAAACCATGCATATTGCATAAGCGGAGCAGAGGTTCCTTCATAATAGTCTGTAACGATTGCCCCAAAATGCATGCCAGAAAGAAAGATTAGCATGATACCAAATATAAAATTTACAATAATCATTTATTGTCCTAGATTGTTTTTTAAGAGTATAGCAAAAATCAGGTTCAATGTCAACAGAAATGGAAGTGATTACTTGTCATCCCTGAATCTAACAAAGCGAGGGAATCGTAGTGAATACGTTCCGTCTTGGTTTTGCGTGATTACATCACACATTACTTCAGCAGTGCGACCAATCACTTCATTGCTGTTGCTCCAGTACTCATTACGGTCTTCATCGCTAAAGCCGCTGCCTACGTTAACTGTAATTTCTTTACCGTCGTCAATGCCTTCACATACTAATGCACCAAGGCGACCTAAATTGCGGCCAGTTCCTTCTTCAATACCAATAACAGTTAAGTCAACTGTGATAGTAGGTTTCCACTTCATCCAGTCAGTACTACGCTTGCACACATATGGTGCACCGATGGCTTTGATCATAATACCCTCAAAGCCATCGTTAACTGCATCTTTTGCATAACGATCAAGCTGATCTTTACCTTCAGCATAGTCCAAATCAACCATCAAATGCGGCAGCAATTCTACGTTAGGCATTTCATCAATTACATAACGCATTTTTTCTAGCATGTCAATGCGCTTGCTCAATGGAGCGTTCCAGTAGCCGCGATTAAAATCATTGATTGGTATAATGTCAAATATATTGAACACACTATCATCGGCTTGTGCGTCGGTCTTGCGACGAGCTTGACGCATGAGTTCTTGAAACGTATTGCCAATTACTTCACCGTCAAGCACAAAGCCGGCCACCAATGGATTTACATTAGTAGCGAGTAGTTTAGTTAACTTGTTTTTAATTTGTTCCTCAATGTGAGTAAAGTTTTCAAATACTTTACCATTGCGGCTATAGCAAGTAACAACGGGTTCAAACTCAAAATCTGAACACATCATCAATACTCTAACACCGTCAAGCTTTGGCTCAAGGCGTTTCACACCCTTCATTTCTGGGCGACCTTCTGAATTAGTTGCAAGTTGGCAACCAAAGATAGGCACTTCGTAATCAGTTTTCTTGCAGATTTTATTAATAGTCTTATCACTAATGCCGGCACGTAAGTCACGCCCTAATACAGGCTTCAAGAATGTATTCCATTCTTCGCTGTCAAATCGTTCGCTCATTGCAAGAATTGCATCACGCGCTGCATGACCAGTTATTTGTCGTGTTTTAAGCTGACCCATTAGATCAGTAAACTCGTCCCAAGGATTCTCCGCATCAATGATGCCAACTGTTTCTGGGATTTGTTTGATGCCAAATGTTACATACGGATTGTAACATGCTCTGATATAGGTTAAGAAATTGATTGCATTGGTGCTTCCTAAAGTTGCAGCTTCTAATGCTTGTTTGATAACATCTTCTTTGTGAAGACGACTATCCGATTCATTTAGTTTGTTAATCCAGCTTGCACTCATAGTGTTTCCTCAAGTTATTTGACTACATTATAACGCAGATTGGGTTATTCGTCAACCGTTAATTGATACACAACCGTAGAATCATTCTTTTTTGGCTTTGCTTTTTCTGTAGGTCTTGCTGAGGATACGTTATCAAAAGTATCTACCTTTGTAAAACCTTTTTCTAAATGGGCCTTCTCAACGCTTGCCCACATATCGTTTGCACCAAACTTTGCTACGTTCCAACAAGATTTTCCATTGGGATTTAAGTGTGCAATTGCTTTATGTATCAATGGAGTTAGAAAGTTCTCTTCCCAAACTTTATAAGTTGCACAATCAGTAATAGATTGTTTTGGATCAGCGCAATAAACTTCTAAATCAAAGTAAGGAGGGCTTGTCAAAATTACATCTACCTTAGGAAGATTGTAGCTGTCCATGTTAAGTGCATCATCACAAATCAAAGTTACATTGGCCCTAATATCTAAAAAATCAACCATGCGATTTAAGTTTTTAAATGTTTCTGGATTTGGATCAAATGCAATGTAGTGCGCGCCATTTGCAACTGCACCAAGCAATCTGCCTCCCCAGCCTGCGCATGGATCAAGTACTATCTTTGCACCCTTTGTTACCATCTTGCTCATTTGAGGGCGATACATAGTTGCTTTTGCCAACCCACCACAAAAGTAAACACCACGCTTTAATTCACTCAAGTAAGGAGTAGAGTGTGCTTTACGATTCCAAGTTAAGATTTTTTCTAATAGAGCTTGATCTTGCCATAGCTTCTTGAAAGATTTTCCGCGGTTGTCTTCAATCTCAAAAAAGTTAGGAAAGAAATGTTCGCACAATTTCATTCCCACTCTGCTAGTTGAATTTATTGAGTTAGCAGAACTTTGCCAGTTCTTTAAATTCTCCCAATCTGTTTTTAACTGTTCATCAGTGTAAGCGAGTTCATAGTTTATCTGTGACAACTCACTAGCCAATGTGGGCAGTATGTTTTGAAAATCTTGATCAGTTAGATTCCTTGTGCTATGTTTAATGTTTAGGTACGATTCTATCATGTATTAGTTAGTTGTTTTAATTTTGCTATCATCCATACAGCAAGGCATTGTGTTTCATCAATTAGCTGCATGTCAATGTAATGAATTTTCAAGTGAGGTGAGTCCATGTAATGTTTAAAATTAAACGTACAGCTTCTGGCATATTGATTTTGCTGTACTACACACTTTAAATGAACTTGTTCTTCCAAACGCTGAATGATATCAGACATTTTGTATTCAATCACAAATGCCAATTTATCGTTGACAAAGAAACTACTTATCATGCCGCTGGGCTGTTCTTTAAATGCTGCAATTCTTTTTGGGGTCAAGTCACTGAAATTGCCGCCACCGTCTGCTCGGCCCTTTGACCA
>Ga0075464_10001135_pt1 | contig 12045 bp, 13 predicted proteins | sample DEB19_08_DNA_5_FD_75068 | JGI IMG/M metagenome (GOLD analysis project Ga0075464, IMG submission 75068) | Aqueous microbial communities from the Delaware River and Bay under freshwater to marine salinity gradient to study organic matter... | ecosystem: Environmental > Aquatic > Marine > Coastal ...
GCCGAGGAAGTCCAGCTCGGCTACTATCAGGACGAGAAGATCACGGCGAAGACGCTGGGCTTCTTGATCGTAGGCGTGGGGTCCTCATCGTAGGCGTGGGGTCCTCTCAGTAGCGCAGGCTGAGAGTCAACCGGGCAGTGGGGGGAGCACCTCCTCTCCCCCCACTTTTTCAGGAGGTACAAGTTGACGAACGATGCGAAGCGGTACGGGCTTCATCCGAGCAACCGCAAGGAGAAGATGAAGCCCAAGGAGTTGATGGCGCTGCTCGATGGCCTCGGCGTTCCCTACCCCAAGGACGCCACCAGAGAGCGGCTTCTCGACATTCTGGACGGAGCGACACCCAGGAGCATGCTCCCCTACACACCCCCCAAGTAAGGAGGATCGATGTATATAGCAATTCACTGCGCAGGGATGCCGTTCAACGGCGACACCATCCCATCCGGTCAGTCACTCGGCGGGTCCGAATCAGCGGCCTACTACATGGCGAAGGAACTCGTGAAGCTCGGGCACCATGTGACCGTGTTCACGAATCATGCCCACAAGAACGCACAGGGAGATGTCGTGGGCCAGTGGTGGGACGGAGTCCTCTACGAGTGGCTCGGCACCCCCTCGGCGGACTATCCCCTCGGTGACCGCTTCCACATGGTCATGGCGGCACCCTTCGATGTCTGCATCATCCAGAGGCACCCCCATGCGTTCGTCCGTCCGGTCAATGCCAAGCTCACCATCTGGTGGCTCCATGACCTGGCGATGTACCGCATGGCTGGCGTGGTTCAGCAGCACCTCGTGAACATCGACAAGATCTTCACGGTGAGCAACTGGCACAAGGCCCAGGTCTCCAAGGTCTACGACATCCCCGCCGAGTCAATCATCGCCACCTGGAACGGGGTCGATTATGAGATGTTCGAGGGCCTCGATGGCAACGTGCGGGAACCCCGGAGCCTGTTCTATATGGCGAGGCCGGAGCGTGGCCTGGAAAACCTCGTGGGATCTGACAACCCCATTATGGCCATGCTGCCCGACTGCCACCTCTATGTGTGCGGGTACAACAACACCACGGCGGAGATGGCGGAGTATTACCGGTACCTCTGGCAGCGGTGCGAGGAACTCCCGAACGTCACGAACCTGGGCCACCTCGGCAAGCGGCAGCTCTATGAGGCCATGAGCAAGGCGCAGCTCTACGTCTACCCGACCGTGTTCGAGGATACGAGCTGCATCGCAGCCCTTGAGGCGAACGCCGCCGGTCTTCCCCTGATCGGGTCCGAGTGGTCGGCGGTACCCGAGACCATGAAGGATGCCGGGGCGGTCCTCCTTCCCCTGAAGAACGGGGCCGTGGACAAGCAGGAATTCGCCAAGGCGGTCCGCCGTGTCCTGTCGCAGCCCACCCTCTACAACACCATCCAGAAGAAGGCCCTGGCGAAGCGGCAGACCTGGGAGTCTGCGGCCATCCAGTGGGACCAGGTCTTCAGGGACGAGCTGGCGAAGAAGTCCTCCGACCCGGTCAGGCTCGCCGTCCACTTCGAGCAGATGAGCGACATCGTGGCGGCGGACAAGGGCGACCTGACGCAGTACATCAAGGACTTCGACAAGAACTATGCGTTCTACAAGACCGGGGACTATGCCGGCCACTATGCCCGGTACTACGAATATGAGAAGAACCGTGGCGTGAACTACGGCCCGGAGAACCTCCAGGGGAATCCCCGGTTCGAGGCCGTCCTCGGTGCTGTTCTGGGGGCGAACCCCAAGACCGTGTTGGACTTCGGGTGCGCCCATGGCCACTACGTCATGAACATCCTGGCCAGGGTGCCGAAGGGGTCCATGCAGATCACCGGGATCGACATCGATCAGAGCAACATCGAGAAGGCCGAATCGTGGGCGGCGCAGTCCGGGTTCAGGGATCAGACGAAGTTCCTCTGCGGGTCCCTCGAAGACCTCAAGGCCCGGCCCGATATGACCTTCGACTGTATCCTCTGCTCGGAGGTCCTGGAGCATGTGCCGAACCCGAACGAGTACGCGGACGAGCTGATCAAGCACCTGAACCCCGGCGGGACGTTCATCGGCACCACCCCATACGGTCCCTGGGAGGCCATCGGGTACAAGGATCATCCAGGGTGGAGGGCTCACCTTCACCACTTCGAGCGGCAGGATCTCATCGAGATGTTCGGCCACATGGACGGCTTCAAGCTCATGGCCGTGCCGTGGAAAGACATCTTTGGGCATTTCGTGTTCATGTTCAGCGGCACCGACCAGAGTCGACCCATCGACTACGAGCGCAAGCTCGCGCAGCAGGCACCCTATGAGACCCTCTCGGTCTGCATGATCGCATACAACGAGGAATACTCCATAGGCCGTGCTCTGAAGTCCATCCAGGACGTTGCGGACGAGATCATTGTCGGCATCGATGAGAAGACCACGGACCGGACCCGTGAGGTGTGCGAGGCGTTCGGGGCGAAGTGCTTCACGATCAAGAGCCCCCTGGAGCAGGGATTCGATGAGGCCAGGAACCGCACCATCGAGCAGGCGAGCATGGACTGGATCCTGTGGTTCGATGCGGACGAGACCTTCGAGAACGCCCTGAACCTGGGCAAGTACATGAAGGCGAACTGCTACAACGGGTATGCCATCAAGCAGCATCACTATGCGGTCGAGCCGCCCGCCCTGTTCCAGACCGATCTCCCAGTCCGGCTGTTCCGGAATCACAGGGGCATCCGGTTCTTCGGCTTCGTCCACGAGCACCCCGAGCAGGAGATGAACAAGGGCCTGGGCAAGATCATGGTCATCGAGGACGCCGCCATCATGCACACGGGATACAGCACCGAGCTGATCCGGCGGGGACGGTTCTCACGCAACTGGCCGTTGATGCAGAAGGACCGGGAGAAGTACCCGGAGCGGCTCCTGGGCAAGTTCCTCTGGATGCGTGACCTGTCCCACTATAACCGGTACCTGTTCGAGCAGACCGGGGGAAGGGCGATCACCCCGGAGATGATGCAGAACGCACAGGTGGCCATCGACATGTGGCGGGAGCTGATCCAGGCGAAGCACCTCCGCATGGCCATTGACGGCCTGATCTATTACTCCCATGCCGTGGACCTTGTGACCCGTGGGCAGGGGATCAAATACTGTGTGGACATGGCCTTCAGTAAGCTCAACGGCGGTGCGCAGCTACCGGCCCGGCCCATCGAGGGCCTGTTCCAGAACAAGAAGGACATCCAGGATCTTACATGGCTCATGATGGACACACATACCGAGCACATGGAGGAGAGGTACTTCTGAGATGGCATACGCAACATACGATGACCTGATACTGAGATACCCGGCGGCCTCGAAGTGGGCCGCCACCCCTTCCGAGGTCAACTCCGGCATGATCGGCTATGCCGAGAACCAGATCAACGGCATACTGGCCGGTCACTTCACCGTGCCCTTCGATGGGGCTCATCCCACCATCGCGGACCTGACCATCGACCTGGCCTATGCCAGGGGGATGATCACGCGGGACCCGAGGGGGGCGAAGGCCGTCATGGACATGGTCATGGGCCGGATCAAGGACATCAGGGACGGCAAGGAATACATCACCACGGCGAGCGGCACGACCATCTACGCCACCGGCGGCGGGTCCGACATCTGGAGCACCACCAAGGACTACCACCCGGTTCATTCCATGCTGGACGCCGAGGCCGCCCATACGATGATCTCTTCCAGCTACCTGGAGGCACTGGAGGACGAGAGGGAATAATGGACTACGGCAACGCCATCACCGTCATCGGAGTGAAAGAGGCCCAGGCCACGCTCGCCAGGGCCAAATCCAGGATGGGCAGCGCCGAGCTGTCCTTCAAGAGGTCCGCTGCGGTCATCGATGGGTGGATACAGAGGAACTTCAGGGAAGAGGGCGGCAAGGTCGGGGGGTGGGCGCCTCTGGCCGACTCGACCATCGAAAGCCGCATGAGGCGGAGGAACAAGACCGGGGCCATCCGCATCCTTCAGGACACCGGGACGCTCCGCATGAAGTGGAAACACACCTGGAGCAAGAACCATGTGGCCGTTGTCTCCGCTGTGGAGTACGGCATCTTTCACGAGACCGGGACCAGCAAGATGCCCCAGAGGAGAATCCTTCCCACCATGGAAGAGATCTGGCCTTCCATCGAGAAGCTCTTTGATGAGCACATCCGGAGGGCGCTCAAACCATGATCAACATGAGCACCATCACCAGGGCGGTCGAGGAGATGCTCCGGGAGCATACGGCGGGGTACACCATCGAGCGCAACGGCGCCAGGAACGATGACCCGAACACGGCGGCCCAGGGGAACGGCTGGATAGGCATCCGCAAGGGAAAGAAGGATTATGAGGCATACTCGACCGGCACGGCAAAATACCTCTGCGACCTGGAGGTCATCGTGGAGGTGCAGTATGCCCGGTATGATGATCCTGCAGAGGCCGAGGACCATATCGAAGATGCAGTGGAAGAGATCCTTGGCATCCTTAACGACCATCCGGATCTGGATGGAACGGTATCACACCTGACCGGGTTCCAGGTCAGCTATGATGTGAACACGGACGTGGAAGCATACCACTACGCGGCGGTGATTACGGCCAGGGCGCAGGCTCGGGGCTGAGACATACAACGATAAAGGAGAACGACCATGGCAGTAGGACAGCGCGGGCATGTAGGGTTCCAGTTTCAGAACTCATACGGGACGGTATCTTCGGCGAATGTCTACACGCCGTTCGTGTCCGAATCCATGCAGGAGAAGATACCAAGGATCGTGGCCGAGGGCATGCGGTCACGTTATGAATCAGGCCCCAGGTTCGCCGGGTTCAAGGAGTTCGGTGGGGACCTGGTGACCGAGATCCACCCCATCCTGATCGGCTACCTCCTCAAGGGGTGGTGCGGTATTGCATCGGGGGCTCTCACCACATCGCACTACACCCACACCTTCAACCCCAGGACCACGGACTGGGACACCAAGGCGGCCCTGCCTCCCTTGACCATGGAGGTCTACCGGGACAACGGGTCCGGGATGCTCTATTATGACCAGTGCATCAACGGCTTCACCCTGGACTATGCCCATGGGAAGCTGCTCAAGGCCACCTGGAGCATGATCGGCGGCAACGCACAGAAGGCGGTCAAGACCACGGCCAGCTACTACCCCGGCAGCGAGTTCACCTGGAACCAGGTATCAGTATCGCTCGGCGGGAACGCCGTGAGCGGGATCTCGCAGCTCACCATCAAGGGGGACAATGCCCTGGAGGCCAAGGGCACCCTGGACGGCAGCCTGGTCCCGGCCCGTATCCTGAGAAATGGGGTCCGCAAGCTGGAGATCTCCGGCACCATGATTCTCGAAGCCGACACGCAGCTGGACGCATACCGGGCAGGGACGGCCCAGAGGCTGGTCGCAACCGTGACAGGCCAGGCGGTCAACTCTGGCGTGAACGCCGTGTTCACCGTGGACATCCCCTCCATGATCTATACCGAGTACCCGGACAACATCGGGGGACCCGGCCTGGTGGAGGTGAGCTGGAAGGCGGAGGCGGACTACAACGAAGGCAGCGGCACCATGGTGACGTTCACCCTGGTGAATACCAAGACAAGCTATTAAGGAGGAACCTGCGCATGGATATACTGATCGGCTGGCAGCCATACGAGACCACGTTCAAGGGGCAGACGGTGACGATGGAACTGCTCCCGCTCACCGTCCCTCTGTTCCGCCTGATCTTGCCTCACATGAAGAACATCGAGGACAAGGACGAGGCGGCACAGAACGCCATGGAGATGATCTCCAAGAGCCTGGGGGTGTTCCAGGGCCACGTCAGGAACGTCCAGGGCTTCACCGTGAACGGGCAGCCGGTCACCCCGGAGATGCTCATCGGCGAGGCCAAGCTCATCCACCTGGCCCAGGACATCGTGAACGAGGTGTTCCTCAGGTCCATGGTCACGGAGGAAGAGGGAAAAAACTCAGGCTCGCCGTCCGAAACCTTGAGCTTGGACGATCATCCTCTGAGCGTGTCCGAGGAATAGAGGCGGCGACCTGGATATGGCTGTTTCACCATACGCATGAGTGGCACTTCGATGGTGGGACGGCCAGGACGAGCGGAGACAAGGGCATCAGAACAGGGTTCTGGCACCGGGTTGAATGGCCTTCACCTGGCGGCATCATGGCACAATTCAGCCATGTCGTGGAGATCCTGGGCATCATACAGGATGAGGACATGAAGATGCAGGCGGAGAAGATCAGGTAATGGCGAACAAGCTGGAATTCATCATCAAGCTCAAGGACGAGTTCAGCGGCACCCTCGGAGACATCACCTCCAAGCTCCCATCTCTGGGCACCATGGCGGCTGCTGCTGGTGCCGGTATCGCTGCGGCATCGGTGGCCCTGTGGAAGATGACCACCTCGGCGGCCGATGCCTACGACAAGGTGAACGATCTCAGCAACCGCCTGGGCATGACCACCGAGTTCATCAGCCGCATGAACTATGCGGCCCAGATGTCAGGAGTAACCCAGGAGGAGATGGCAACCTCCTTGAGGATGGTCTCGGTCAAGCTCGGTGAGGCATCCATCGAGGGCGGGATAGCAAAGAAAGCCTTCGATAACCTGGGTGTGTCCATCTATGATTCATCTGGCAAGGTCCGAGACATCGAAGAGATGATGCCCGACCTGGCCCAGGGCTTCGCCACCCTGGACAGCAGCGCACAGCGGGCGGCACTGGCACAGGAACTGTTCGGCAGGTCCGGGGCGACCATGATCCCTATCCTGACCGAAGGCAAGGAAGGGCTGGCCGAGCTGTGGAAAGAGGCCGAGAAGTTCGGTCTGGTCATCAGTACCGAGGCGGCGGACAATGCGGCCGAGTTCAATGATGCCATGGACCGGATGAAGGGCGCCGTCACCGGAGTCAAGAACAAGCTCGTGGAGGATCTCTTCCCGGTCTTCTCCCAGGGCATGAACTCCATGGCGAACATCATCGCCGACAATCGGGAGACCATCAGCAAGTGGGCCACCGTGGCCGTGGAGTATATCGGGAAGGCAGCGGAGTTCACGGCCTATGCCGGCGGCGTGATCGTGGACGCCTTCCGTGGTGTGCATGCCATCTGGGAGCTCACCAAGGGCGGGCTCGCCCTTTTGGTACAGGCATTCTTTGAGGCCATAGCAAAGATCACGGGCAAGGCTGCGGACTTCATGGAGGCCCTGAACTTCCGGGGCATCTTCGACGGCCCGATAGCCAAGGCCCGTTCGTTCCAGACCACCATGGCCAATGTCGGGGAGTCGGTTGGATCGGTGGCCGATCAGTCGGCCAAGGAGGTGGCGGAGTATTGGGAGGCCGGGATGGGCCGCGCCACCAAGGCCGTGGGCGGGTTCATCGACAAGTTCAAGGAGGGCATGAAGCAGCCCATTCCAGAAGGCGGCAAAGAAGGCGAAGGCTCCACGGTAGCAGGCCCGGACACCGGACTGTCCGATAAGGAGAAGGCGTATCAATCGGCATACGATAACCTTCTCTCTATGCATGAGCAGTACACGCTTTCCGAGGAGGAGCAGCTCCAGGCATGGTACGACAGGCAGGCCGAGATCTTCACCGGGCACTCTGACGCCATGCTCCTGTTGGACGAGACCTTCTACGCACGGCAGAACGAGATGAGGGCGGCGCAGCAGGAGGCCGTCAATGCGGCATGGGAAGAGGCCGTCCTGTCCGATGAGGAGAAGCTCTCACTGTGGTACGAGCGGCAGCTGGAGATGTACGAGGGCAACGCCATCGCCAAGGCCCAGATCGACCAGATCTACGACAAGAAGAACAAGGACTTGCAGAAGAAGCGGGACGATGACGCGGCCAAGAACCGGCAGACGTTCTACACCAACATGGAGACCATAGGCCGGGCCTTCGGCAAGAAGGCGTTCGCCCTGGCCCAGGCCATCGCGGTGCCCGAGGCCATCATCAACGCATACAAGGCGGCATCAAACGCCATGGCGGATGTGAGACCGTACCCGCTGAACGTCGTTGCGGCTGCGGCTGCGCTTGCCCAGGGGTTCGTCCAGGTGGCGAACATCAGGAGCGTGGCCTCCGGCATCGCCCACGGCGGCATGGGCTATGTACCCAAGGAGCAGACATACCTCCTGGACCGTGGCGAGCGGGTCCTCTCGCCCAAGCAGAACGAAGACCTGACGGCGTTCCTTGAGGGCCAGGCGGGGGGCGGGGTGACCATCGAGAGCCTGTCCCTGCACATCCTGGAGAACGCCACGAACCTGGACGCCCTGAGGTCGATGGACAAGGCCGACTGGCAGGACATCGTCTATGAGCGGATTATCCCGGCCCTGAAGGATCTGAAGGTGGCAGGGTTCAAGGCATGAGCGTAGCGTATACCCTCTCTGACGGCACAACCACGATCACCATCTACCCCAAGTGGGACTTCAAGAAGAAGCGCAGGATGGACCGCTCGGACCACCGCATGTATGACGCCTCCATGTTCTCCTACCGGTGGGCGGCATACGATGTCTTCGAGTTCACCCTGGAGGGCATCACCCCGGCCCAGGCGGCCACCATCAACGGGTGGTGGGAGAACAAGACCGAGCTGACCTTTGCCGTGTCTGGGTCCCCGGTGACCACGGGCGGGACCGTCAAGGTCGGCGGCAACCGGACCCCCTTCCCGAAGTTCCTCCATCCCAGGGTGGACTACTACCAGGGCAAGCTGGAGCTGGAGGCCACGGCATGAGCGCAACCTTCACCCTTGAGGCCCTCGGCACGATGGACAACGTGAGCCTGTACCCGAAGTGGGACTATAAGCACATGCGGCAGATGGACAGGAACGACCACAGGACGTACAGCACGAACCTGTTCACCTATCGGTGGGTGTGCGTGGACAAGATCGAGATGAGCCTGGACTGGCTGGCCGCTGCTGATGCTGCCCTTATCCGCTCCTGGTTCGAGAACCAGAACCGGGTGATCCTCACCATCGACCGGGACGGCTCGCCGCCCATGCAGCTGTTCAAGCTGGATGCCCAGGTCACGCCGTTCAAGATGATGTTCAACCCCGGATACTACCAGGGCAAGATCTCCCTGCGGTCGATCAACAGGTCCGGGGTGCAGCTCTACCACCTGGTGACCCAGGACGGCGACTTCATCCAGACCGGTGACGGCTACTATATCGGGTGTATCGTATGAAGAACCTCCTCTATAACGCTGACTTTGAGCTGTGGACGTACCCGAACACCGGGCCGGATGGGTGGACGTTTACGGGCGTCGGATCGAGGTGGATCTCCAGGGAACCATCTTTCGTCAAGACAGGCAACTACGCATCGAAGCTGTGGTGCGGGGCGGCATCAGGCGACTACTCATATATTTATGCTAATGTGCATTCACAATATAATATAGACTATCTGAGGGGGCGGACATTCAAGCTCGGCGGGTGGGTGTGGTGCGATACAGCATCTAAGGCATATATAGCACTAACTGATAATATAATTCAGAATCATATTTTTAATACCGTGGCAAATACCTGGCAGTGGGTAGAAACGCAACCGAAGACTATAATAAACTCTGCTGATATATTTCGTGTCCAGATCGTTGTTCAATCGAGGACCGAAAGCGGCGGCCATACCGCCTACTTTGACGGCCTCGTCCTCCTCGAAGGCTGTTGGGTCCCCCAGACCCCCTACGACTTCGAGGACGTGGAATTCAGGCTCGGCCCCACCTCGGCCACGTCCATTGTCCTCTATCCCGATGAGGGGATGGAGCTTGGCAAGTACCTCATGCACAACACCCAGAGGGCGGCTGACGGCCACCTCTACGGCTACGAGTTCGGGACGTACCACAAGAGCAGCATCCCGGTTCAGTTCATGCCCTCATCCGATGCGGCTATAGTCAATAGCTGGTGGGAGTCCCAGGCAAAGCTCCTCCTGTTCGTCACGAGCGGCCCGGTCACGGCGGTCCACTCCTGTATGATCATGGGCGAGACATGCCCCATGAGCCAGATCAGCAAGCCCTATGATGACCGGTTCAAGGGGGTGATCCCCCTGGAGGGTTACTGATGGCCCTGTCCGTATCCTCATGGTTCAAGGTCCAGCTGGAGAGCACCGGGGTGCAGCCGGTCCGCAAGTTCTGGGTGAACTCCACGGACTACACCACCCGGGTGCTCAAGTGGCCGAGGATCTCCAGGGTGGCGAACGAGTACCGGGCGACCACGATCAATATATCCCTTGCGAACAATGATGGTGCACTGAATACCTTCTACGTCACGACCTACAACATGCTCGCCGACTGCTCCCTGCAGCTCGGCTTTACCACGGACAGCGGGACTACCGAGATGGCCACTCTCTACCGGGGCAAGCTCCAGAGCGTCAGGTATCCCAAGGAAGGCACCATCGAGCTGAAGGTCCGGGACCGCCTGTGGGACTTCACGCAGAAGAAGATCGGGGACACGAACTCCTACATGATAGATATAGGCTCGACCCTGCCATCGGATCTCGCCTGGACGCTCTGCACCTGTTACGGCGGCATGTCCACGGTGGCATCCACGAGCAACCCGGACATAGACTACACCTCGTTTCTCGAATGGGCGGCGCAGTTCAGCCAGGACAACCTCCGGGTGGCCGCGCACTACGAGGGGGAGAAGATCACGGATGCGCTGGAGGCCATCGCCAGGATGACCGAAAGTGCCATCTGGGTGGACGGCGGGAACAAGATCCGCTTCTGCCGGTTCATCGAGCCCTCGTCTTTGGATACCGTCTTCACCCGCTCGAAGACGAAAAACCTCGCCATCGATGTCGAGAAGCAGCGGGTGATCAACACGCAATACGTCTTCTTCAACTACTCCGTGGCCTCGGACTACTGGACGGATGTGGTGGTGGACGTCCGGTCCACGAGCGTGACCTCCTGGGGGGCCTGCGAGGACATCGTGCAGGATGAATCTGTGTGGTTCGTGGACTCCGCCACGGCGCTGAACCTGGCGCAGAGAAGGACGGACCGCTTCCAGTTCCCGCCTGCAATCTATAAGATCGACACGGCCCTGTACGGCCTTGAGCGCGAGATCGGGGAGACCATCCGCCTGGTCAATTCCTTCTATCAGGTCAACTCCATGGGGGGATTCAGGATCATGGGTATGGACTACGACATGGACACGGGCGGCCTCACCTTCACCCTGGACGAGGCGGCGGTAGGCGGCGGCGGGGGAGGGTACAGCTCATACTACGGCGGGGCCTTCTATCTGGACTACTCGGACCTCGATGGAAACGACATGCTTTTATAAGGAGACACGGCCATGGCATGGACAGCACTATCATTCGCATACGGCTCTAAACTGACCAGCACCAAGATGACGCAGCTCTTCGACAATTTCACGGCCATGGGGTCTGGCAGCGCGGGCGCCCCGAAGGTGAGCCGGTCCGCCATAGAGCTGTACTCGGCCGGCAGCTATCAGATCCTCTCGGCCGTGAGTACGGGATACACCCTGTCCACCACATACGCCAAGATCAGGGAGGCCCTTGTCCCCAGGGGGGGAACCATATCGGTCGAGTTCCTGTTTCAATGTGCCTCGGGCGGGACGGCGAGGGTCTACCGGAACGGGACCGGGGTCGGAACGGAAAGGACGCTGGAAGGCGGGAGTCACGGGTACAACTCCTATTTCATCGAGGCCGTGGCGAGCTGGTCGCCGGGAGATCTCCTCCAGGTATACGCATACTCCCCGAGTTCGTTCGTGGAAGCATACGTCAACAGCTTCAATCTCCGGGTGGCGAACCCCATCGATCCGGTGCTGATCTCGTGAGGGGGTAGAATATGGGAACCCATACCCTGGCAACGCTGCCGAAGACCACCACGGCCCTGGCTGCGGATCTCGTCCTGGTTCACAAGATGCCTGAGGACGAGACCTACGCGGTCACGGCGGCAGACTTCAGGACCATCATTAAGGAAGGCCTCGATCTCGGCCTGGCAGATATTCAGGGCCTCGGCGATCTGGCCGCCCTGGACAATATCGACACCTCCTATGTGAACAGCCTCGGCATGCTCGCCGCCCTGGATGAGGTCGGGATGTATAACATGACCACCAACCCGTTCCTCAACTAC
>Ga0075464_10001136_pt1 | contig 12031 bp, 14 predicted proteins | sample DEB19_08_DNA_5_FD_75068 | JGI IMG/M metagenome (GOLD analysis project Ga0075464, IMG submission 75068) | Aqueous microbial communities from the Delaware River and Bay under freshwater to marine salinity gradient to study organic matter... | ecosystem: Environmental > Aquatic > Marine > Coastal ...
ACATGGGGCAACGTAAGAATCATAAAATTGATTCTTTGCGTACCCGTTGGCCAAAGTTTAATACACTTTGTATGGGAGGAATTGAACCAAATGCTATTTATACCTTTTCTGGTATATCTGGTAGTGGTAGTATTGTATTTTTAAATACATATAAGTAAACAAATTCCATGTAATAACGTTTTATATTATATAATATAAAACAAAAATATGGGAAAGAAAGCAAATATAAAAAGTGATATTTTTGATAACATAGATACAGAAGAAAAAGCATATTGGCTTGGCTTTATTTATGCAGACGGAAATATATCAGACATGGAATCTTATTTAAGAAAATCAGGAAAATACGTATACAGAATGGAAGTATCTTTAAAGGCGGACGATATAGATCATTTAAATAAACTAAATAAGCGTAAAATAAATACTAACCTATATAAATGATGATATATAAAATAATAGAAGAATGCCGACATTGTGAGATTGAAGAATTAGTAAATAAGGCAATTTCTGAATGATACAAACTTCAATGATGAGTTTCTACTAATTCTGCAGGTGCTTTTACTACAGAATATTATCAAGCAATGTATAAAGAATAACCTTGACACAACACCATAAATAAATACAATTTAAGTAAAGAAAAATATGAAAAATATAGATATAGCAAATCATAATTTAAAAGTAGCTATTAACTGAGAATGAGAATACAAGAAATATAGATGAAGACCAAGAACTAGAAATTATAATATATATATAAAGAATAATAACTGAAGTATAAAAACTATTCTAAAATATGAGAACAGATAAAAAAAAGAATATATCTAAAGTAGCTAGCGTTGTTCTTAAATAAATAATATGTCAGATTGAGATAAAAATCTTTGATGAAGACCTCTTAAATTTAACTCTGTAGAAGAATTACAAAATAAGATTGATTTGTATTTTGAAAGTTGTTTTACTGAAGAGGAATGAAAGAAGAAGAAAATAAAGCCTTTTACTATTCTATGATTGTGTAATTATCTTGATATAGACAGGAAAACTCTTATTAATTATGAGAATAAAGAGGATGGGTTTTTCCACACTATAAAAAGAGCAAAGTCAAGAGTAGAGGAAGATATAGAGCTTTGAGCCTTAATGAGTACATTAAATCCTGCATCTGCTATATTCAATTTAAAGAATAATTTTTGATGGGTAGAAAAACAAGAGATAGATAATAATCACTCTTGAAGTTTAAAGATAGATAATATCGATATATTATAAGCCTCTTTTTGTTTACTTTTTAGAGGAGTTGAAAATAAAAATAGATTTGTAATCTACACTATAAAGATTATAATATTAATAGCTTGTAGTTAAATAGATTGCATATTTTAGAAAGAGAGTAAAAGGTCTACAAGCAATCTAGCCTTTTGTTCTCTTTTTTAAGTAAATAATTTATGAAAGTATTATATATAATCACAGATGGAAAATATTATAAAATATGATTTTCATCTAATATTGATAAAAGATTATTACAGATACAAACTTGAAATTCTAATAAAATAAAATTTGTAAAATGATACCAAACTAAATATGCTCATAGAATAGAAAAAGAATTACATACAATTTTTAGAAATAAAAAAATAAAAGGCGAGTGGTTTGATTTAAATCTTAAAGATATTGATTTTATAGATAAATATCTTAAAAAGAATGCGGATACATATATCCCATATAAAAAAATAGATAATAAAAAGTTTATGAAAAAATGGACTGATAGAAAATTAAATATAGCAATCAAGAAAGAATTATCTCCACTTTGAAAAGAGATGCTTTTTGATATACTTGATTATGTAGATGATGATAATATCATAAATTTTAAAATACTCGCAAATGATTATTGATATTCTCCTAGTAAAATAAGTAAAGCTAAAAGTATACTTGAGGATAAAGGTATTATAAAGAAAAGTGATTGATTATATTATCTCTCGCCTATTGTATGAATATCTCAAAAAGAAATATCACAAGAATTGATACACTTATTCAAAGACTCGTTTGAAAAATACAACGTAGAGATTAATTTAAAATAATGAAACTACAATTCAATACACACGGCAACGAAAAACAGAAACTAGCTTTTAAATATCTTTTATGATACCCTGAAATAACTGAAATAGGCTATGGTTGAGCTGCTTGAGGTTGAAAAAGTTATACTTGAGTATCTTGGGTTTGGATGATGGCTAATAAGTATCCTTGAGTGAGGTACTTTTTTTGACGTCAAGAACTCAAGAGATTAAAACAAACAACACTTGCGACTTACTTTAAGTTTCTATGAGATTATAATATCCCTGAAGGACAGAAAGGAATTTATAACTCTCAAGACTCTGTTATTAAATTCTCGAATTGATCAGAGATACTTTTACTTGATCTTGCTTATTTACCTAGCGACCCTTTATATACTCGATTCGGATCTCTTGAACTTACAGGTGGATATGTTGATGAAAGTGCAGAGATAGAAGAACAATGTATTACGATTCTTATGACTCGTATAGGAAGACAAAAGAACGATGATTATTGACTAGCTCCGAAACTACTTGAATGATTTAACCCTGATAAATGACAAGTTTATAGAAGATATTATAAGCCTTGGAAAGAATGAACTCTCCCACCTTATAGAGTATTTATTCGAGCTTTAGCAACTGATAATAAGAGATTACCTAAAAGCTACATAGAACAACTTTCAAAGGCAAATGAAGTCACAAAACAACGTCTCCTTTTTGGTAATTTTGATTATGATGATACACCTTGAAGATTGTTTGAATACAATGCTTTATTGAATATGTGTGATAATATACCAATTCACGGAGAGAAATACATAAGCTGAGATATAGCAAGAAAAGGTAAAGACCAAAGTGTTATATGATTTTGGAATTGACTTGAATTGTATCGAGTTATAAAAGAGCCTCTAAGTGATTTAAAAACTCTTTCTGATAAGATTAAGCAAGAAGCGCAGAAAGAAGAAGTTACAATGTGGAATACAATTATAGATGAGAACTGAGTATGAGGATGAGTTATAGATAACTTAAGATGTCAGTGATTCATAAACAATGCTAAACCTTTTCAAAGCAGAAAAACAAATATTTCAAATGTGCGTAACTATGATATGCTCAAAACTCAGTGTTATTTTAAACTTGCTGAGTATGTAAATACAGGAAAAATAAAAATAAGCGTAAACGATGTAGAGTTTAAAGAGAAACTTATTGAGGAGCTTGATATAATAGTAGAAATATGACTTGAGCAAGACGGGAAAATAAAAATAATAAAAAAAGAAGATATAATTGCAAAACTTGGACGTTCTCCTGATTTTGCTGATATGGTTATGATGAGAATGTATTATGAATTACATAAATTAAGTGAATTAGAAGAGGAAGAAGTTAAAAAAAACGAAGACGACCCATTAGAACTTTTCATTGATGACGAAATAGATGAGTCAGAGATACATTTAGACCCTTACTAATTTATAAAAAACTTTTGATTTCTATCTAAACACTGTATAATAAAGAAAAAATCACTAAATCTATGAATAAAAACTTTTATAAAAAGCTCTGAATAACTGAAGAAGAACTACTAAGATTAGTTCGTACTGAACGTCAAAACTCAGAGGAGTTTTCTTATGCTTTCAAGTTAGAAATAGAAGCTGATTTAAAACTTCTAAAAAACAAAAGAGATAAAAAGAAAGATGAAAAACTTGCTTGAGATTCAACTCTATTCAATACGCATAGAGCCTTAATGGCTCGTTCTTATCAATCAAAGAATACAATAAACATCAAATGAGACAAAGGAAATTGAGTGGAAAGAGAAGTCAAAATGCTTAATACAGTATTTAAAGAAGACCACTCAACATCTCAAGAGAAAGCAATTAAATATTATCTTTATAGTGATAAATATGCAACTTGAGTATCAATAAAGGCTCGAACTTGATGGGATGGAGTTTACAAGAAGAATAAGTTTATGATAGTAAACCCTTTGACTTGGTTACCACAAGAATGAGGAGATTATTTCACTGGAGAATGGACATACACTTGATTTTTTTCTATTGAAAGAATAGATACTCTTGAGCAAGAATGATTTGATAAAGTAGACTTTCTAAGAGAATATGATAGATGAGCTGTAGATACTAAAGAAAGACAACAAAGAATACAATGACTCTTTCCTCAGTATATGAAAGAGGTTACAGATGTAGTATATAGCTTTCTTGTAGTAAATGGATATAAAATATGGACGAGAACAGCGAGTCTTGATAATGTGCTTTTATGAGCTGATTTTATAGCTCCTAGTTCACCTTTAGAAGAAAAGAATCCTGAAGCTGTAAGTTTCCCTCTTGCTTTTTATTATTGGAATCCTGATAGAGATAATCCGTTTGGTGATAGACCAGCAAATTATATTCGTGATATTCAAAAACTTAGAGCAAGACAATTAAATCTTGCAGTAAACAAAATGGAGGCAGAGCTTTATCCTATGTATGTTTATAATAAGGATTATTTAAGAAGTTCTGATTTACAATTTTGATTCAATAAATGAATAGCAATATCGACTTGAGTTGATTGAGCAAATGTAAACCTTGATAATTTAGTTCGTCCAATTCAAAAAGATTTAAGACTTAACTCATTTCTTACTATTGATCCTATTCTAGCAAAGAACGTAGAAAGAAGTACAAGTATTTGAGATATAGTAAGTGGAACAAATACACAAAGAAAAGAAACTCTCTGAACAAATAATCTTGTACAAACAAACACTGATATAAATCTTTCACTAAACGAAGAGTTACACGATGTATGAGATGAGCAATATGTTAAAATATGGTTTGGATGATACTATCAAAACTTTAAATGAGCTGATAAGAAACTTATATATGCTGGAAGTTCAACAAGTAAACAAGCTATCCTCTTAAAAAGAGAAGACTTTGTATACCAATGAAACCTCAACATATCTATTGAATCTAATATAGCGAGTGAAGATAGAAAAAGAAAAGAATGAGCTTCAGCAATACAGATTTACCCTCTTATAAGTGCTGACTTAAACCCAGCTAGTAAAGTTTTAATGCAAAGATTTCTTGCTGATAGGACTTGAATGCCAAGTGATGTTATGGAAGAAGTCATTACAGACACTCCTCAAATGACAACGCAAAAACTAGAAAATGATTTGCTTAAACAAGATATATTTGTTCCTATTACTCCAAATGACGACCACGAACAACACTTGATAGCTTTGTGAAATACAATAGACACTGCAGCGTGAAAGGCACATTTAATATCACATCTTATGGAATTTGTTAAGATACCACCACAAACACAAACACAACCTTGATTAAACGAGAACGCTATGAATAATAGTATGGCTTCTCAGGCAATGAGTCAAGCTTGAAGCACTTTACAAACTAATATATAAATATGGAAGAACTAGAATTAACAGCAGATCAAAAGAAAGAAATATATAAGAAAATTAATGAGTATGTAAACTCTGAGGATTATAAAAAGGTACTTGATTATGCAGAAAAGAAAGAACAAGAGTACCTTGAAAAAGTTCGCGAAGAGAGGGAAAGTAGGAGAAAGGTAGTAGCTGAATATAGCGACCTATCAAGAATGGAAGCATACGGAGAATATATGCTCGATATATCTAAACAGTTTGATAAAAGTGAATGAGGTGAAATACTAAGGAAAGAATTTTACTGACAATATGAAATAGTAGAGAATAACATAGAAGTAAAAGAAGTTAATAAAGAAACAGGTGACTTGCCTGATATGCCTCTTTATACAAAACTGGATATATTGAAAGTAAGTAGAAGATGTTATAAAATGATAGTTTCTAAAATAGCTGAAATACATAATCTTTATTTGCTAGATAAACCAAAAGGAACAGACCTTGACCCATACGAAGAAGATTAGATATCTGATATACAGGGCTTTCGAGCCTTGCAATTAGCTATTTAGGCTAAGCTCTATGAGCATAAATAACCATATTAAACTTATGGAAAATAACGAGGAAATCCTTGAAGAAGGAACACATGAGTCAGGTCTTGATGACTCTGAAGATAATTCTGAAGAACAAGGCACAGGAGAGAACACAAATCCTGAACGAAAAAACAAGTCTAACTGGAAGAATCTAAGCAATACTCTAAAAGAAGAACGTAAAGCACGCCAAGAGGCTGAGTTACGAGCTAAAGAACTTGAAGAAGAAAATAATGCTTGGAGAAGTGAGAATCCTGATATTGTAAAAGAAACTCTTTCAAAAAAGGATGTAAAAGGTATAGATAAGTGAGAACTTGCTTTATTTATTGCTATAAATCCTGAAGCGAGAGAATACTTAGACGATATAAAGGAATTTGCTAATGAGTTTAACTTCAAACTAGATAGTGAAGAATCTCTTGCAAAGGCTTGGAAATTTGTTAAATGAAATACTCCTACCGAAAGTAAATCAAAGAAAGACTTTAACCTTTCAAATAAAACTCCTAAACTTCCGAAAGACCTTACGAAAGTAAAAATTGAGGATACTAAAGATATGACTCCTTGAGAGCGTTCTGAATGGAGAAAAGTCAATTGATTTTCTATAGACTAAAGTATTTACAAAGTGTTAAAACTATTTAATCTTAACACTAAACAAATATGGCTAATGATTTTCAATATGTTGTTCGTCAGCATTACTCTGAAGCAACAGAAGAGAGACTAAAAAAGACTCTAACTGCTATGGATTTGGCAGAAATGGTAGATATTCCAGACGGAACTACTAAAAATATCCCACACGTTAAAATGAGAGCTACTGGAAACTATACTAAGTATACAGACCAAACTATCACTGACGTAAAAACAGGTAACGATACGATCGTTATAGATACAACTCCAATGGTAAACTTTGCTATTGATATGTTGGATGAGGAAGATAATTACATCAACGTAAAACCTGAAGTAATTTCTGATGCTTCTTACCAAATCAAACAAAGAATTGACGGAGACTTCTTTAACAAGGTTACAGATGCTAAATGGAAATATGATGCAAATGGATTCGGTGTTAATGCAGGAACTCTTTCACCTATCACACTTGCAACTGGAGCTTCTCAAAATATTTCTGCTACTTTTGGAAAGGCTAAGGCTGGACTTACAAATTCAGGAGTAAACGGAGAAAAACTTGTACTTGCTATTGATGATAATGTTGCTGTTGATCTTGCAACTCTTGGACTTGAACAAGGATACAATATTGCAGATGAATCATATACAAGAGGTTATGTAGGTAGATTTTGAGGGCTTAGAACTTACCAAGTTTCTACTCTTACATCAACGACTGTTCTTGACCTTGCTACAAACCCAACAAATGGAGACTATATTTATATAAAAGGTGTTAAATTTACTTTTGTATCAAGTATCGGAACTACTGCTGGAAATGTACTTATCGGAGCTTCTGCTGATGCAACTGCTGTAAACCTTATAGCTCTTATCACAACTCCTTGAACTACTACTGCAAATGGTGTGGCTCTTGCTGATGATGATATTGCTATTCTTGAGGGAGTATCTGCTGTTGATGGAACAGACCTTGTAACATTTACATCTAAGAATGGAGCATTACTTGCATCAAGTTCTATGACTGCTGCTGCTAATGATTTCAGAGCTCAAGTACTTAATGCTACTATTATGGAAAGAGGAGCTATTAAAATGGCTTTTAGAGGAGTAAAAACAGATTCAAGAGATGAGACAAAGAAACTTGTTACAAACTACTTTATCTATGCTAGATATGGTCTCAAAGTAACAACAAGAGCTAAAGAAAAAATGTGTATTATACCACTTGTTTCTCAAGCAGCTGAATCTTAATACTTAACAATATAGACTATGCTTATAAAAGTATATAACCAAGAAAAAGAAGTATTTGAAACTATTGATTCTTCTAAACTAGATTCAAAAGTTCACGTACATAGGAATACACTGGAAGCTTTTACAAAAGAAGATATTAAATCTTTCGGAGGAAAAGGTGAGTAATCCATAACTTCCCTAGAAATAGGGAGGTTAAAATTTGCTAACTTTTAAAATTATGAATGTTGCACAAATAATTGCTAAAATGAGAAGAGTTGTAAAGGTAGATACATCACAATATGACGATGATGACGCTCTTATTGATTTGAATATTGTAAAAGATAGATTTTACAGTTCTATACTCTCAAACTCTAAAGAAAAACTAAACTGGGAAAGATGGAAAACATCTAGTGTTGCATTACAAAGTGAATATACAATACCTGAAGTTGCAAGTGATACAGCCTGAGCTAAACTGCTTAACAGTGTATCTATAAACTATAACGGAGAAACGTATACTGATACTTGAGAACTTATTTACCTACAAGCTAAAGAAATAGACCCTACAACACTTCCAAATGACTGGGATTATTATGTAGAAAATCAAAGTGATGAAAACCCTATTTATTATGTAGCTGATAACTCATACTTTATTGCTCCAGTTCCAAGAACAGCAATTACAAATGGAATAAAACTTACAGGAATACGTAAAATACCTGATTATACTTTATCTACTACAGAAGCAGAAATGAAGCTTCCTATAGATCATCATAACGTATTAGTAGAATGACTTTCTATTGAATGACATAGAGAAAAATGAAGCGAGCCTTGAATAGTAGATAATCAAGAAGCTCGATACGAAAGAGAATTACGAAAGGCTATTAAAATGCTAGAGACTAGAGTTGAATGACCTACTTACTTTTTATATCCTTCTGACCAAGAAGACGAAATAACTCTTTAATATGGCTGAAAAAATATTTGACATACTTTGATTTGACTGATGAGAGTGAGACGATAAATATCGTGTTCCTGATAGATGATTTTATAGTGGAGAAAATATTGAAATTCGTAAAGATTTATGATGAGTACAACTTTCTCAACTTCTTGAAGATACAGGGCGGAGTATAAGTTGAGATATAACTTGTATAACTTCTCTTGATACTATTTGAGTCTCAGGATGATGAGTTGTTGTTTGTACTGATACAGGAAGAGTATATTTAAACGGAACTCTTAAAAAGACTTTCTCTACTGGAACAACCCCACATAATCGTATATATGGAATAGGAGTTAATACAAAGTCAGACTGAACTCAATATATCTATTATGTAACAGGTACAAGCTTTTGAACAGGAAAAATACATCGTTCTACTACTGATTTGTCAACATTTACTGACAATCACAGAGAATATGAAGTTGCAAGTGGCTCTATTGACTATGTTTGAGTTATAAATAATGTTTGATTGCTTTACTTAGCGATGAGTAACAAGGTTTTTATACTCGATAGAGAAGAAATCCTTTTAGACTACCTTGTATTACCTGATAAAGAAAAAATACGTTTTATATCACAGTTTCAAACAGATTTTACCATACTTACAAACAATGTAAATACTTGAGTCCACTATATATGGGATTGAGCGAGTACAAATCCTAAGTATCGTCAAGAATGGGCGAATCAACCTATACTTTGAGGATGTAACGACGGAGCTTACAACTACATAACGACAGGTTTTAACGAGAATTATGCTGACCTTTACCTTTTAGCAGGTACGCAAAAGCAAGAAATAAGAGTAAATCTTGAAACTTCTGTATATTCTCGTGTTTTATGACATTTTCTAAGTATAAGAGAGGGTATTGTTTATATATCAGGTGGAAAATCAGGAGAAAGCTCTAATTATTGAGTGTATACATACGGAAACTACTACGCTGGAACAAAGAAATCACTTGTACAGTCTTTTAGTTTATGAAGCAATGCTTTTTATTGACATTGTCATAGTGAATCACAAAGCTTCTTTGCTTGTGTTGATGATAAGGTATATAAAGTATCTCATAACAATCCTCCAGCAGACTACGCAACAAGTGGGTACGTTGTGAGTGCTATGTATCAAGGTGATGTATGGAATGAAATGAATTTCAAAGAAATGAGACTTGGGTATCAATTAAACGGAGGAAGTATTGTCGTAAAAGTTCGTACTTCTTTCTGATGATCTTGGAAAACAATCAAAACAATCACTGATTGAAACGCTAAAAAAATAACAGCGAATGAACTTATAAAATCACTTGAATGAAGTCCTCTATGAAGTTTTTATGAATTTCAAGTGAGACTTGATTTAACTCCTTGAAGTTGAAGTCCTTTAGTAAAAAGATGTACTACTTTCTTACAAACTACTGATAAGATATGATAGATGATAAACTCAAAGACCCTATAATGACAGTTGACGACCCTAGTTTAGGGTATTTTTGAGACTCGTATGAATTATGAGAAGTAAAAGAACAAATTAAAATAGGAAACGAAGTAGAAAAACCAAAAAACGAAACAATCACAATAGATACAAGTGAGACAAGTATTGAAAAAGTAGAACAAACCTATACGTTAACTGTTCCAAACCCTGATTGAAAGATTTTTAGTTTAGGAATAGATTGAATGGAAAGAACTTTTAAAATAGGTTTTTTTAATAACACTGCTCTTGCATACTCTACTTTAGAAACAGAACTTCAAACGTGGCTTTGAGAGAATTACACAGTAGTTTATGTATCTTGAACAACTTTTAATATATCAAAATACGATGGTTCGGCTATCGTAAAAACATCTCCTAATCTTGTAAGAAATGTAACTATTACAGGTTTTAGTATATATACTCGTATTACAATAATAGTAGATTGAGTAAGTGTACTTCTTGATTGAGCTACTCACTCTTGAAACGTATCGACTGCACTTGACTATTTAAAAACACAACTTTCTGCTTCTATATATTATATGGGTGCTGATTGAATTAATTTTATAATAGCTCGTAAAGATTGAGTTTTACCTGTTATTTCTCAAACACAAAGTAATATATACCAAATATGATATTACTACTACGATACTCCTTCAAGCTGAATGTATTGGGACTATACAAATACAACTATTGCTGGAAATTCTTTTTATACTGCTTGAAGTAAATGAAGACCTTTCTATTGAGATAGAATACTGAGGAATATAGCAGGTTTTACGGTTACGAATGTAAATACTTGAAGTATGATAGATACAACATCTGAAAATACTTTTCGTTGAGTTAGAATACTTGTGAATACAACTTGAACTTTAAAATCTATTACTATTGTCTCATGAGTAACTGCAACGAGGGCAATTCTTCAAGATGATAGTGGAACACAACTTGCAACAGCTACAATAAGCTGATGAGTAGCTACTTTTAACTACCCTGTTACACAAGGGACATATTATAGAATATGAGTTGATAGTAGTGGGGCTTATTATACAACCAAATATCAAGGAAATTGGACTTGAACTACAATAAATGCAGAATATTGTAATTACGTATCTTGAATATGATTATTTAGTATATACAGCATAGATATAGAGGCGAAAATGGATTTAACAGGATATACAATCCTTTGAAAAGAATTTAATAAATCAACAGGATGAAATGACTCAACTTGGACTATTTGAAATGAAAGTGCATATTATGATAGGTATCATTATCTATATCTTATCAAAAATGATTATTGAACTATATCTATTAACTCTGTGAATACATACACGAACCCTTGAAGTTTTCCTAATGACTCATATTGATTTACACTTTTAAATATATGAACAGCAACAACAAGTACAGTCACTACTTATACAGAAATAACAATCACAAACGCTTTAAGCTCTAATGGATACTATATCCCTGTATGATTTAATTCAAGTAAAATAGAAATTACAGCAGAATCAACAGCGTGAAGAAGTACTTGAACTTGGGAATGATGAGCAAAAAGATGAGTACAATCTTGTAACTCAAGTGTATCTTGATTTGTAAGTGATAAAGTATTCCAAACAAGTGGGACAAACTATGGAAATGTAACGAAAATTACACGAGCCTGATTTTATATGAATTGGACGACAGATACTGCAAATAAATTATTGATTAAATGCAGTCAATAAATATAATAAAATAAATAACTATCTACTATGGTAAAAACTACTCTTAAATCACAAGAAATAACTACTCCACAACTACCAGTATGAG
>Ga0075464_10001140_pt1 | contig 12002 bp, 14 predicted proteins | sample DEB19_08_DNA_5_FD_75068 | JGI IMG/M metagenome (GOLD analysis project Ga0075464, IMG submission 75068) | Aqueous microbial communities from the Delaware River and Bay under freshwater to marine salinity gradient to study organic matter... | ecosystem: Environmental > Aquatic > Marine > Coastal ...
CCGCAACAGCTGAAATACATCGCCGAGGTGCAAGACAGCATCGTCAAGCGGATTGAGTCGATCTTGACGCCGATGGTGGGCGTGGGCAATGTCCGCGCCGAGGCCTCTGCTGAAGTTGACTTCTCCAGGACGGAGCAAGCCGCCGAAACCTACAAGCCCAACGGCATGCCCGACGATGCGGCGATGCGCAGCCAACGCATCAACGAAACATCGACACCCGATGCGGCTAAGGTTGGCGGCGTCCCAGGGGCGGCGTCCAACCAGCCAGCGCAAAAAGTAGCCACCGCGCCCGCGGTGGAGGCTTCCGCGCCGACACCAACACAAAAAGACAACACCACCAACTACGAACTGGACAAGACGGTTCGCTATGTTCAGCAGTCGATGGGCGGCATCAAACGCCTGAATGTGGCGGTGCTGGTGAACCACAAACGCGAGGTGGCGGCAGACGGCAAAGTCAGCTTGCGCGCCCTCACGGCCGACGAAAAAACCCAGATCACCGACTTGGTGAAAGAGGCCATGGGCTTTAACAAAGAGCGTGGCGACTCGCTCAGCGTGGCCAACAGCGCGTTCACCGAACCGCTGAAGCAGATCATTCCGGAAGAGCCGATCTGGCAACCCTATGCCAACCTCGGCACCGCCAAGATCGCTGGCCAGTACGCGCTGACAACGCTGTTGATGCTTTACTTGTTTTTTGGGGTGCTGCGGCCGCTGATCAAAAAAGCCACCGCCCCGGCGCGCTTGCTGGTCTCACCCGCCGCCGACGCCAGCGAGCCAGCGGCAACGAACTATGCGCCGACGCCGAGCAGTGGCCCAGCGCCAGAGCCGGGCTACGACACCGACTTGCTGGCAGCCAAGCAGTTGGCGATGCAAGAACCGAAGGTGGTCGCCAATGTGGTGAAAAACTGGGTGAATGGCAATGAGTGATACTGGTGTTGAAAAAGCAGCAGTGCTGATGCTAGCCCTCGGCCAAGACGAGGCCGCCGCCGTGATGCAGCATCTGGAGCCTAGAGAGGTTCAGAAAATTGGCACAGCCATGGCCACGATGAAGGCTGTGCCGGGCGAAAAACTGGAATCCGTGCTGCGTGACTTCATTGCTGAAACGAAGAAAAACACCTCCTTCGGCATTGACTCGGATGAGTACATTCGAACGGTGCTGAACAAGGCGCTTGGCGAGAACAAAGCCTCTTCGTTGATCAATCGGATTTTGGTCTCGCGCGACGCCACCGGCATCGAAAGCCTGAAGTGGATGGACGGCAAGGCGGTGGCCGACCTGATTCGCAACGAGCACCCGCAGATCATCGCCACCATTTTGGTCCACTTGGAGCGCTACCACGCCAGTGAAGTGCTGGGCGAACTGCCGGCCCGAACCCGCAACGAGGTGGTGATGCGCATCGCCACCTTGGAAGGCGTTCAGCCAGCGGCGCTGAACGAACTCGACAGTGTGTTGACCAAGTTGCTGAACGGCGGCGAGCACCAAAATAAAAAGGCCATGGGCGGCATTCGGGCGACCGCAGAAATCATGAACTTCATGAACGGCGAGATGGAAAAATCCGTCATGGAAACGCTGACGGGTTTTGACCCCGCCTTGGCTCAGCAAGTCATGGACAAGATGTTTGTCTTTGAAAACATCATGGACATTGACGACGCCGGCATCCAAGTGATTTTGCGTGAGGTGCCGTCAGAGTCCTTGATCGTCGCCATCAAGGGCGCCAAGGACGAGCTGAAAGAAAAAATCTTCAAGAACATGTCGGCACGCGCCTCCGAAACCATGCGGGAAGACTTAGCCGCCAAAGGCCCGGTCAAGTTGTCAGAAGTTGAAAAACAGCAGCGCGAAATTCTGCTGATCGTTAGGCGCTTGTCGGACGAAGGCCAAATATCCCTGAGCAGTGGTGGCGAGGACGCCTATGTCTGACCCCCGCGCCGAGCTGCACAAACAGACCGCCTACGAGCGCTGGGAAATGGCGCCCTTGGCCGAGAGTCGGCCTGGTCGCACAACTCCAGCGGCGGGCAGTCTGTCGGAGCTGCGCTTGGCCCAAGAGCACGAACGTGCGCGACAAACCGGCCACCGACTCGGCCACCAAGAAGGCTTGGCCCAGGGTCACGCGGATGGACTCGCTCAAGGTTTGGCCACCGGTTTGGCAGAAGGTCGGGCCTTGATCGACACGCAGCAAGCCGCGCTGCAAGCCTTGCTGGCGTCGTTTGAAGCGCAACTCACGCATGCCCGCGAACACATCGCCCAACAAGTCTTGGCGGTGGCGCTGGACATGGCCCACGCCATGCTTAAAAGTGCGCTGGAAATTGAGCCGAAACGCGTCTTGCCCTTGGTCGAGCAAACCCTGCAAAGCTTGCCCGCGCTGAAGTCCAGCGCCCTGCTCTACCTGCACCCGCAAGACTTGGCATTGCTGGTCACTGCACAAGGACAGGCCTTGGTTGCCGAGGGCTGGCACCTGCGCGCAGACCCCCACATGCTGCGCGGCGGATGCCGGGTGGAAACACCGGCGAATGAGATCGACGCCAGCTTGCCAACCCGTTGGGCAAGGCTGCAACAAGCGCTGGGGCAACAAGGCGAGTGGCTGAGCCCGCTCTGAGCCATGAGCAACGCCAAGACCGTCTGGGATGACTACCTGAGCGCTTGCAGCCAACAGGTGAAAGACTGCGACACAGTGCTCACCACGGGCCGCGTTTGCCGTGTGGCCGGCTTGGTGATGGAAGCCGTGGGCTTGCAACTGGCGGTTGGCAGCCCGTGCCATGTGCCGCTTAAAAACGGCTTCAAGCTGGAGGCCGAGGTGGTTGGCTTTGACCAAGACCGATTGTTTTTGATGCCGCTGAGTGATGTCGAAGGCGTGCAACCCGGCGCGCCCGTGGTGCCGACCGTGATGCCGCGTGCAGCACCCAGCATGGAGCGGCCGTATCACACGCTGACCACTGCCGAACAAGGACGCACCTTGCCGGTGGGCGCGGCCTTGCTGGGCCGCGTGCTGGACGCCACCGGACGACCGCTCGACCAAGGCGGACCGCTGGTCGGTCATGAGAACGCGCCGCTGTACGTGCAAACCATGAACCCCTTGCTGCGCGAACCGATCTCGCAAGTGCTGGACGTCGGCGTCAGGGCCATCAACAGCATGCTGACCGTCGGCCGCGGTCAGCGCATGGGTTTGTTCGCCGGCTCGGGCGTGGGTAAAAGCGTGCTGCTGGGCATGATGGCCAGGTACACCCAAGCCGATGTGGTCGTGGTCGGACTGATCGGCGAGCGCGGCCGGGAGGTGAAAGAGTTCATCGAACAAATTTTGGGAACTGACGGCTTGGCCCGCTCGGTGGTGGTGGCCGCCCCGGCCGACAACCCGCCCTTGCTACGCTTGCAAGGCGCGGCTTATGCGACCTTGATCGCCGAGAGCTTTCGCAACCAAGGCAAGCATGTTTTGTTGATCATGGATTCGCTCACGCGCTACGCCATGGCGCAACGAGAAATCGCGCTGGCGATTGGCGAACCACCGGCGACCAAAGGCTATCCGCCCTCGGTTTTTGCCAAACTGCCGGCCTTGGTGGAGCGCGCAGGCAACGGACAAACCGGCGGCGGTTCGATCACGGCTTTCTACACCGTCTTGACCGAGGGTGATGACCAGCAAGACCCGATTGCCGACTCGGCGCGGGCGATTTTGGATGGCCACATTGTCTTGAACCGGGTCTTGGCAGAGGCCGGCCATTACCCGGCGATTGACATCGAGCAGTCGATCAGCCGAGCCATGCACGGCATCACCAACCCGGTCCACCAACAGTTGACACGGCAGCTGAAACAACTGATGTCGAGCTACCAGCGCAACCGCGATTTGATCAACGTCGGCGCCTACCGTGCGGGCAGCGACCCACAGATCGACATGGCGATCGCCATGCATGGGCGTATCGAGCAATTTTTGCAGCAAGGGATTGGCGAGAGAGCCGGGATCGAGCAGAGCTTGATGGAACTATCCGCTCTGTTCAACTGATCAGCAAGCCCAGGCCGAAAACATAATTAATGATGGTTGCACCTACTGTCATTGAAACCCTGATCGACCTCACCGTGATCGAATCAGATGCCGCCGCCAAGCGCTTGGGCAACGCGGTGCGAACCAGCGAAGAGTCGCAAGAAAAGAACGCGCTCTTGGTCAACTACCGCCAAGAATACATAGAAAGATTGCAAGCCACATTAGCCTGCGGTCTGAGCATGCAGCAGCATAAAAATTACCAAGAATTTATCCGAGGATTGGACCGCGCGATTGTGCAACAAAGCCAAATTTGCCTGATCGATCAAGGCAAGGTCCAGGAGCAAAAAAACCTGTGGCAACAAAGCGAACGCAAGCGCTTGTCGTACACCACCTTGTCCAACCGAGCCATCAGTCTGGCCAAGAAGATGGACGACAAGCGCGAACAAAAAAACACCGATGAATTTGCCGCCAGAAAATACAGCACACACCGCTGAACAGCCATGGACTTATTGACCGCCATCGCGTCATCGACGCAGCCATCAACGGCCGCAACAGCCAAAGATGCCGCCACGCCCAACGACCAGTTCAATGCCTTGCTGACGACCAGCATGAACGGCGCCAAGGCCGCGTTGCCGGTAGCGACCAGCAGCAAGGAGGCGAGCTCAGAAACGCCCGCCGCGTCAGCCAGCTCAGAACTGCCAGCCACCGACATGAGCGGCCAAAGCATCTTGGCCATGCTGACGCAAATCAATGCCTACCAAGCGGCGACCAGCGGCAAAGACAGTCCTGCCACCACAGCCACTTCAACCGGCCAAAGTCTTGCCCAACCTCTCAGCGATAGCCGGCGTACCAGCCCAGCAGTCGCGATGGCCACAGCTGCGGCCACTTCAGCCAGCTTGGCCACAACAGACCTTGCCAAACCTGCGCCCACGCCGAGCACCGAGCCCAGCAACTCAGCGCTAGCGCTCGACAAGCTGACGACTCAGCTCAAAAAAACAGAGCCGGCTGACGCCGCAGACACAAGCACTGCGGCCAGCCTTGCCAGCACGCCTTCACAGACGCTCACATCGACGCATTTGGCGACGGCGTTAAAGCCGGTGATGGACGCGCCACAAACCACCGTACCCCAAGCCCTCGTCAACACCCCTTTTGGCAAAAGCGGCTGGACCCAAGCGGTCGCGCAACAGGTGATGGTGATGGTCAAGGACAAAGTTCAAACCATCAGCTTGGCCTTGAACCCACCCAACTTAGGGCCCTTGCAAGTCGTGGTGAAGATCGAAAACCAAGTGGCCAACGTGCAGTTTTCATCGGCCGTACCGGAAGTTCAGCAAGCCCTGCGCGAAGGGCTGCCGGTGTTGCAAGACATGTTGGGTCAAGCCGGTGTGGCCTTGGGACAAGCCGATATTGGCAACCGGCAGCCGCAGCGCGGCCAGAAAAACAACCCAGACAAACTGAATGAAGCCAGCGCCAGCCCGGAAGAAGAATTCAGTCAGTCCATCCATGTCGCTAACCAGACAGACACATCGCAACGACGTGGCTTGGTTAATATTTACGCGTAAATAATTCAATTCAAACAATGGCTACCGCAGACCCGAAAACTATCAGCCCTGACACTGATCCAGCGGTAACTCCGCCCAAAGGCTCCAAGAAAAAAATGCTGATGATCATCGTTTTGTTATTGGCTTTGGTCGGCGGCGGCTTGGCTTGGTATTTCATGATTTTCAACGCCAATAAAGCTGGTGATTCACACGAGAAAGTCAAAGCCGCTTCACACACTGCACCTATTTTTCTGCAAATGGACCCGTACACCGTCAATTTAAAACCTGATGGTCAGTTCCTGCAAGCGACCTTCACTTTACAAATAGAAACCGAAGAAGAAGTTGTCAAAATAAAAATGTTCATGCCGCAAATTCGCAGTCGCTTGTTGTTGATGCTGTCCAATAAAACAGTAGAAGAACTCTCAACACTCGAAGGTAAAAAACTACTGTCAGAGCAAATTGAAGCTTTGGTTGAAGAGCCTTATGAGGCCGGCTTAGAGCATACAAAAATAAGCAACGTGTTTTTCACCTCGTTTGTAATCCAATAAAAATGGACGAGAAATTTCTCACGCAAGATGAAGTTGACTCCCTGCTCAAGGGCGTCACCGGAGAAGCCGACGACGTTAAAGCGGTCGTTGATCAAAACTCAGTCCGGTCGTACAACTTAGCGACACAAGAGCGGATTGTGCGGGGCCGGATGCCCACGCTGGAACTGATCAACGAACGCTTCGCGCGACTTTTTCGGATTGGCTTGTTTAACTTTTTGCGCCGCCGCGCAGAGGTTTCCGCTGGCACAGTGAGGGTCACCAAATACAGCGAGTTTTTGCGTAATTTGGTGGTCCCAACCAACTTGAACGTGATTCATATCAAGCCCTTGCGCGGCACTGCCCTGATCGTCATCGACCCCGATTTGGTGTTTTTGATTGTTGATAATTTTTTTGGCGGCGATGGCAGGTTTCAAACCCGGGTGGAAGGGCGCGATTTCACGCAAACAGAAATACGCACCATCCAGCGCACATTGAACATTATTTTTGAGGCCTATACCAAATCTTGGGAAACCATCTACCCCATCGAGTTTGAATATATACGCTCAGAAATGCACACGCAATTTGCCAATATTGCAACGCCGAATGAAGTGGTGGTGGCCATCACCTTCAATCTAGAGATTGGCAACACCAGCGGCCAAATGCATGTGTGCATTCCGTACGCCATGATTGAACCCATCCGGGATATATTGACCAGCAGCTTGCAAGGTGAGTCTTTAACCCAAGATTTGCGCTGGGTTCAAATCATGAAAAATAAGATTCAGGCGGCAGAGGTTGAAGTTGTGGCTAATTTGTGCACAACACAATCTAGTTTTCGCAAGATATTAAATATGAATGTCGGTGATATTTTGCCACTCAACATACCCGAGACCGTCGAGTTGAAGGTAGACGAAGTGACCATCATGGAATGTAGTTATGGACAAATCAACGGCCAATACGCGCTATCCATTGAAAAACTAACCCACAACTCCAATGAAACACTCTAACGAAAACCTCTGAAACTCTAAGAGAACACACATGAACGATGACCTGACAGAAAAAGCAGCGATTGATGACGACTGGGGCGCCGCACTTGACGAACAAGCCGACAGCGAAAAATCCAGCAGCAGCCAAAAAACCAACGCCGACAGTATCTTCAAAGATTTGTCCGGGCAAAACATCAAAAATGAATCCAATCAAGATATTGAATTCATCCTCGACATACCCGTTCTCTTGACCGTTGAGTTAGGTCGAACCAAGATCGTCATCAAAAACCTGCTGCAACTGACCCAAGGCTCTGTGATTGAACTCAATGGCATGGCTGGCGAACCCATGGATGTGCTGGTCAATGGCTGCTTGATTGCCCAAGGTGAAGTGGTGGTGGTGAACGAAAAATTTGGCATTCGCCTGACAGACATCACCAGTCCGGCGGAGCGCATCAAAAAGTTGAACCGCTGATGCCCAATCTGCTGCAAGTGATCTCGGCCCTGGCCGTCGTGTTGGCGTTGATCGTTGGCGCCTCTTGGCTTCTTCAGAAGGTGCGCGCTCAAGGGTTGGGCGGCGGCCAGTTGATCCACATCGAGTCCTCCGTGTCTGTGGGCACGCGTGAACGGGTGGTGTTGATCGAAGTGGCGGGTGAATGGGTGTTGGTGGGCGTCACGCCCGGCCATATCAGCACCTTGATGCGGCTCAATGAATCCCCGCTTAATAAAAAAATCAACACTGAGCCTGCCGTGGCCACGAAGTCTTGGCTGTCGACCTACCTGACGAAGCAGCATGCGGTCTAGATTCACGTCAAACAACACGCTCAGCCTGCTGGCGGCGTTGGGCCTGGTACTGGTCTTTCAGTTTTTTCCTGCGGAGTGCCAGGCGCAGTCTGCGCTGGCGCTCAGCGTGGCCAAAAGTAGCAATGGCAGTCAGTCTTACAGCCTGAACATCCAAACGCTGCTGCTGCTGACCTCACTGTCCTTTTTGCCCGCAGTGGTGTTGATGATGACGAGCTTCACCCGCATCATCATCGTGCTGTCTTTTTTGCGCACGGCGCTGGGAACGCAGGGCACCCCGCCCAACCAAGTGCTGGTCGGGTTGGCTCTTTTTCTGAGCCTCTTTGTGATGAGCCCGGTGTTGGAAAAAATATACGACGACGCTTATTTGCCGCTGTCCGAAAACAAAATTTCAGCCTCCGAGGCCATGGACAAAGGCATGAGGCCATTGAAGAGTTTTATGCTCAAACAAACTAGGCAAGCGGATCTCGCCCTGTTCGTGAAAATGTCGAACTCGCCAGCGCTGAACGACGCAGACGATGTGCCCTTGAAAATACTGGTGCCCGCGTTTGCCACCAGTGAACTGAAGACTGCCTTCCAAATTGGCTTCGCCGTTTTTATTCCGTTTTTGATCATCGACATGGTGGTCTCCAGCGTGTTGATGGCGATGGGCATGATGATGATGTCGCCGGCGATTGTGTCTCTGCCCTTCAAACTCATGCTCTTCGTCTTGGTCGATGGCTGGCAGCTGCTGCTGGGTTCACTGGCCGAAAGCTTTGCTTGAGGGCTGATGCATGACACCCGAAATCATCATGACCATCGGCCGCCAAGCCATTGAGGTCACCATCATGGTGGCCGCCCCGTTGCTGCTGGTTGCACTGGCGATTGGCTTGGTTGTGAGTATTTTTCAAGCCGCCACCCAAATCAATGAAAGCACCTTGTCTTTCATTCCCAAGCTGCTGGGTATATTGGCCACGCTGATCATTGCAGGCCCCTGGATGTTGACCGTTTTGAGCGACTACTTCAGGCTGATGCTGACCAGCATCCCCAGTTTCACGCAGTAATTTTGTCCTTGCACGTTGATGATTGAGTTCACGGATGTTCAGCTGTTCAGCTGGGTCACGGGGTTTATGTGGCCGCTGACGCGAATTCTGGGCTTGCTGGCGAGTGCGCCGGTGTTAAGCCACAAAAGTATTCCGGTGACCTACCGGGTCGCCTTGGGGGTCTTCATCGCCCTGCTTGTGGCACCCGGATTGCCGCCTTTTCCTGAGCAAGACCCCTTGTCGTGGACGGGCGTGCTGATCTTGATTCAACAGTTTTTGATTGGTATCTCGATTGGCTTTGTGATGCAACTCGTCTTCACCGGTTTTGAGTTGGCGGGCGAATTGATGGGCATGACTATGGGCCTTGGCTTTGCGGCTTTTTTTGACCCTCAAACACAAGGCCGATCGTCGGTGGTGAGCCAGTTTTTGCTGCAGCTGATTGGCTTGCTTTTTTTGAGTCACGACCTGCATCTGTCACTGCTGGAAGTGTTGATAGGCAGTTTTTCAGCGCTGCCCGTGGACGTCCATTCGCTGAACACCGGTGTGTTCAAACAAATTGCCTTTTTTGGCGGCCATATATTCAGCATCGGCGTGCAAATTGCATTGCCGATTGTCACAGCCCTGTTGTTTGCCAACTTGGCACTCGGGGTACTGACCCGCGCTGCGCCACAACTCAACTTGTTCGGCATTGGCTTCCCCATCACCATGACCGTTGGTTACCTGATGCTCGAACTCATATTGCCTTACTGGACAACACCTATTTTCAACATTTTTGAATCCGGCTTCAGTATGCTGAGCAGCCTGGCCCAATGATGTTGAAATTCAAGGTTTGGCTTGGCGCTTGCGCAGGCCGATCGCCGCAGGGTGTGCCTCGAAGTGCTTCAACAGATTGGCTTTCATCTGCGGCGTGATGCCAGACTGCGCCACCAAGCGAGGCCACGTCTCTGCAGCAGCCTGCGCGCAACGGCGCAACGCGACCTGGGCCGGCTTCTCCGGAATGTTCAGCAAGGCGCAAAACTTGCGCAAGGCCACGGGGGTCAGCTGGTCATGCGCGCTGAAGATGTTGGCCGCATTCGCGCGTACCTTCGGCTTGACGGCCGCGCCGGGCTGGCGAGGCAACAAGGGAAGTGCGTGGCCCCGATGCGGCGCATAAGCCGCATAAGCGACGATGTCGTAGGCCCCTGGCAACTCGGGCGATTGGCCGTCAGGGTAGCGAAGCCCGATGTTTTTGAGGTGCATGTCGGAGTTGCCCAGCATCTCGTTGACCAGCAGTCGGCGCAGCAGTTCGTGAACGCCCGGCTCGCCAAATAACTGCATCAGCACGGCGCCCACTTGGGTGTAATCGCCTTTGGCATATTTGTCCTCCGGCCAGACGCCCAACACTTGGCAAAAGTCTTCGCAATGGACGCGGCCAGGTTGGTCGCGGTCGTAACGGCGCACCGCTAAGAACTGGCTGGTCGGGTCGGTCTCACCCAAGTCATAGCCGTGCTCGGCTTCCAGACGGCTCAAGGGCACCAGCTCAACGTCGCAAGCGTGCACACCCGCGGCCTTGGCCATGCCCATGGACAAGGCTTCGAGTTCGGGCAGGCGTGGGTAGCCGACCACGGGCAGCTTGGCGATGAGGTGAGCGTCGCCGAGTTTGGTGCGCGCCACATACCGACCATCTCGCTGGCTGACCGCCAGCTTGGGTTGCACCCCGGAGAGCGAAACCCCTTGTGGCATGGGCTCGGCGGTCACGGACATCTCCAGTGCATCCTGGTTTTGAGTGACATAGAACTGCAGATCCTCACGGCTAAGGTCCACCGGCAACGCGTACAGATGGCCGGGCAGGTCTTTGCCACAGGCGGCCAGCATCTCAAAGTGGTCTTTGGGGCTGCAACCGCGCAGTTCGGCAACGTGGTCTCGGAACACACCCTCTGGCAGCAGGTTCTGAAAGAACGCAGGCAGCATCCACCCGTTGGCCGCCGAGTAGCGCCCATTGACCAAGGTAGCGCTGTAGTCTTGCCACAGACGACGTTGATCTTCAGGGGCGGCCGCCAACAGAGACAGGCTCAAGACAGGTGCGTCCAAACGCTTCGCGAAGGCTGCGTCGGCCACAAATCGCTGGGTCACCGCGTCTTCGGCCAGCGCATAGCGAAACAGCACCCCGATGCGGTGTTGCGCAGTGGTGCCGTCCAGATAAATGCCCAACGCCTTAACCTGCACGGCCAACCACCCTGTCTTTGAGTGCGTTCAGCGCTGCCTGCACTTGGGTCATGACCACGGGTTCTGTGACTACCGTCTGGCCAGCCTGAACGGCGGCGGCCGCCTCCTTGGGCACCAGCACCATCTCCAGTCCCAAGCGGTCGGCCACAGCAAAAAAAGAGCTCAGCTTGAAGTCGTGCTCGCCGCTGAGCATCAACTGCAGCGTGCGCGGCGCCAAGCCTGACTCACGCACCAACTGGTTTTGCGGCACGTGCTGGCGCTTCATGGTTTGCTTGAAAAGGTCGGCGATGGCTTGGTGGCTATTCATGCTAATAAAGTATCTTTTCTCATGAAAAAGCTATTTTATGACGCATTTTTGAACCGAGCAAGCCCTACAACCTGCAGCTGATCTCCGTTCTTATCCCATTTCCCACACGTACAGTGCGGGCGAACCCTGCTCGGCTTGAACACAACGGCTGGGATGAACCCCCGGAATATCGAACTCCAAGCTGATCAGCAGGCTGCCGGGCCGCATTTCAAGCTGGGCTTTGTCCCACAAGGCCAACATGGCGGCTGGCGACAGGTACGCAAAAATCACGTCGTAATCGGCAAAGTTCAAGGCGCGGTAGTCGCCTAGCGAGAAGCGGACACCAGAGCGGAAAAACTTGGCGCGCAGCACGCTGATGAGCCAAGGCAGCAGCGCAATTTCAATGCCCTCTACCTGGCTGCTGGGCCTTGATTTGGCAATGTGCATGGGCATGTCGCCCAAGCCACTGCCAATGTCGATCAAGCGCAGCGGCTTGCCATCAGGCAGCAGTTGGCTGACTTGTTGCCAAACCACCGGACGCGATGGGTAAAAAGGAACTTGCGTCCTGAAGGTTGTCCAATACAGGCTGACACTCAGCGCAAACCCCAGCAGGTACCACTCACTGGGCAGGTGCCAACTGAACAGAACCCACACGGTAAGGGGGAACAACACATGAATCCA
>Ga0075464_10001143_pt1 | contig 11985 bp, 22 predicted proteins | sample DEB19_08_DNA_5_FD_75068 | JGI IMG/M metagenome (GOLD analysis project Ga0075464, IMG submission 75068) | Aqueous microbial communities from the Delaware River and Bay under freshwater to marine salinity gradient to study organic matter... | ecosystem: Environmental > Aquatic > Marine > Coastal ...
ACTTTGCCCTCGCTGACGCGTTCCAGAAACCGACGTGCGTCTCGATATTCTTGACGGCGATCTTCGCTGACAGAAATGTCCAGGCGCGTCATCATCCGGAACCGGACAATCGCGAGAACATGATGCTCGATGCGCTCTGGAATCGTATCACCGATTGCCAGTTGATTCTGTGGATTGTCAGCGATGTGGCCGCGCGCCTCGCGGACTGCCGTCAGCAAGATTTCTTCCGCAGGATCGATGTCACCTGTGACTGCGGCATTATACGCCTCTTCTTCCGCGCTGTTGAGTGCGGAGAGAACGTTTGTTCGTGTGAGTGCGATCCAAGACATGAAAGTTTACGGTGAAAGTGTTTTGATTCTCAGGAATGCAGCGAGAGAAGTTGCTCTCGCTGCATGGTCTGAAAACCAATCAGCGCGGGTTAGCTGATGGTGTCTTTGCGAATGCCAGCGAGGCCCGTGATACGAGTGCGCTCGTAGCGTTCGACAGAGATGCGCACCAATTTGGAGCCCATCGGATATTTGTAGACGCGATATTCACCGCCCTCGATCAATCCCGTGAAGCGTTTGATGTGGCTCGCGTCCTCTTTGAGCAGTCCGCTTTGTGCGTAGAAGCTCAAGACGAGGTTGTTCATCAAATTGGTGAATGAGGAGCCAGAGGTGACCTTAGATTTGATCACGTATCCGACATCCACACCAAGCAATGCGGCAACTTGCTCCGGAGTCATGCTTGAGGAGGCAATGCCACCACCAGTGTTCTGAGCGCGATGCGATGTCCAGCGCAGGTTCCACGCAGTTTCACCCCAAACCACACGGTTTCCGTGCATACCACCAGCGGTGCCACCAAGGATCAAAGAAGCCTTGACGTCAGCGTCTGGATCTTTCCCGGCAGTAGAATCCCACGTCCGCGCTTGGTTAACAGCTGCGGCGGAAAGCAGCGCGATGTTGCGAATCAAACTATTGCGGTCGATCCGGTCGATGAGGCGTTGAGTATACACTTGATCCCAGTTAGGAATCTCTTCGACCTCGTCGATATCCAGAGTCACGGTCAATCCGCGATTTGCCAACTTGTCCTGGACCATGCCGCCCGTCATCTTGACATCCTTGAAATCGGAACCAACGGGGCGTTCATCGTCGGTATCTGACTCTAACAAATCGGCTTTGTTGAAGGCGTAATACTCGAAGCGTTTACCAACGGTAACCTTGGGGGCGATGATCTCGTTGGCTTCGCGAAGAGCCGCGCCATCGCTTGGAAGTCCGATAGCAAAGTTCGTCAAACCTTCCGAGTAATGAGAACTTTCGAAGAGAGAAGCATTTGCCTCCTCGATGCGTTCATGAGCAGCAGATCCAGTCCAGGGATTGTCATACGGCTGATTGTAAATTTTGATCAGCGTGTTCGCAACCTCCTCGCGACGATGACGCTCGTCGATCTGGGCAGTGCGTTTGGAATTGTGGCATTCCTCGCGGCCTGCAAAAAGGCTACCAGTGATGCTGGCGAGTAGAGAAGTAATGAGGTGTAATTTCATACGATTATTTAATAAATGGAGAATTGAGATGAAGTTGAAAATTAGACGGTTTGTTTCAGCGGAGTGCAGGGCGCATACTCAAACTCGGCACCGTCTCCGGAGCAGGCCGTGATCGACGTTCCGATCAGCCAACTGTTGTTCACGGCGGTGTCGGTGATTTTGCCGCCTGCCGTGGTGAAGAGATCGACCTGCGCGGCGATGGCCTTCGATCCGCGACCGACGAATGTGCCAGGAGCAGCTCCGAAATGTCGCACATTCGCTCGCTCGCCGATGGCTGGCGTGTCCGTGCATGGTCCCAGTGGTTTGTCAGTCGCAGCGCACACGGCAAAGTTGCCAGCGGTAGCTCCTTTCTTCACTAAGAGGTGCGTGAGCGTTGGTGCAAATTCTGCGATGAGCGAAACGTTGCCGTCCGGATGCGGAGAATTGCCCAAGGCGTTGTGACATTCCTCACGGCAAAAGGCGCGAAGGAATCCGAAGAATGCTGCGAACAAAAGCAGCGCGATGATGTTGTAATGTTTCATTATGATTGGAGTTGTTGTTGATGTTGAGGTTGTGATTGGTTGGAGGTTACTTCTTGTCGTTTTCGGCTTGTGCCTCAATGACCTGAATGGCTTGCTCACGGGTCAGGCCAGCTTTGACCTTATCTGCGATTAGCTCTTCGAGTTTCTGCGAGTCCACTGGAGTCGCACCGTCTTGTTGTTGTTTTGCAGCCATGGTATTGGATGTATTTGTGTTGGTTGAGAATTGAGGGAGATTAGTCTTCGCGACCTGGTTCGTGCATCGCATCGAACACAGCCTTGTATTGCGGATCTTTGCGGACTGCCGCATAGGCATCGCCGTAGCTCATGCCCTTGCCTTGCAGTTCACTCACGGCATTGGCGATAGTTTCACGGCGCTTGGTTTCGTCACCTACTTCCGTGCGTGCTTTTTGCAGATTGAGTGCGCCAGTGTTGAGCTTTGGCTTAGTGCTTTGCAGCGTATTCCATTCGCTCTCGCGATTGTCTCCGGAGAGGCGAGGCAACCAAGCATCACGATCTGCCTTAGCAATGCGTCCCTCGGCAATTGCCAAATCAACGCGAGCATTGGCCGTCTCGGAGCGAGCAGCTTCGGCTTGTTTTTCCGCTTCCGTTTTGCCCGCTTCAGCATCAGCTACCTTTTTGGCTTCGGCATCGAGCTTGCCTTTTTCGGTTGCTGCCATGTCGGCATTTTCCTTCAGCACAGCGTCGAGCTTTGCCAAGATTTCTTCGTCAGTCGCTTCAGGAGCGAGACCCAGCTTTTCGATCAATAGTTTGCGATCCATAATTTCAGTTTGTTGAGAGGTTTCCACTTCGTCGCCATCAGCATCGGGCGAGTTAGCAATCGGCTCACTGGTGGCAATGCGCGGATTGTTGGTTAGACCGATGCTCAGCAAGCGGTCCGGATGAAATTGGCTCTGGCCACCGACGCCGTCCCAGCGTGGCGATGGATAAATCCAGAATCCGTTTTCGATGTTCTCGCGGCCTAGAGAATTCCACTCGGCCTGCGCCCAGAGACCATCGGCACGCGCCTGCAGAGAAATGACTTTGCCAAGGCGTCGCTCGTCAGGCCATACGCTACGATCCACGTCAGGATGGCCGATGTAAATGGGCACACCGCGAAACACGCGACCGAGGCGACCAGCGATGGAGTTGAAATGCGTCTCCATGGCCTGGGCTTCAGTGAGTCCGAAGTTTTGGTTACGCCCTGGAGTTTTACCAGGGAAGACGCCATAGGGACTGACTTTGAACCAGCCGTCCTGATCTTGGTCGAGGACTTCCATTTCGCCGACGTTGTGAACCTCTTCAGTTCGGGTGTCGTCTGCGATGTTGTGGCATTCCTCGCGTTTCATAGCGAGCTTGCCCAAGAGGTAAAATGCGATGCGATTATGTGGCTTCATTTTCATGCGTTTGGAGAGTTGGTATAGGCGTTGGTGAGCAGCTCGGTGAGAGCGGCATCGAGAGATTCGTCGGCGATGTGTTGAGGCAGCATGGCAGCAGCCTCGGCCAGCAAGGTTTCACGCTCGCTGCCAGTGGCCTGCAGCGCCTTTGCCAATACTTCGGCAACATCGGCATAGTTGGCTTTGAGCAGGTCCAGCAGAGCAGCTTCATCATCGGCAGATTTGTTGGCTGGCACATCGGCATTAGCTACAGCCGCGCGCGTTGGTGTTTGCGGCTGCTCCTCCGATGGGGCGTCGACCTTTTTCTGTAGGCTGAGTGAGACCAGCAATTCGGTTCCTGCACCAAAGTGCCACTCGATCACCATGCGGGAAATTTCTGTGAGCTTCTCCGCGATCATCACGGCATCGTCATCGATGAGAATGTCGAGCTGCTCGCCCTGCAGAGATGCACCGGCTCCATCGCCTGAGCCAGCGGACATCGTGCTCAGATCTGCGCCCATGTAGAGAGCGGCCATCTTGCGGTCGACGCGTTCCAAAATGGCTGGCATCGGCATGCCGTTTGGCGAGCCTTCAGCTTGGATGATGTTGATCGGATCTTTGATCGCGCCATCGTCGTTGTAGATGACACCTTTCATTTCTTGACCAAAGGCCACTACGGCAGCGCGCATGGCCTGACCTTCTGGACTGTCTTTGGATGCTTTCGTGCGACCGAGCACACCAGGCACCGCGAACCGGCTGGAGAAGATCAGCCAGTCGTTGTAAGATTCGCGCTTGGCCAACCAGCCGATGCAGCAGGCGATCATTAAGCCATCTCCAGTCGTGACCATCCATTCGCCATCTTCCAGTTCTTTACCTTCGATGGCAAATGGCGTTTGCAGATAGCGCAGACTGCCAGTCTTGTTTTCGAAAAGCCAGAGCGGCACAAACTCGAAAGTCGCGGTCAGTCCGGATGCGCGCGGACTCCAGACAATGTGATGCGCAGCGTAGCGATACGACACGGCAGTCATCATCTGCTGGATCAACAAACGCAGGCCACCTTTTCGGTTGCGATCATACGCGTCAGTCGCGCGCACTGATTTCCAGAAATCATCGAGCACGGATTTCTGATCGAGACCAGCAGATCCGGAATCTTTTTCTGGTTCGATGACCAGATCCAGACGCGACACAGATTTTTCGCGCTTGGGCTTCACCGCTTTGATGGTGTCATCGCGCTCAGCGATCACTTCCCAGAGCATGGCAATACTGCGGACCTCGCCATACTCGAACGCATCGAGTTCGGATGCGAGTCGACTCGCTGTCAGACCTCGCAACGGGTTGTAGCGATTCTGCCGCAGAGTGCGCAGTGCCTCGGTTGATGTGATGATGGATTCTCCCTGGTTCATGCCGTAAAGTTGTCAGTTTGTAAAAATGTGAGATTTGCCCCGCTCGATTCGCCTTCTGAGCGCCCACAAAGGCATTGCAAAGCCGTTGCAAAACGATTTTCAGCCCCATAACCCCGTGATGGCGGCTGTTTTCCGCTACCCCCCCCGCAAATCGCAAATTTGAGCGTTTTCCGATTAGCCTGCATAAACACGCCCTCCGGTTGAAAATTCATAATCATCGTAACGTCGATCATCATCGCGAATGCCACCTTCAAATTCAGCTGATCCCGTGAATCCAGAGGTCGCGCGCTTAGCCAATGCAAGTGCTGTGCAACGGTCACTGTGGCCTTCTGCAGTGCGAGGTGCTGAATAGCTATACTCGGCATTTCTGACCACGGCCTGCATGGCGTGCAGATCCTCACGCACTTCCACATTCACAGGAATGCGGATTTGCACCGGCGCTTCAAATGCCCTGCGCAGCTTTGGGAAAATCTCACGCTTGAAGCCTGCTGTGAACGTGCAGAGTTCGATCTTGCCAAACGAATGACCATCTGGCTCCCACTTACCATGTTCTTTCGCAAGGTAATCGCCAAGGCCAATACCTGGACCGGTGTAGTCGAAACAAACTTTTTGCGCAGCCTTGAATCTTGTCGATAGGATCTCTTGTTGCTCCGGAGAAGACATGCCTTTCAAAGTGAGCACCTCGCGTGTCACCCAAACATCACCGACTTCTTCCAAGGTCCAGCATACCGTAGGATCATTCACTCGCCCAAAGTCGACACCGCACACCAGCTTGCGATTGCGCTGCTGCCAAAAGTCTGCCGACTGTGACATCGATGCTTCATGACTCTCGGCCAAGGCAATCAGATCGTAAGGCAATAGGGTTGAGCTACCGTCCAAGAATTCACATTCGAATTCCTGGGCAAATGCCTCCGCATCATCCATTGCTTCGCGCAACTCATCGATGTCCACTGGTAGTCCATTCTTCACCGCTTCATGGATCGTGATCTTATGCACGCTCCACTGCTGCTTTCTTCCAGTCTTTGGCTCTAGCAGATTGTCACGAACGATCTCATAGAATCGCTTGCCACGGCCCGTCTTGCCGTTTGGCGTAGAAATGATTCGCACGCTCTTCTCGCCACCGCGCAGTGAGTTAGTGATCGATGGAAGCACTGCTTTCCACGTAGCATCAGGATCGTCAAAGAACGCAAACTCAGTGAGCAGTAAGTTAGCGGAGAATCCTCGCACGGTGTCAGGCTTGCCAGGCACGGCGATGATCCGGCTTCCATTACCTAGCAAAATTTCTGCACTCTTCATCAGCGCGCCTTCATGCTCACGTTCGATGCCTTCAAACTCGATAGCCAGATTGAAAGCCTCAATCCATTCCTTGACCTTAGCCAGGGATTCAAGCGACTGCCGCTCTGATGGCGCGGCGATCATCCATGGTCGCTTGGCTTTCGCCTGCATGTCGCGAGCGATCTCCGCTGCACTCGAAAAGTCTTTACCCGTTTGACGGCTCCACAGACCAAGCTTAAACCGAGCGGAATCATCCACCCAGCGGCGTTGGTAAGGCAAGAGTATGTCGAGTGGTGAATTCATTTATGCTCCAAAAATTTCACGCAGCTTGGCTGCTTTTTCGCTTTCGCTCAGATCCGCATTTCCTACCACCTTAGTGGCAGCATCTGCCTGAGCTGCTTTCTTTTCCAAAAGTTCGATCCGGCGTTCATCCTGATCCAGAGCGCGGCTTTGCAATCTGAGCTTCGCCAGTGCCACATAGGCCGCGACATTTCCGGCGTCTAATGATTCAGCAGTGAACACGGCCTGTGCTACGCGTTCCACATCTGCCGCAGAGATCGTGCTATCCTTGAGCATCTCCATCCGAGTTTGCTCGGCGCGAGCCTGCGCGGCCTCCATGCGCTTTTTAAGTGATAGCCACGAGTAAAACTCATGTAGCGTCGAGAGGCTGACTGTGACGCCAAGCTCGTTTTGGCAATACACCCGCACATCTTCCAGCTTCACTTTATCTCCATCATCGGAAGGGTTCCGCATGATCCACAGAAATTCGAGATCCTCCTCAGAGAGGTTCTTCAGCTTGGCATCTGCACGTGTATCTTTCATTCAAACGTTGTCTTTCGCGATTCCCGCTTTCGTGATGCTCCACTCGTAAGCCTCAGTGTCTCCGTTCAGCGTGCGCTTTACGAAACCCTGACCGACATTCCATTCCACGGCCTCACGCATTTCATCGATCTCCACGCCAGCTGGCACAAGCGAGCTGATGGCATCGTGCATGAATTCTTCTGTGACGCCGTAGCCCTTGGCTAACGCGCACACGTCGCGGACATATTTTTTTAGTAGTGCTTTGTTTGCTGCGCTCATCCTTTTTTCGCTGTGGTTTTCGATGGAATTCCCTGGACCGCTTCCAGACCTCCGACTCGCTCTGCGGTATCGTTGAGCTTGTCCCAAATTTTCGCGCGGCCTTCATAGGCGCGCTTGGCGACTTCTTCCGTCTCAGCATGTGCCACCTTGGCCATGTCCTTGATTTCCGACATCGTCCTTTCAAATAAAGCTTCCATCCGCTTCACGTCGGCCCTGATCTCAGATCGGAACAACAGCGAGTCATGCTTGTAACTGTCGAACTCACGACGCGTCACAAATTCTTCCTCCAGTCGCACCTGCAGCGGATTCGGTGTGAGATGCACGTTTTTGGATTGGCCGATCTTGTAAGCAGTGATGATCCCTGCCACGCCAGCCAGCGCGCCGATGATCCACTGCGTTGTTATCCAGCTTCCTTCTCCGCTGGCACCGTTGATTTGCGGGCCAACCTCTCCTAACAATGTGATCAATGTCATCATCATGAAATTCATTTCAGAAACCTTTCTGCCGCTTCCATTTCCACCAGCCCCTTGCACAGCCCTGGCACTCCGGTTTCCTTGCCGTCATTGCGACGAATGATGTGCGCGATGTGATTAGCCAGGAGAACCAGCTCCTGTTTCGTCAGCGCAGCGATGTTGGCGCGCGGATCAGCCGCGTCGCACAGCAGTTCGTAAAGATGTTCAGCTTCGTTCATTTCATTACTTCCTGTTCGTAGCCCATAAGTGCATCAGCCATCGCGAAAATAATCTTCCGCTTGTTCTTCGCCGCCCAGGTCCAGTCTTTGCGGCTTGACCCGAAAAACGGCTCGCAAATGACAGCTGGGCAATGCGTCAGACGCAGAAACAACGCGCCTCGATCACTCCGATAGCGCGGCACAAGTCCACGCGAAAACAATGGCAGCTCGTCAAACTTCGCATCCAGCCAATGCGCCAATGTTTTGCTTTCCGCTGAAGAATTCCAATACAGCCATTCGTGACCATTGGCTTTCGGATTGTCGGAGGAATTGAAATGCAACTCGATTGCCACGTCAGCTTTCACTGCACGCACTCGGCGAGCGGCATCAGCCATTGCCTCGGCATAGCCATTTCCAGAATAAACGTTAAGCACATGTGGCTCTTGACCTTGCGACTTTAGGATTCCATAGAGTCCGTTAGCGATTTCATTATTGAAATCCCACTCGTCCATGCCGTCCACCGACACTGCCCCATCGTCGTTAGAGCGCGAATGTCCTACGCAAATTGCTATTTTCATGATCGTTCGAAAAGTTGCGACTTAGGTCGTCGAGGTATCAGCCGCTTTCCTCTATTTTGGATAGTCCGTCTACGGGAGAGTTATTTGGCAGATTCGATGATCCTTACGCTCACGCCAGTTGCTGGATCGTAAGCGTAGACATTGCCCTGCTTGTCCACATACGATGCCCTGACTGGCACGCTCTTAGCGGCCTCCAGTTGCGAAGGGGAACAGGATGACGACGCCAAACCCAAAAGCGCCGTCATCCCCAACAGCAACAGCATAGCGCTGCCGCCATTATTGTTTCCATCCTTGTCGTTGCGGAACAAATTGCCCGAAAATTTGATGATCAAACGCATCAGCACCGCGACCAAGACCACGATCAATGCATCGGCGATGGTTGCGCCACTAGCGTCAACAGCCTGAGCATCTTCCGGAGCGATCAGCCCACGGCCTGCCATGAATGTGCCGACTCCAGCTAATGCTGTAAGCGCGTGTCTGAGAAGAGAGGTAAGTGTTTCTTTCATAATGTGATGATTCCTTGCGGGAACACCACCTTGCCACATCATCATTTTCGGCACGTCATATAGGAATCATCCGAAACACATTTCTCTTTTTGTTAGAGAAAATCACCGCATTGCAACAACGCTGCAATGCCTTAGAAAACCCCGTGCTGCTTGATCGCAGCCTTATACTTTAGGACAGATTCACTGTCGAGACTGATCTTCGCGTTGGACTTTTTCCCATCGGCGCGCTTTTTGGATCCGCCTGCTTTGTATCCGCTCAAGATTCCTTCTCGATACAACCGTGAGACAACTCGCGTCGAGCAGCGCAGCACCTTTGCGGCCTGCGCCACATCCATCGCAAACACAGGCTTGCGCGCCGTCACCACGGCACGGTTTTGCCCATCCGTAGTAACGTCGCTTTCCCAAACCAGCAGAGTCAGTTGTTGCGCAGCCATGCCCTATTGTAGCATGGGTGAATCATGAGATCGCAATCATCGCTTTGCTCGCCTTTAAGGGATTACCACCCATTTTAAGTAATCTTTAATCGTGCTCTCTACGAAAAAATTCCTTTCCTTGCTTTCCACTGAACATTTGCCGAACAGCTTTCGCCCATTCTTTTTATCAGCCTCCGCAGTAAAGATTTTCATAATTTAATCAAAGTTTTCGTTAGGTTGATTCGTAGTAACTAACAGTTGCGCGCAACACTATCAAGCCAATTTTTTAGGGATCGTCGGTTTCCTCTTCGGTTGGGTAGTACCGCCATGGGAAGGGGATGATGTTGCTTCGCTCCGTTTCCGATTCCGATTCGCCGTTTGCTCTGTAAGCTTCTCTACCGCCAAGGTTAGTCGCTCGATCTGCGCTTCTAATCGTGCGATCCGATCTGTTTCACTCTCCGCAACCTGCGGAGAGTGAGCAGCTTCCTGCTCCGGTGGTTTGTCGGTAGCGGAACCAATGCCAGCAGCCTTTTCCGCCTCCTCCAGTTTGCGCCAAGCCTTATTAGATATAGGAATCGCTCCCGATCTATAGCCAAACAAGGACGCGACTGAAAGCCCCATCAATGGGGCTAATTCGCGCAGTGACACTCGCCTAATTTCAGCAAGCTTGTCGCTCCGCTCTAAAAAAATTCTAAAAGTGTTCTTTTTTTCTTGCATCCGTTCTAATTTCGTTCTAATTTTTGCGCGTTGCCCGCAATCGAAGCGAGCAACGCAACAAGAAAAGTATCAGAAGCAGCCCATCACACAAGCAAAAATGAAAGACACCATCCCTCACCAATCGCGCAACGCCAATTTCCCAGGCAGCACAATCGCTGCTCGTGAGCTAGGCGTAGAGCGCACTCACCTCCATCGCGTTCTAAAAGGCGAGCGTAGTAGCGCCAGCCTCGTAGCCAAGTGGAACGCATGGCTCCGCAAAAACCCCGAATTCGCCGCACTAAACAAAAAAGCATCCTAAGCCATGGCAAGCGACCTTCCATCCACTTACGCCGTCAAGCATGCCGAGATTATGGCGCTCCTCGCCGCAATCACCGAGCACATGAATGACCTCCCTGAGCCGGAGTCCACCAAGCTTACCTGGGCAGACGTTGGCGATCTCACCCGCATCGAAAACGACCTCGCCGCAATCCTCGAATACCTTTCCTAACAATTTCCATGTCCGCAGCATTCTCCAAACTCCGCCACATCTCTACTGCCCAAGTTGGTGACAAAGTCATCAGCTACGGCAAATCCACCTACAGCGCACGCGGTGAAATCACCGCACTGCTTTCCGGCTCCCGCGCCGAGGTTCGTCTCTACAACGGCACCACCGCCACCATCCCACTCCCTGATCTAGAGCTGCTCTGATCACTTCCACTTTTTCCCTTATGCCCACGCCCAAGCCAACTGAACCCGACACCAGCCGCATCATCCGTGGCATGAGCCGCCGCGATGTGGCCAAGGCCATGGGCATGAGTGTGCGCACCGTCGAGGCCATCGAGCAGAAATTCAGCTCGGCGCTGCTCGATGCGCTCAAAGCGGATCCAGAAACTCGCCACCTCATCCCACGCCAACACCGCAAGTCATGATCCTCGACCTCTCCAAGCTCAACTTCTCCCAACAGCAAGCCCTCGATTTGTTAGACGATCTCGAACAAATCGACAGCACCATCGCCCAGGCACTACGACCCGACAAAATCGACATCACCCCAGCCGAGCGCGACCAACTCAAACAAAAGCTTCGCAGCACTGCCGCCCAACTCAACCACCTCGCCCATCAAATCAACCTCAACCTCTAACCAATCAAAAACATGTTCCAGCCTAACTACTGCAAACACATGATCAAATCATCCACACTGCTCGCCACCGCTTACGCAATGGGGAGTCTCATTTTCGTCAGCGTCGCCGCCCTAACGTTTTGGGGCCTTTCCCAAAAATTTGTGTGGGAGTTCATCTGGATCAGCGTGATCAGCCTTTTCCTTGCTCATCTTTCCCGCATCCAGTGCCTCCGTGAAATACGCACTCGCCGCCTATTCCTCCGCTACTACGCAGACGCCACCACCGAGCCTAAAAGCAAACACCCCGCCTGCACCGCCAAAGTCATCGGTCAAAACTAATTTCAGCATTTCAGTTTTCAGCCTTTCCAAATTTATGCCAAAACTCTCCACCACTAAGCTCCCTTCCTGGGATGATGCCCGCAGTTTGCTCGACTCATTCAAAGGCCACGCCCTCATGACCGTTGCAGCCAAGGTCTGCCTCGGTCTTACTCTCGCACAACTCAAAGACAAAGAAGGTTACCGCCATGGCGTCCGCCCGCCAGCAGACAAGCTTACTTGGCCGGAGCTGCTCCACAAAGAACTCGGCATCAGCGATGACACCGCGCGCCGCTTTATGATGGCAGGGGATGCCGTCAAGGCAAAGCTCGCCAAGATCGGCGGCAGCACGCATTTGTTAGGCATCCTGGATAAGCCGCTGCAGTCCCTCAGCAAAGCCAATGCAGAAGCCCTGCAAGCCGCCATCCGCACCGTTACCGATGGCGAGTCGATGGCCTCGCTCTTGCAAGAATTCAAGCTCATCAAATGCCCACCGCCCGCGCCAGATCACAGTGC
>Ga0075464_10001145_pt1 | contig 11981 bp, 7 predicted proteins | sample DEB19_08_DNA_5_FD_75068 | JGI IMG/M metagenome (GOLD analysis project Ga0075464, IMG submission 75068) | Aqueous microbial communities from the Delaware River and Bay under freshwater to marine salinity gradient to study organic matter... | ecosystem: Environmental > Aquatic > Marine > Coastal ...
ATACTGTAAAAGTTTTTTCTTTAGAAACACTATTTGTACAATAAAGGAATTTAGGTAGGCTTGTTACAGAACTGATAACAATTGCAGGTTTAACCAATGGGTCTGTTCCATTTAATTTCTCTTGACCATTATTTACGCCATCACCATCACAATCTGTGCTATTCCAAGTTACACTTGGTATTTCAGTCTGATTAGCTGCTATCAGGCTACATAAGAGTCTTGGATTGGTACCGTCTGTAATTTCTTGTCTGTCTGTTACGCCATCGCCATCACTATCTAAATCTAAACGATCTGGAATGCTGTCGCCATCAGTATCTAAATCTACGCAGATACTTGCAGAACAATTCGACTCGTCGGTATCCAGAATACCATCTCCATCATCATCCGTATCTGTTGCATCTGCAATTGCATCACTATCGGTATCTACCAGTTTAACTAAAGGATCTGTTCCGTTTATTATTTCTTGAGCATTATTTACCCCGTCACTATCGCAATCTGTGTTATTCCAAGTTGTACTTGGCGTAGTGTTCTGACTGGCTAATACAAATTTACATGGGTCATTCGGGTCTGTGTTGTCAATTAATTCTCTGTCATCAGTTACACCATCACCATCTGTATCCGCTGAGGTGATGTTTATTGTTAAAGTTTGAGATGTAGTTTTCCCATCTGTGCCTGTTGCTGTAATAATAATGGTATAAGTATTAGTTCCATTTGTAGGCCCGTCTGTTGGGGCTTGAAAGTCTGGAGCGGTATTAAACGTAAGTACGCCATTTGGGGTAATAGTACACTTTGCGGCATCTTCGCCACTTAACGTCCAAGTCACTTGTTTATTAGAACTATAATCGTAAATGCTTGTTGTATTTTCTGAAATGGAAATAGTGCTAGTTCCATCGCTGTCTCCATTTGGACCATTGATTATTGGGGTACAACTGAATTCGCCTCCAGAGATAATAGCTGCGGTCGCACCACCCCAATCGTACAAAATCATGTAAGCTTTATTGGTACCGGCGTTTAGGAAAACTTTTCCTGAAAAAGTACCTATGGCGCCAAAATTCTCATATCTGGTCCCAATCTGGGTACCGCCTGTAATGACTGGTTTTACAGGATCTGTTCTGTCTACCGAACCATTGATGAAGAAAGCAATGGCATTATCTCCAGCCCCACTAAATTTTACATCATAAAAACCTGAATTAGGCACCGTAAATGTTTGTTGAACAATCCAGTTGTAAGTACCACCCATTAATGAGTTGGCATTGGTATTAGGCGCAATCCAATAAAATCTTTTACCATTTGCATCCGTATAACCTGATGTATTTACATAACCAGGAAGGATACTTGTTTGCACCACATAGGCCTTGTAAGGGAGTGATTCTGAAGATGTATAGCCTTGAGGCAAAGCCACAACATTCCAATTGTTATCTCTTACCGTACTTGAAATTGGGGAGGTTAAATAACCAGAACCAAAAATATCGCCACCACAGGTGGAAACTAATATAAGCTCATTTGTCGTGGCATCTGTTAACGTATAACCTGCGCTATTGGTAATGGTTGCGGTAACCGAATATGTTGCTATGGGTAGAGAAGTGGCGATTGGCAATGACCAATTTGAACCATTAATAACCAAGCCATTAGCCGTCGTGTAAACTGTATTGTTGAAAATTACAGAAAGCGTTTGTCCAGTTAATAAAGTTGCAGTCCCTGTGATTAAAGGCGTGGTGTCATTGGTAGTCAAAGGAGTTACGGTAACCGGACCGGCTGGTTTATTCGAAATGGTTAATGCTAAATAGGCATTTAAATCATTGAGTAAACCTGCAGTTGCGGCATTGCCGGAAATGTTGGCCCCATTGGTAAGCACCAAACTAGAGCCTATTTTATTTAAACCAAAATTACTAGAACTGTTTATGGTGTAGGTTGTACTTCCGCCATAAATGAAACTTATAGGTGTTATGGTATTGCTAGGAATAAATCCAAATAATCTTAGGGTACTTCCTGATGTTTCTCTCCAAACAATTGCACCGGGAATATTCTTAATCTGACCAGAATTTAATTGTAATTTAAGAACACATGCAATATCATTACCCTGAAGCTCGAAAATTCCAGATCCGCTGGTTTGTGTCAAAAAGGCTCTTGTAATGCCAAGAGAAGTAAACGTAGAGATGTTATTCGCTTGTTGAGGGTTTGAACCTTGAGTTCCAATGAACCCCACTGGAAACGGTACGCTGATTTCTGTTTGAGCATAAATACTGATAGAAAATAGGACAATCAAAGTCGTAAGGATTGTCGTTTTTAAGTTGTTGAGCAAACTTAGGGGTTGAAATTTTTTCATTATGAAAATTTAGGTGTTGAGCTATATTTTTTTGAAATGCACTTTAATTATTAGAAGTTTTTTTAATTAACTTACATAATACATAATTAATTCAATATGCAAATATAAATAAATTTATGTTACAGTATTAATTTGATATTAATATTATTAATTTATTGATTTTGATTGTTTTAGGTAGATAAAGAAAGGTTTGATAGGTGAAAGGCCTTTCGTGTTTTGCCTATGAAAAGTGTGCTATTGAAATCTAAACTAGATGGAAGCATTTGTTTAAGTTCTTTTTAATGCTTTTTGAGTCATTAAAAGAGCGAGTGCACGCAGCCAAACTAGCGGAAGCTATGGATTAGAGAAAATGCTTTTCTAAAAAAAAAAATCCCTGATCAAATAAATGAACAGGGATTTTTTGGTGTGAATTGGAAAGAATGATTACATCATGCCGCCCATACCACCGCCGCCCATTGGAGGCATTCCGTGTGCTGCCGAACCGGCTTCTTCTGGTTCGTCTGCTAATACACATTCGGTGGTTAATAACATGGCTGCAATGGATGCTGCATTTTCTAAAGCTACACGAGCAACTTTTGTAGGATCAATAACACCTGCGCTGATCAAGTTTTCGTAAACATCGGTACGTGCATTGTATCCGTAATCTGCTTTTCCTTGTTTTACGTTGTGAACCACGATAGAACCTTCGATTCCTGCATTGGCACAAATCTGACGAAGGGGTTCTTCAATCGCTCTTTTGATAATTTTGATACCGGTGTTTTCGTCTTCGTTTGCGCCTTTAAGATCTGCTAAAGCTTCAACTGCTCTGATGAAAGCAACGCCACCACCAGCAACTATGCCTTCTTCAACTGCTGCTCTTGTGGCATGTAAAGCATCGTCTACACGGTCTTTTTTCTCTTTCATTTCTACTTCTGTTGCAGCACCTACGTAAAGAACTGCAACTCCGCCAGCCAATTTAGCCAAACGTTCTTGTAGTTTTTCTTTATCGTAATCTGAAGTAGTAGTTTCTATTTGAGCTTTAATTTGATTGACTCTTGCTTTGATATCTTCTGAGTTTCCGATACCATTGATAATCGTGGTATTGTCTTTATCGATGGTGATTTTCTCTGCCTGACCTAAATAAGTTAAGTCAGCATTTTCTAATTTATAACCTCTTTCTTCAGAAATTACAGTTCCACCAGTTAAGATAGCGATATCTTCCAACATGGCTTTTCTTCTGTCGCCAAAACCTGGAGCTTTAACGGCTGCAACTTTTAAAGATCCACGGATTTTATTCACTACCAAAGTAGCCAATGCTTCGCCATCTAAATCTTCTGCAATAATTAATAAAGGTTTACCTGTTTGTACTTGCTTTTCCAAAATTGGCAACAATTCTTTCATGTTACTAATTTTCTTGTCGTAGATTAAGATATAAGGATTTTCTAATTCTACTTCCATTTTATCTGCGTTGGTTACAAAATATGGAGATAAATAACCTCTATCAAATTGCATTCCTTCTACAGTTTTCACTTCAGTTTCTGTACCTTTTGCTTCTTCAACAGTGATCACACCGTCTTTTCCTACTTTAGCCATAGCTTCGGCAATTAAAGAACCAATTACATCGTCGTTATTGGCAGAAATAGAGGCCACTTGTTTGATTTTGTTATTGTCGTCGCCAACTGCTTGAGATTGTTTCTTAAGGTTTTCAACTACAGCAGCAACTGCCTTGTCTATTCCTCTTTTTAAATCCATTGGGTTAGCACCAGAAGCTACGTTTTTGATACCTGCAGTCACAATTGCTTGCGCCAATACGGTAGCGGTAGTGGTTCCATCACCAGCTATATCTGCAGTTTTAGAAGCTACCTCTTTGACCATTTGTGCACCCATGTTTTCTAAAGTATCTTTTAATTCTACTTCTTTAGCCACGGTTACTCCATCTTTGGTAATAATTGGAGCGCCAAATTTTTTGTCAATAATTACGTTTCTTCCTTTTGGGCCTAAGGTTACTTTAACTGCATTAGCTAAAATATCTACTCCGCGTTTTAAAGCATCGCGGGCTTCTACATTGTATTTTACTTGTTTTGCCATTTTCTTGTATGATTACACTGATGAGTGTGATTTCATTGAATTAATTAATTGCTAAGATTTTACTTGTTCCAATCAATTTGATAGGACAATTTTATATCTAAATTATAGAACTGCGTAAATGTCAGATTCTTTCATAATCAAATACTCTTTACCTTCGTAGGTAATTTCTGTACCCGAGTATTTGCCATAAATCACTTGGTCTCCGACTTTAACTGTCATTGGCTCGTCTACTTTTCCGTTTCCAACAGCCACAACAATACCACTTTGAGGTTTTTCTTTTGCGGTATCAGGGATATAAATGCCCGAAGCGGTTTTTTCTTCTGCAGCAGCAGCTTCTACCACTACTCTATCTCCGATAGGTTTAATGTTCAATGCCATAATTTTATCTTATTGTTTAGTATTTATTGTCTACGCGATAATGACATAGAGTATGCCAAAATCAACTTTTGTCAAATTTTCATTTTAAAAGGGCCATTCTTCATGGTAATGTTTCATTTCAAATGTCAGCTTGTCAGTAGCTATTGCAATCCCACAAAATACTTTGGTTGCTTTAACACGCTGTATACTGTATCTTGGATATTGTGATTAAAAAAAAAGACCGCTCAATTAAAAGCGGTCTTTTCTAATATATTTTTAAGCAATTATTTCTTAGAAGTATCCTTGCTGCTATTTGAAGGCAAAGAAGGAATAGATGATGGAGCGGCAGTTTTGTCTATTTGCTCTTGAATTTTAGAATCAACTTTTACTGCTGCACCAGTTTTTGGTCCAGAAATGTTTACTAAAATAGCAATCACCATAATCGAGATCGCTAATACCCAAGTTCCTTTTTCAAGAAAATCACCGGTACGTTGCACACCCATAATATTGTTTGATGATGATAAACCAGAAGATAAGCCTCCTCCTTTTGGGTTTTGGATTAAAATAATTAATACCAAAAGCACACAAAATAATATCCCTAAGATTACTAAAAACGTTGTCATAATTCTGTTAGTTAACTTTTAACTCCAAATATTTTATTTGGCTGGCAAAGTAAGCGCTTTTTTCTGGAAATTTCAAACTTAATTTTTTGTAAGCGTCTAATGCCTTGTGATAAAGCATTTGCTCTACATATATTTTGGCCAAAGTTTCTGATACCACCTGATTTTCATCTTCCGAACTTCGCTTGGCTTTATTCTCCGCATCAATTTTACTGGCTATTGGCGGTTTAATTTGAGGCTCTTCTTTGATGAATTTCTCGATAATCTGATATTCTTTCTTTCTAAAATTAAAAGGTACCGTTGTATTTTCTCTAATTTGAGAGATATCGTCGACCCCTTTGAGGTGAAAAATATTTTCCGCAATTTGATGGTTTAGAATCTCAGATTCTATTTTTCTAATCTCTTTGCTGGTATCTAATTTAAAAGAAACATAAGGCTGCAGATTTGTTGCATGTTCTTTTCTTGTTTTATTTAACCACCACAGGAAGGTATAAGGCAAACTTTCATCATGGTAGGTACTTAAATTTTCTGCTGTGTTTTGTGCGGATTGGGCCGTTTCGGTTTGTTGAAGTACAGATTCCTCAACGGCTTCTGTTTTAATTTCTGAGGCTATAACATCAATTAAATAGGGTTCTTCTGTATGTTCAAACTCCATTTCTTCTTCCTCAATTGCTAAAGGCTCGAATGGAATGGTGTCTGTTATTTCTTCGATTTCTTCCGATATATAGGCAATTCCAGCGGCTGTAATCTCCATCATTTCCTCTTTATTTAGCTCCTCTTGTTGTATAAATAAATCTGGATGATAAATAAAAGATTGTAAGATGGCTCTAGAAGGAGAAATTGTAGCTGCTTGAGTCAATATTTTTGGATATGACGGGCTGTTTGTTGCAGCCTTGGCAGCTAAAAAATGCAAACTTTGGCAATATGGATATTCCTCCATCCAATCTTGTATCACCTGCAAATCACCATCGCTTATCGCTTCTGGCTTTGCGTGACTACTGATAAATTTGATTGCCGCTGTTTGATTTAAACTCAATGCTGTAAAATTACTTTAAAATCTTGTGAAGGTAGCAAAAGCCTACCAATTGGCAAAAGCCCTATTATAAATATCCTCGGTTAATTGTTGGTTGATGTTTTTAATCAAGCTTTGTTCTTGCGTGGCAAAGGCACCCGCTTGCGTAGAAAAATCAATGAAGCGGGTAAAAGATTGATCAAAACTTTTATCCATTTCTATTTTGTTGGTGTATTTTACTTTTATGGTGATACTTAATCGGGTTAAGCCAGCCGTATTTTGCTGATTTCCTTGTATGGCCACCGGTTCTATGGTATAATTGCTAATGCTACCCGTAAAATTAGCATCGCCATCAGTTCTTAAAAAACTTAACCCGGTTTGCGTTCTAATTCTGTCTTTTAATGCCTCGGTAAAAGACTGACTTAAATTTGGCACCACCAATTGGGCATTGTTTTCAAACAACAAAACGGAAACCGTTTTCATCCCAACAGAGATGGATCCTCCTGTAAAAGAATAAACTCCGCAGCCACTTAGCGCCAGCATTAACGGAAGAATTGCTAAGTAAAAGATTCTTTTTTTCATTTTTTAGTTGAGGTTTAATTCTTTTATTTTTCTATACAAAGTACGTTCAGAAATTCCCAATTCTTCTGATGCTGCTTTTCTCTTTCCTTTATGTTTTTTTAATGCTTTCTTAATCATATCAGCTTCCTTGTCAATCAAAGAAAGCGATTCTTCTACTTCTTCGGCATCCTGCGTAATTTGATAATCTTCCTGTCGGCTATTGATATTTACAGGTTGCTGGATGGTTAAGGTCGCATCCTGAGTTGGCATTTCTATATCGCGATACAAAGAATTAATAACCTGAGGATTGCTGGCGGCATAACTAGAAACATTGTCGCCATTTTGTATGATATCCACCACCAATTTTTTTAACTCCACCATATCCTTTTTCATATCAAACAATACTTTATAAAGGATATCTCTTTCAGAAAAATCATCTTTTTTGCCCTGTTGATTCATTCGCATCGGCAAACTATTACTTTGATCTAGGGGGATATAACTTAATAAAGTTTGACCTGTTATATGTCTTTCTCTTTCTAATACCGCAATTTGTTCGGCAATATTTTTGAGCTGACGAACATTCCCTGGCCATGTATAATTGGTCAAAACTTGTACGGCATCGTCTGCAAGGGTAACATTTGGCGAACGATATTTGTCTGAAAAATCGGCCACAAATTTCCTAAAAAGCAAATGAATATCTTCTTTTCGATCTCTTAATGGAGGTATTTTTAAAGGAACTGTATTTAAACGATAATATAAATCTTCTCTAAATTTTCCTTCTTGTACGGCGCCAAACATATCCACGTTGGTAGCTGCAACTACCCGAGCATCTGTTTTTTGTACTTTAGAAGAACCTACTCTAATGTATTCGCCCGATTCTAATACGCGTAATAATCTAGCTTGTGTTCCGAGTGGCAATTCGCCTACTTCATCTAAAAATATGGTGCCTCCATTTACAACTTCAAAATATCCTTTTCTAGCTTCGTGAGCTCCGGTAAAAGAGCCTTTCTCGTGGCCAAATAATTCAGAATCGATGGTTCCTTCTGGTATGGCGCCACAATTTACCGCTATAAATGGGCCATGTTTACGGGCACTTAATTGATGGATAATATGCGAGAACACTTCCTTTCCAGAACCACTTTCGCCTGTAATTAAAACGGTGATGTCTGTTGGGGATACTTGTCTTGCAATATCTATGGCCCTATTTAATAAAGGGGAACTGCCGATTATTCCAAAACGTTGTTTGATATCTTGTACGTCCATGTTGATATGTGATGAATGTATGCTAAGTATAATGAGAAATATAAAAGACGCTAATCATCTCTTTAATATTTTACGCCATTTTCTTCGCTCAAATTTAATCTACTATTTTCCCTATTAAAGTTGCTGTGGTTGTTTTTTCTATCAAAACATTCACATAATCTCCTGGCTGGTATCCTGCCGAAACCGGAAAAATAACCATGTGGTTATGATCACTTCTGCCACAGAAATCTGTTTTAGATTTTTTTGATAAACCTTCGATGAGCACCTTTTCTGTTTTTCCTAACCTTTTTTGCGCCCTATACAAACTATTGATTTGTTGTAAGGCAATAATCTCTTCTAACCTTCTTTGTTTTACCTCTTCGGGAATATCATCGGCCAATTTTTTTGCTGCCGGAGTTCCGGGTCTTTCAGAATAAGAATACATATAAGCAAATTCGTATTTCACCAATTCCATCATGCTTAATGTTTCTTGATGCTCTTCTTCCGTTTCTGAGCAAAAGCCCGAAATGATATCTGTAGAAATAGAGCTGGTCGGAATAATTCTTCTAATCGCATCTATTCTATTTAAATACCATTCCCTGGTATAAGTCCTGTTCATCAAATCCAATACCCTCGAATTACCAGATTGTACCGGAAGGTGGATATAATTACAGATATTCTCGTATTTAGCAATGGTATATAAAACTTCGTCGGTAATATCTTTTGGATGCGAGGTAGAAAATCTCACCCTCATTTCCGGACTTACTTTGGCTACCATCTCCAACAGTTGGGCGAAATTGATTTTAGTATTTCCATCTTCCGAAGTCCATTTGTAGGAATCTACATTTTGCCCCAAAAGCGTCACTTCTTTATATCCTTCGGCCAATAAATCTTCGGCTTCTTTAATAATAGAGACCGCATCTCGGCTACGTTCTCTTCCTCTTGTAAAAGGAACTACGCAAAATGAGCACATATTATCGCAGCCACGCATAATCGAAATGTAGGCGCTAATGCCATTAGAATTTAACCTTACGGGACTTAAATCTGCGTAGGTTTCTTCTCTAGAAAGCAAAACGTTAATGGCTTTTTGTCCTCCATTAACTTGTTGAATTAAATTTGGAAGATCGCGATAAGCATCTGGGCCAACCACCATATCTACCAATTGCTCTTCTTCTAAAAATTTGGCTTTTAAGCGTTCGGCCATACATCCTAGTACGCCAATCACCAAACCTTTATTGGTTCTTTTGATCACCTTAAACTGCTTCAATCGGTTTCTTACCCTAGTTTCGGCATTTTCTCTAATAGAGCAGGTATTGATAAAAATAACATCTGCTTCGTTATAATCAGGGGTGGTGGTAAATCCTTCTTCACTTAATATAGAAGCCACAATTTCGCTGTCAGAAAAATTCATAGCACAACCATAGCTTTCAATATAAAGCTTTCGCTGAGCAGGTAAATTTGTTTTATGATCTAGAACTAATGCTTCTCCTTGTCTGGATTCATCGTGTTCTTTAGAAGCTAAATCAATTGATAACATAGTTTTTATTTGGATTGCAAAATTAATAAAGATTCTGTTAAAATGACAGTTTGTCAGCCTTTATATTTTTGATGATGATTTTAAAATGACAAGGCCCCGGTTTAAGACCTTAGTATTTGGCATGGACCTTTGTTTCTAAACCTGATGGAAGTGGATACCGGCTTTGTGGCTAAGGCCTTGTGTAGTATAAACGTACAGCAGGGCTACCTTAAGCGATATTTGCTGGATTTGCTTTACTTAAAAAATTATAAATGGGAGTTTTTATTGCCTCCTCGGTTTAAGAATTGTATTTTTGGGCTGCTAAATTAAACCTAAAGATGAGCAAAAGTAACATAAAACAAGATGCCCTAGATTATCACTCACAGGGAAGACCAGGTAAAATTCAAGTGATTTCTACTAAGCCTACAAATTCGCAAAGAGATTTAGCTTTGGCTTACTCTCCGGGCGTTGCAGAGCCCTGTTTAAGAATTGCAGAAAATCCAGAAGATGTATATAAATATACCGCTAAAGGTAATTTGGTGGCGGTAATTAGTAACGGAACTGCGGTTTTAGGATTAGGAGATATTGGTCCAGAAGCCGGCAAACCGGTAATGGAAGGTAAGGGTATTTTGTTTAAGATTTTTGCCGATATTGATGTTTTTGATTTGGAGTTGGATACTAAGAATGTTGACGATTTTGTAAAAATTGTGAAAGCTTTGGAACCCACTTTTGGAGGGATAAATTTAGAAGATATTAAGGCGCCAGAGTGTTTTGAGATTGAGCAAAGGTTAAAAGCCGAAATGAAAATTCCGGTGATGCATGATGATCAACACGGAACAGCAATTATTTCTTCTGCGGCATTAATCAATGCTTGCGAATTGCAAAAGAAAAAGTTAGATAAAGTTAGAATTGTAATTAATGGTGCCGGTGCTGCGGCCATATCTTGTACCAGATTATATGTTTCTTTGGGTGCAAAGAAGGAAAATATCGTGATGGTGGATAGAACCGGCGTGATCAGGGCGGATAGACCAAACTTAGATGGTACTAAATTAGAATTTGCTACCAAAAGAAATATCCAAACTTTGGTAGATGCAATGAAAGATGCGGATGTTTTTATCGGTCTTTCTTCAGCTGATGTGGTGACAGCGGATATGCTCAAAACGATGGCTAAAAACCCTATTGTTTTTGCAATGGCAAACCCAAATCCAGAGATTGCTTACGAATTAGCAGTAAAAACACGTAAAGATATTATCATGGCCACAGGCCGATCTGATTATCCAAATCAGGTGAATAATGTATTAGGTTTCCCTTATATTTTTAGAGGCGCTTTAGATGTGCGTGCTACCGCGATAAACGAAGAAATGAAAATTGCTGCGGTAAGAGCGATTGCAGAATTGGCAAAAGAAAACGTACCAGAAGCTGTAAATTTAGCCTATAATGCCAAAAACTTAAAATATGGTAAGGATTATATTATCCCAAAACCAATAGATTTTAGGTTGATTACAACGGTTTCTCCGGCGGTTGCAAAGGCGGCCATGGATAGTGGTGTTGCCCGTCATCCGATAAAAGATTGGGATAAATACAAAGAGGAATTGAAGTTGAGATTGGGTATGGATGATGTGATTTTGAGGACGATTACAAATAAAGCCAAATCAGACCCAAAAAGAGTGGTTTTTGCCGAAGCCGATAATTATAAAATTTTAAAAGCTGCCCAAATTGTTAACGACGAAGGTATTGCAATACCAATTCTGTTGGGAAATAGGGAAGCAATCAATCAAATCATTAAAGAAAATGAGTTAGAATTAGACGGAATTTTGGTAATCGATCCTTTAGAGGAGCCAGAAATGACCGAGAAATTCGCTCAAAACCTATTTCAAAAACGCCAAAGAAGAGGAATTACCTTGTATGAAGCCAGAAAGTTTATGAGAGATCGTAATTACTTTGGCGCTTCGATGGTTGAATTTGGCGATGCAGATGCCCTGATATCTGGATTAACAAAAAACTATGCCACCACTGTAAAACCCGCCTTACAAATTATAGGGACAGAACCAGGGGTAAATAGAGTGGCAGGAATGTATATGATGCTGACCAAAAGAGGTCCAGTGTTTTTTGCCGATACCACTATCAACGTAAACCCAAGTGTCGATGAACTGGTGGATATTACCCTTTTGGTGAATAAATCAGTCAAACAATTTAATGTGAAGCCCCGCATTGCCATACTTTCTTATTCTAATTATGGATCAAACGAAGGCGAGGTGCCACATAAAACCCGCGAAGCTG
>Ga0075464_10001146_pt1 | contig 11975 bp, 7 predicted proteins | sample DEB19_08_DNA_5_FD_75068 | JGI IMG/M metagenome (GOLD analysis project Ga0075464, IMG submission 75068) | Aqueous microbial communities from the Delaware River and Bay under freshwater to marine salinity gradient to study organic matter... | ecosystem: Environmental > Aquatic > Marine > Coastal ...
GAAGTATATATTGCATTTTGGTATTGAAACGTATCAATAAAATTAAAGTTGTATGGCCCCCATTCCCCAAGTGATTCATAAGTTTGATGAAAGGATCCATATCTAAAATCACTACCAATTATCCATTGCACATTTTTTGTAAGTGTATTTGAATAGTACATGTCTGCAAAATGTGATTTCCCCCAGTAGTGATTGTTTTCAAAAATATTATAGGTCCTGTCGGTGCTGTCGTTCAAGTATTGACGGTCTTGATTATTCAATTGATACTGAAGCTGGAAGCTTGCCTTGTTTTTTTTGTATTTTAGTGTGACACCTGTCATTCCCGTCGCATTGCTAAATTGGTTGTCTTTATCATCCTTGAATGCCGCATAATCAATGTCAGCTTTATAAGAAGTCCTGCGTGTATATGCCTTAATATTCCAATTTGCATTTAATGCGTAATTAATATTTGCAAACCAGCTTTTATTTTTATAACCATCTTTATCATATTTCCCACTGTTTGTTTTATCCAATGCAGCCGAGAATCCTGTTGCAGATTGTTGCTCAAATCCAACGGTATAGCTTAGTTTGTTGAATGTTTTTGAATGTTGGATATCCACTTTTTGAGAACCAAAGGTTCCTGCTGAATAAGCACCGCTCCATGACTTTTTTAATTTTGCCTTAGTGATAATATTGATCACTCCGCCAATCGCATCAGACCCATAGATGGTAGATTGAGCCCCTTTTAAAATCTCCACTCTTTCAACCTGGTCTAATGGAATAAGGTTTAAATCAAATTCATTACTAATCATGGAAGGGTCTCCAACTGGAACGCCATCTATTAAGATTAAAGTTCTTCCACTAGATGCCCCGCGCATGTAAATACTTGGAACTGTTCCTGCATTGCTTAGTGCGCCTGGTAAATAAAGGCTTGCCTGTTCCGTTAATAATTGTGCCAGGCTCCTTCCTGCATTTGCTTGAATTTGAGCTGCGCCAATGACTGTTACAACCTTACCTGTGGTATTCTGTTTCTGCTCAATTTTGTTCGCAGTGACAATTACCTCTACTAAGTTGTTAGTACTGTCTGAAAATGGTTTTGAATTGTCTTTTTCTTGCCCAAAGACGAGGGTGGTGGCAGCGATAAAGCATGCCGAGAGCGTGATTAATTTTTTGCTCATTGTTTTGTTTTTTTTTTAAGTTAACAATGAGCTTCCTGGAATAAGAGAACCATAATCTGTTGAATGCCTTTTGGTATACGCAAATATCATTTATCCTAAGATGGACATTTGGCATATAAGGGCTCGTCAATTTTTTTACAATCCTTGCTTTTTACCCGAAAGCTGTTGGTTATAATTTAATCAGGCAGGTCTTCTGGCTCGTTCTTTAACAATGCATCCTTCCCAAATTGCTTCAGTGGATATTTTGCATTGGTTGCGTTTAGCGTAGAACTTACAGCTACGGGAATAGCCCCCGATTTAAACGGGATTCCCTTTTAATCATTTTCATGAACCTAATTCCATAACAAACATATTGATAAATGGGTCTACACAATGTTTTAATTATTAACGCATTGTTGAAAACTAAGCTCATTTTAATTATATTTATAACCAATTACAATAAGACTACTACTTGGTAGCCTTGTAAATTAAACCTAGTATGAAACAAAAGCAAGGCATCAATTTTTTTAGTTTAACCATGATCGTGATTAGTTTGGTAATTGGAATGGGTATTTTTAAAACACCAGCTACCATAGCCGCCAAGTCAGGGACGCCACTTATTTTTTTTAGTGCGTGGATAATTGGAGGGATCATTGCTTTGTTTGGTGCATTAACCTATGCAGAAATTGGACAAAGATTACCTGTAATGGGCGGATATTATAAGGTGTTTGCACATTGCTATCATCCGGGAGTGGGCTTCACAATTAATGTATTGATTTTAATTAGTAACGCAGCTTCTTTGGCTGTAGTGGCTTTAATTGGTGCAGATTATGTGAGTGATTTATTATTTGGTCAGCCTTCCGGAACCTTCTTTAATGTTTGTATGGCTTCACTTTCTGTAGGCCTTTTTTATATCGTCAATTTATTAGGACTAAAAACAAGTAGTCGTACTCAAAACGTTTTAATGGTTGTTAAAATCAGTCTAATTGTTTTATTAATTTCTTCTTTGTTTAAAGGCGTACAAGTTCCGATTCATGGAGTGAATGAAGGAAAAATATATGTGTACAATGGAAGCAATGGAGCACTTTTGTTAATGGTAAGTTTAGTAGCTGTATTTTTTACTTATGGTGGATATCAACAAACGATCAATTTTGGTTCGGAGGTTAAATCAGCGAAAACAATGCAACGCGGTATTGTATCTGGTATATTGATAGTTTTGTTTTTATACTTGGCGATCAATTACACTTATATAAAAGTGATTGGGTTTGACAATATGAAAAATGCAAACGCAATTGGCTCCTTATTGTTTGAAGCCTGGTTTGGAAAATTTGGCGCAAAAGTTTTTGACTTCGCTATGGTATTAAGTGTACTCGCTTATGTGAATGTAATTTTAATGAGTAACCCCAGAGTGATGTTTGCAATGAGTGAGGATAAAGTACTTCCCGCTATTTTTCAAAAGAAACATCCTAAAACAGATGCCTTAGTTCCAGGATTGACTGTTTTTGCGATTGCCACAATCCTAGTTACTTTTTTCGGGAAAGGGGTAGACGATGTACTTAGTTTTAGCATCTTTTTAGATTGCTTAGGGATGAGTACGTCAGCAGCAACCTTATTAATCCTGCGCAATAAAAAACAAGGAGACGAAAGCGTAACAGGTGCCCTAAAAAGATGGACGCCTATATTTTGTGTATTATTTGTTATGGCCTATGCGTTTGTTGCAGTAGCTGTAGTAATAGACAAGCCTTATTCGGCCCTAACTGCCGTTATTTTAGTGGCGGTCGTACTGGTGCTTTATAGAATATTCTATTATCAGAAGAAGTTCATTTCGACTGACCAGTAATTGGGAGAGATGGGTAATTGCTCCTTCATTTGAGCCTTTCATATCGTTTTATTGCATTTCATGCTTTAAGGCTTTCCGCCTGTCTAAAAATTAGCCAACTAGCCTATATTAGTTTACTTTTGATATGTTAAATCGAGTTCTAATAATAAACACATGAAATACATACTTTCTTTTTTCTTTTTAGGCAGTTCTTTAGGCCTATTTGCCCAAGATCCAGCGCAGTGGGATTTGCAAACCTGTGTGGCATATGCCATTCAGCACAATATCTCCGTTCAACAGGCAGATGTACAAGCTAGATTGGCAAAATTACAAGCCGAATCTGCAAAATCCAATCAGCTTCCAACGATTAACGGTTCCTCTGGAATGGGGCTTAGAATTGGACGATCCATTGATCCAACCACGAATGGCTTTACTAATACACAGTTTTTATATAATAATTTTGGCCTGAATGGAGGTGTTCAATTATTTAATGCCGGTAAATTAAAAAATAATGCAGATGCAACTAACTTAAGTTGGCAAGCGAGTGAGGCGGATAAACAAACTGCATCTAATGATATCTCATTAAGTGTTGCTACATTTTATTTACAAGTATTGTCAACAATAGAACAATCTGAAATTGCCAAAATTCAAATTCAACAAACTAAAGAGCAATTGTCGGCCACTAAAAAAAGAGTGGAAGTTGGATTGCTTCCTGAGTTGAACTTATTGGAGTTGGAAACGCAACTTGCAAACGACAGCAGTACTTTAATTTCAGCATTGTCGAATGTGGAACAAAGTAAATTAAGTTTAAAGGCCTTATTGAATTTAGATGCAGGACAGCCCTTTGATATCATTGTTCAACCAGTTGATAAAATAAAAATGCAAGCCTTTGCAGATTTGCAACCTGATTATGTATTTACTTTAGCTGCACAAAATTTACCAAACGTAAAAGCAGCAGCTTTACGTGTAAAGGCAGCCCAAAAAAATACCACTGTTGCAAAAGCAAACTTTTACCCGTCATTGAGTTTTGGTTATAGCTTAAGTACCAACTTCTCTAATTCATTTAAATATGTTTCTAGTTATGAATTAAGTGGGTTTAGCACGCCAAACGCGGCTACTCCATTCGTTAACATGAGTGGTACTAAATATTACGTTCAAAGTCCTGTATATACACCAGTGAGTGCAACACGCACATTTGGTTCAGCTTGGAAGGGCTGGGGAGACCAGCTAAATAATAACTTTGGTCAAAGTTTCGGGTTTCAATTGTCGGTTCCAATTTTTAATGCGAATCAGTCTAAGATCGCTTATCAGCAATCTAAGTTGAATTTTAAAAGTGCAACCTTGCAAGCAGAAAATACGCAACGAAAATTAAAGCAGGATATTTATGCTGCATATTCGAATGCAGTGGTAGCGTCCAATAAATTAAACGCTACACAAAAAGCATTGGTTTCGGCCGAAAAGACTTTTCAATTCGCATCCAAGAGATATGAATTAGGTTTATTGGGTACCATCGAATTATTAAACAATCAAAATAATTTTCTAAAAGCAAAAGTGAATTTTAAAGCAGCTCAATATGAGTATGTATTTAGAATCAAACTATTGGAATTTTATAAAGGAGAAGCATTGTCATTATAAGACATAGTATAAAAAGAAATAAACAGCAGTAAAATAAATTAATATGAATAAGAAGATAATTTGGCTATTAGTAGGATTAGCGGCTTTGGTCATTCTTTTAGTAGGTCTTAAAAAAGCCGGTGTAATTGGAAAAGAAAAAGGAGAAGAAGTAACTTCTGAAAAGGTTCAGTTAAGAACCATTACCGAATCAGTAAATGCAAGTGGAAAAGTATATCCTGAGGTAGAGGTTAAGGTAAGTCCAGATATCTCTGGAGAAATTGTTAATTTATTTGTTGAAGAGGGCGATAAGGTGACAAAGGGTCAAATATTGGCAAAAATATATGCTGATATTTATGCTTCTCAAAAAGATCAAGTTACGGCAAGTGTTAATCAAGTAAAAGCACAATACGAAAATGTAAAATCTGCTTTAAGTGGTTTAAAAACTGCTTACGAGAATACAAAGGCGACCAACGATCGATATAAAAAATTATTTGCAGACAAGATTGTATCAAGGGCCGAGTATGAGCAAACAGAACAAGCATATCGTTCTGCAGAATCTGCTTATTTTGGTGCACAAGAATCTATTAAAAGCAGTGCTGCACAAATTCAGGGTGTAAAAGCACAATTAGCTAGAGCAGAAAAAGACTTAGCAAGAACAACTATAGTATCACCAATGGATGGTATCATTAGTTTGATGAATGTTAAAAAAGGGGAGAGAGTTGTTGGTACAGCGCAAATGGCGGGTACTGAAATGATGAGAGTAGCTGATATGAAAAGTATTGAAGTGAGAGTGGATGTTGGAGAAAATGATATCACTAAAGTGAAGATTGGTGATACTGCATTAGTTGAAGTAGACGCATATAATAAAAGAAAATTTAAAGGTATTGTTTATAAAATAGCCAATCCTGTCACTGCTACTTCAGGTATTAGCAGTTCCACCGAAGTGGCTAATTATAAAGTACATATAAGATTACTTGCCGAAAGCTATACGGATTTAATAAAAGAAAATTCAGTGTTCCCTTTTAGACCAGGAATGACTGCAAGTGCAGATATCCAAACAAAGTCTAAAGTAAACGTAATTTCTGTGCCTCTAAATGCAGTTACTACTAGGGATCAAGAAGGTAAGGGCAAAGACACGAAAGTGGCTGCAAAGACGAGCGAAAAAGATGCACCTGCCAATGCTGCTAAAGAGGAAGAATTAAACGAAGTGGTATTTGTATTGCAAAAGGATAATAAGGTAAAGTTGGTTAAAGTAAAAACCGACATACAAGATTTGAACTATATACAAGTGATTGGCTTGAAAGTAGGGGATGAAGTAATTACAGGCCCTTATTCTACCGTAAGTAAGACATTAAAGGACGGATCATTGGTAAAAGTGGTTGCCAAGGATAAGTTATTTGAGGAAAAGAAGTAACATTTGTTCTACTGTAAAAAAGGGGCACATTTAAAAAATGTGCCCCTTTTTTTATGAGTTTCGTATGTTTGTAAAAACGAAGCATATGCGAATAGGTATTATAGGAAGCGGAAGTTGGGCAACTGCCATTGCGAAAATCGTTACTGATAATGGTCACAATATTTGGTGGTGGTTTCGTCAGCCTGCCAATATCGATTATTTTTCGAAAAGACATCATAATCCTCATTACTTAAGAAATGCCTATTTTGATGTTAACAAGATTCATTTCTCTGAGCAAGTAAAGGAAGTAGTGGAGCAATCAGACATAATTATTATTGCAGTCCCTTCTATACATATTGAAGCCTCATTAAAAGGGCTTGATAGCGCTCTACTTTGCAATAAAAAGATAGTATCAGCAGTAAAAGGAGTTATGCCGAATTATAATATTCTTTTGAATGATTACTTGCAGCAACAGCATCAATTCCCGATCGAGCAATACTTTACATTACTAGGTCCATGTCACGCAGAGGAAGTAGCATCAGAACAGTTGTCTTATTTGACATTTTCTGGAGTGGATGCAGTTGAAACAGAGCAGATTGCAGCTTGTTTTAAATCGGATTACATTAACACTATTGTAAACAATGATGTTATTGGGGTTCAATATGCAGGGGTGGCTAAAAACATTTATGCATTGGGTGCGGGAATTGCGCATGGCTTAGAGTATGGAGATAATTTTTTGAGTGTTTTTATAGCTAATGCGGCAAGTGAGATGAAAGTGCTACTTAAGGGGATTATGAAAAATAGTAACAGTGATTGTGATGCGGTTAATTATTCGGCATCCGTTTATTTAGGAGACTTATTGGTAACCTGTTATTCATTACATAGTCGTAACCGCACGTTTGGCAATATGATTGGCAAGGGGTATTCGGTTCGTGCCGCTGAACTTGAATTAAATATGGTCGCAGAAGGATATAATGCAAGTAAGTGTATCAAGGAAATTAATCAGACACTTGAACTTGAATTGCCAATTATTACTGCTATTTATAAAATTTTATGGGAAGGGCGTTCTCCTGAATTATCGTTTAAAGAAATCGAGAAAATATTAGTGTAAAATAAGGGGGCTAACATAAGTTTAGTCCACTATAAAAAAGTCACTCGCAATTCCATCTGCAAAGAATTTAGCTTGCTTGGAAAGGGTATAGCCCTGCGGTGTTGGTATTAATTGCCCCTCTTTAATCATTTTAGCTGCTGTATGCAATGTATGCTCAAGGTAGCTTTCTCCAAATGCTGTTTGAATATGAAGGGCCGAAAAGCCTTCCATTTGTCGTAACGAAATCATTATATACTCGTTATAGCGCGTTACAGTTTCTAAAATTTCAACTTCAAAAGGCAATTGATTTTTTGCAATCGATTGAAAATACAATTGGTTATTGGCAACATTCCATTGCCTTGAAATTTTATTATAGGAATGTGCGGATGGTCCCAATCCCAAGTAGGGAATTCCATTCCAGTAATTGCTATTATGTTTACTCCTCCATCCTGGCTTTGAAAAATTAGAAATCTCATAATGCTCAAAACCATTTTCAGAAAGTTCATTCACAATAATTTCAAAATGTCTTGCTTGATGCGCTGCGTCAATACCCTCTATTTTTTGTTTTTGAATCAGTGTGTGCAATGCTGTTTTTTCTTCGACAGTGAGTGCATAGCATGAAATATGAGGTATATTATAGTGCTTTAACCACTTAATATCTTCTAATAAATCAGCGTCACTTAAATGTGGAGTGCCATAGATTAAATCGGTACTAATGTTTTCAAAACCCGCAGATTTTGCATTTAATAGTGCCTCGTGGGATTGTTCTACAGTATGTGCTCTGTTCATCCATGCTAAGGAGTGTGGTTGAAAGCTCTGAATTCCAATACTCAAACGATTGATTCCTAATGCTTTCCAGGCTTTAGCCTTTTCGAGGCTAATATCATCTGGGTTTGCCTCGATTGTAAATTCAAGGTTTGGAGCCAATTCGAAGTTTTGTTGAATGTGGGTATAGATACTTGCTATTGCTTCAGGACTTAATAAAGAGGGGGTTCCTCCGCCAAAATAGAGGGTTTCAATTGGATCGGTTAAGTATTGCTTCTGAAGCACAATCTCCTGTAAAATAGATGTCTGAAACTCATCTATGTATTTTGTTTGTGTTGAAAAATGAAAATTACAGTAGTGGCAGGCTTTTTTGCAAAAAGGAATATGTACGTAAATGCCTGCCATAGTAGATGTTGAAGAACAAAGCTAGTTATTAGTTACTAATTCTGCATCAGTATACTTATTTTTGCGCTAGATGTTGTCAATTATAAAAAACGGATTATTAGCAATAGGGTGTTTGATACTACTTAGTTCATTCAGTCAAGGAGATACCACATCTACTCGAATAGATAGTGCAGCTGCTTGGATGGATAGTACTGCTAAGCATGACACTTTGTTGATTCAATATATTCCTGTACTGCCAAAGTCTTTTCAAATGGCGGATGCATGGTATATTCAGTCCTTACACACCAATAAGCTAGATACCAACTTTGATGTACTAAAGGATTACAAAGCCTATTACAGCGCAAAGAAAAATGCCTTTAAATTATATTACAAATGCAAACTTGATAATCAAGAGAACCAAGTAATTTTTAAAATTGAACAAAGATTTTCATTGCCAGACAAAGATTTTTTATTTTACTTGATCGTGCTGTTGGTTTTGCTTTATGGATTTGTGAACAATGTGTATCCTCAATACTTTCCTAAACTTTTTAGTCAGTTTAGCCAAAGTTCATTAAGGATGATGCAGAATAGGGAGCAGCTATTGCAAAATAGTTTTGCGTCATTGATCATGAATATTTCTTTTATTATAAGCTTCTCGCTTTTGTCAACGCTGCTTATTTTTAATCGTCATTTATTACCTATCTCTTTTTGGCAGGGCTATTTATATGTGAGTCTATTTTTTACCTGTTTGTATTTAGGAAAATACATTTGTTTAGAGCTGGCGGGTTATATCTTCAACACAAGAGAATTGGTCAGTACGTATGTCTTTATTGTGTTTATGATCAACAAGGTGCTAGGTATCTTATTATTGCCATTTATCCTATTGTTGGCCTTCGCAAAGCCCTTGTTTCATACTGCTGCTATTGGCGGTGCTGCTGGCTTAACGGTCCTATTAATTTTGTATAGGTATCTATTCTCGTTAACATCTGTTAGGAATAAATTACATATATCTTCCTTTCATTTTTTTCTATACCTTTGTGCATTCGAAATATTGCCTCTCTTAATTTTGTATAAGTTTATTGTACAATATTTTGGCGGAACTTACTAAAGCAGAAAAGTGTAAAATGGCGAAAGAAATGAGTGTAGCAAAAAAGACAGTTGTCCCTAAGCCTATAAAAAAAATTCTTATTTCACAGGCTAAGCCGGAAAGTGAAAAGTCACCTTATTTTGATATTGCACGTAAGTACAATGTGGAACTTCATTTTCATCCTTTTATACATCTAGAAGCCATCAGCGCTAAAGATTTTAGAAAAGACAAGATTGATATTGCAGCCTATTCGGCAGTTATTTTTACCAGCAAAAATGCCATTGATCATTTCTTTAGAACCTGTGATGAATTAAAAATCAGTATCAATCAGGATACCAAATATTTTTGCATTACAGAGTCTGTAGCATTGTACTTGCAAAAATTTATTATGTACCGAAAGCGTAAAGTATTTTTTGGCGCGGACGGAAGTAATAAAAAACTATTTGATGTACTAAATAAGCATAAAAGCAACGAGCGTTTTTTATACGTTTGCAGTGAAAACCAACAGGATAACGAAATTGTAAATTGGTTAAAAGATCATGGATGTAATTTTGACTTAGGGTATATGTACCGATCAGTTAGCAGTGATATAAAATCAGTTTTAGCTGACAATAAATTTGACGTCATTTGTTTATTCACCCCGAGTGGATTAAAGAGTTTATACGAGAACAAACCGGATTTTGTACAAAATGGCACATCTATCTGTGCATTTGGATCCAATACTTGCAAAGCAGTTGAAGATGCAGGGCTTGAATTACACATAAAAGTACCAAGTCCGCAAACGCCAAGTATGATGGCTGGATTGGATCAATTACTTGCTATTCAAAGCAAAAAGAAATAAGTTAAATTGCATTCAAATGAATGCACACAAATTTACCAACGGTCTCATTAAGGAGACCAGTCCCTATTTATTACAACATGCACATAATCCAGTGAATTGGATGCCGTGGTCAACTTCCATTTTTGAGAAATCGGTGGTTGAGCAAAAACCAATCTTATTAAGTATTGGATATGCTGCTTGCCATTGGTGTCATGTAATGGAAAGAGAAAGTTTTGAGTCTGAATCGGTTGCGGAATATATGAATGCTCATTTTATAAATGTAAAAGTAGATAGAGAAGAAAGACCCGATGTGGATCATATTTATATGGATGCACTTCAGGCTATGACTGGCTCAGGTGGATGGCCTTTGAATATATTTTTACTCCCTGATGGTAAGCCATTTTATGGGGGCACTTATTTTCCTCCTAAAACATTACCACAACGTGCTTCTTGGATGGATGTTTTGAAAGGGGTCCATGAAGCATTTGAAGGGAACAGAGAAAAATTAATTAAACAAGGGGAGCAATTAACCAATCATTTAGTGCAATCCAATATTAATGCAGCTGCCACTTTACAAATAGATCCATCCGCAGAACCCTTGGCTACTAAAGAGGAGGTTGCGTTAATTGCTCAACGTATTTTACAACAAGCGGATATGGAGTGGGGTGGTTTTGGGAAAGCACCTAAATTCCCTCAAACTTTTTCAATTCAATTATTACTTAGAAATCATCATTTGAATAAGGATGAATTATCCTTGGCCCAGGCCCTCTTTTCTTTGGATAAAATGATCCAGGGAGGCATTTATGATCAGGTAGGTGGCGGGTTTTCGAGGTATAGCACCGATGCCCAGTGGCAAGCGCCGCACTTTGAAAAAATGTTGTATGATAACGCCCTTTTATTAACTGTGATTTCCGAAGCATATCAGCTCACTAAATCTGACAAGTATAAGCAAGCAATACAAGAGACGATTCATTTTTTAAACACTGAATTGTCAAATAAAAAAGGCGCTTTTTATGCAGCATTGGATGCAGATAGTGAAGGAGTAGAAGGGAAGTTTTATACTTGGGGGTATGATGAAATACAATCATTAATTGATCCTGCTATTTTTGAATCTTTTTGCAAATACTATGAAATTGAACCGGAAGGGAATTGGGAACATACTAATATTTTATGGACGCGTCAATCTTTAGAGGAGGGGCAATCGGAAGCGTTTAAAGCTGCTCGAAAAATATTGTTTGAAGCGAGATCAAAAAAAATACGACCTGCATTAGATTATAAAGTAATCTTGTCATGGAATAACTTAATGATAATCGCTTTGTGTAAATCCTTTGCTGCATTGGGTATAGAGGAATACAGACAACAAGCTATCGATACCATGCGATGGGTTGAACAAGAATTATTCAATGCGGAAGCAAATTGTTTTTATCATACAAATACAAACGGGGTAAAAAAATCATTTGCTTTTTTAGATGATTATGCAACCTTGATACAAGCATATATTCATTTGCAAGAAATTACTGGGGATGCTCAATATTTATTAAAAGCAAAGCAATGGACCGAGTATGTGCAACTAAATTTTATAGACGAAGAGCAGACATTTTTTTATTACACAGCTGCTTATCAACAGGATGTGATTGTTAGAAAAAAAGAAAATTATGATGGGGCGCAGCCAAGTGGTAATGCTATGATGGCTGCTGCCTTATTCTATCTAGGTACTGTGTTTGAAAACGACCAATGGATGACTCAATCTGAACAAATGGTTCGTGCTATGAGAAAGTTATTACTCCAATATCCCCTTTCTTTTGGATACTGGGGGCAGGCCTTTTTTAACCATGCAGTAGGGGGTATAGAATTAGTTGGAATAGGC
>Ga0075464_10001147_pt1 | contig 11975 bp, 7 predicted proteins | sample DEB19_08_DNA_5_FD_75068 | JGI IMG/M metagenome (GOLD analysis project Ga0075464, IMG submission 75068) | Aqueous microbial communities from the Delaware River and Bay under freshwater to marine salinity gradient to study organic matter... | ecosystem: Environmental > Aquatic > Marine > Coastal ...
ATAAATGCTATAGAAGGTTGCTTTGTGTTTAACTCCATAGAAGCAGGAATAGCTTATGCAAAAACGCTACACGAAACGGAACTTTTTATAATAGGTGGCGACAGTATTTACGCCCAAATAATGAATAAAACTGATACTATTTATTTAACCAGAACCCACCATGTATTTGAGGCCGATGCTTTTTTCCCATCATTGGAAACCAATTGGAAACTAACCCATGAAACTAAAAACTTAGCTGACGAAAAAAACAAATTTGATTACAGCTTTCAAGTTTTTGAAAGAGCTTAGTTCAGTTATTATTACAAAGAACATTGCAATTCTTAAAATGATGATTTCGATTAATCGGGAGTTTGGTACCTTACTTTATCGTTTATATAAACACTAATTATTAGAAAAATAAAAACCACAAATGTGAAACAAAGCATTGCAATGTTTTTTATATATTATTTTTAAAAATAAAATAATCCATAGCAATAACTTTTGAAAATAAAATTACTACTCAATCAGTTTTCCTTGTTTTATTTTTTCCTCTAAAAACTCTCCAGTAGCATTGTATTCTTTGGCTTTTTTCCAACTTTCAATGGCATTTTCCTTTTCCCCTAATTGGTATAAAATATCGCCATAATGGTCAAATACTTCCCCGCTTTTTGGCGATATTTTTAACGATTGTTCAATATAACTTTTTGCTTTTTGATACTCTTTTTTCTGGTATAAAATCCAGCCATAAGTGTCTAAATAACTTGCACTGTTTGGCTCTAATTGCAAACTTAAATAACTCATGCTATCAGCCCTATCCAAATTTACTTTTCTTAAGCATAAAAAATAGGCATAATTATTTAATGCATAAGCACTATTGGGGTCTATTAATAAAGCTTGGTCATATATTGAATCTACCAAATTATGTTTTTTAGCATAATGTGCTGCATCGGCAGCAATGCTTAAAAACTGCACTTTTAATTTATCGTTATCTACTACAAATTCCACCCCTTTTAAAGCAGCATCAATGGCTTTTTCGTATTGTTTTTCTTGTAAACTTACCATTGCTTTATAGTTATAAAACATAGGTTCGGTAGGAAACAATTCCAATGCGCTATCGCAGTCGGCTAGTAATCCCATATTGTCGTTAAGCTCTTGATCACAATATAAAACCTGTTGCCAAATAGTAATATTACTAGCATCTAACTTAGCAGTTTCACGGTATTCAGTTCTTGCTTCCTCAAACCTACTATCTTGAGCTAACAAATCGCCTTTAAGCATGGTAGCACTGGCTTCCGCTTTATGTGCATTTTTGAATATATCTATTAATTCATATGCTTGTTTGCGTTTTTCGCCTTTTACCTCTGGCGATACAAAAGGAACCAATATTTGTATTTTATATTTTATTTCTAAATCAGGTGAGGCAATGGCTTTTTTCAAATAGGAATAAGCCAACTCATTATCCTTCTTTGACCTATAATACTCACTTAAAGCAATGTTGGCATATCCGTTATCAGGATCCTGACGCAATATTTCGTTGTATATTTCATTGGCTTTCTTATCATCTTTTTTACTCAAATACAAATCGGCTAACATTCCTTTGTATTTTAGGTCGGTAGGATAATATTTTATCAATTTTTCTACTTCACAAATGGCCTTATTAATTTTGTTTGCTTGTAAATATATTTGCTCTTTTTTAATGATAACTTCTTCTTTTGGACCAATAATATGCTCTATTCTATCTAAAATTTTTATTGATTTACTGAATTTGTTTATATAAAAATAATTAGTAGCAGCTTCATAAAGGTAATTCAGTTCTGGGGTTAACTTATTATACATTTCCAAATACAAATCGGCCGACTTTTCATATTCTCTATTCGATTTATATAATTCTGCTAAAAGGTTGTTATACCAAATATTATTAGGGTTTAGTTGAACCGCCATTTGAGCAAATTTAACGGCTTCTTTCACCCGTTTTTTTGCAAAGTTTATTTCTGCTATTTGGTAATAAACGTTCGCATTTTCCTTGTCTAAAATGATGGCTTCTCTGAATGTAAGTTCTGCATCGTCATAACTACCTTGCATCTTTTCCTTCATGGCTTTAAAATATACTTTATCAAAAGCCAATCTTTGTTCTTCGGTCAGTTTTCCGGTTTGTGCAATTGCTGAAATTTGTATCAGCATTATTCCCAATAAATACAGTTTATATATTTTATTCTTCAATTTTTTATCCTTTATAAGCAAACAAACATACCATTTTTGCTAAATATTTTATAAAATAGTTGTCAGTTGATAGTTGTTGGTTGATAGACGGTATATTTTAACCGATGGAACATGGACTACCACTTAAAGTGGTAAATCAAAAGTAAAAACAGCACCTTTTCCTTTTTCACTTTTGGCATAAATAGAACCGTTATTTTGTTTTATAAAATCGGCACAAAGCAATAAACCTAAGCCAGTTCCTTTTTCGTTAGCCGTGCCTTGCGTACTTGGATTTTTATGCTGGGTAAACATTTGGTCTAATTTTTCTTTATCTATTCCCACTCCATTATCTGCTATGGATATTTGGAGTTTGGAGGTTATAACCTTACACGAAACCGTTATTTTACCCTCATCATTAGTAAATTTAATAGCGTTCATTATTAAGTTCCGTAACACCAAATTGATGGTGTTTTCATCGGCAAAAGCCCTGCTATTTTCCATACAAAGATTAACAAGTGTTATGTTTTTTTGATGAGCAATACTGGCCGCTAAAGCAATGTTTTTATTTACCAATTCAAATATGTTTAACGATTCAAATTTTAATGGCAATCCCTTAATTTGCGATGATGCCCATACCAATAAGTTTTCTAATAAATCAATATTGTTTTCAACCGATGAAGCTATTTGTTTGGTTAATTCTTCTGTGTTTTCAGGCTTGTATTTTTTATTACTCATTAAGTCAAAATACAATTTCATGGTGGTCATATTATTTCGCAAATCGTGACTAATAATACTAAAAAAACGATCTTTTACATTGTTTAACCTTCCTAATTCTTCGGTTTGAATTTCCAGTTTATTGTTCTGATTTTTAAGCGATGAACTAATTCGTTTATTATTTATATAAAAGTATAAAAAACCTACTGTTAGCAATACAAAAAGTATAACAATTGCTATCAGCATTTTTCTAATTTGCCTTTCTTTTATGAGTTGTATTTTGCTTAATTCTTCATTTTGCTTCAATAAAACAACTTGCTTTTGGGTTTTTTCTTTGTCGTATAGCAGCTGCAAATTGGTAACACTTGCTAATATTGAATCGTTAAACAATGAATCTTTTAATTGACTACTTAACATTGAAAATGTTTTGGATTCAAAAGCATTGTTTTTCGATTTTGAAATAATGGCCAAACCTTCATAAGCTTCTTTTAACTCAAAACGTTGGTTCAGCAATTTGGCTTTTTGTAATGCTAACTTATAATTTTGCTCCGCAACACCATAATTATTTAACATTAACTGAGCATTTCCTAATCCTAGTAAGTTACTAGTTTCCAATACTTCAGAATTTGCTTGCTTTGCAATTTTATAAGATAATTGATAATACACCAAAGCCGTTTTATAATTCATTTGGCTATAAAACAGTTTGGCTATATTTTGGTAAGTAATGGCTTCACCGGCTTTATTTCCAATATTTTTATAAATTCCTAATGCCTTGTTATAGTAATTAATGGCTAAGTTGTATTTTTTTTGGAGCGCATATATTTTTCCAACATTTTCAAATATGGTAAGCGTTCTAAAAATATTTTTGTTTTGCTCAAATATATTTGCAGCTTTTAAATTGAATTCTATGGCTTTTGAAAAACTATTTTGTCTTTCATAAATATTTGCAATGGAAACATACGCGTTTAATAAATCATTGTTTTCATGAAGGTTATCAAATATTTTAAGTGCTTCCAAACTTAAATTCAGAGCATTAGGCAAATTGCCAAGGGCAAAATTACAATTTCCTAAAGCATAATATATTTGACCTTTTGTTAAAGTATTATCAGTTTCAAAACTGAGTGCTTTTTGATAATTGAGAATTGCCAAATTAAAGTTTGCCGATAAATAATAAAATGTTCCCAAAGACTTATAAACTTTCAGATTTTGGGCATTTGTAGAATTATCATTCAACAGTTTTGCAGCTTTTTTTGAATTCTCTAATGCTTCCACTACATTTTGAGAACCAATTTTATAAGCAGCTACTATTAAACTATCTATTTGAGCTGCATCGTTATTGGCATTGACTTGGGCAGTCAAATTAAACGACAAAAGCAAACAAACAAATAGGTAAACGTATTTCATTTTTAAAAAATAATTATAAGGCAAATCTATTATAAAGTAGCTTAGTTTTCAATATAAAATGAAATACTATTCTTAAATTATTCATAAGAAATTGGTGCAAATTAAAGCTAAAGAACAAAAAATGAAAATATTAGTTATTAAACAGTGTGAGTCTTATATTTGCGCCTCAATTTTAAAGCTTAATAAGCAATGTTAGATAAATTAGAAGCTATATTTCAGCGATTTAAAAATGTGGAAGAGTTAATCAGCGAGCCAGCAATTTTGGCCGATATGAAACGTTTTACCCATTTAAATAAAGAATACAAAAGTTTAAGTGTAATCATGGAAAAATACTATGAGTACAAAAACATTAGAGCAAATATTGATAATGCGAAAGATATTTTAAAGAACGAAAAAGATTCAGACATGCGCGACATGGCTAAGGGAGAATTAGATGAATTAGAGCCACTTGTTCAACCTTTAGAAGAAGAAATTCGTATTTTATTAATTCCAAAAGAACCTGAAGACGAAAAAAATGCAACCATAGAGATTAGAGGTGGAACTGGTGGCGATGAAGCTTCCCTTTTTGCTGGTGAACTTTATAGAATGTACAGCCGTTACTGCGAAAACAAAGGTTGGAAAACTGAAGTGTTAGATTTTACAGAAGGAAGTGCGGGCGGTTACAAGGAAATAGTAATGGAAGTTACTGGGGATGACGTTTATGGTATTTTAAAATACGAAAGTGGCGTTCATCGTGTGCAACGTGTGCCTGATACCGAATCGCAAGGACGCGTTCATACTTCGGCTGCATCGGTGGTAGTATTGCCAGAGGCAGAAGAAGTGGATGTAGAATTAAATCCGGCAGATATTGAAATGCAAACTTCTCGTTCGGGAGGTGCTGGAGGACAAAATGTAAATAAAGTAGAATCGAAAGTTCAGTTAACACACAAGCCTTCGGGAATAGTTGTAGTTTGTCAGGTAGAGCGTAATCAAAAGGGAAATAGAGAGCGTGCCATGCAAATGTTAAGAACAAAACTATACGAAATAGAGTTAAAAAAACATGTAGATGGAATTGCGAGTAAACGTAAAACCATGGTTTCTTCAGGTGATAGATCGGCTAAAATTAGAACTTATAATTATCCGCAAGCACGTGTTACAGACCACAGAATTGGTTTAACAAAATATAATTTGCCAGATGTAATAAATGGTGATATTCAAGAATTTATTGACCAATTACAAATTGCTGAAAATGCTGAAAAGCTTAAAGAAGGAGTAATGAATTAAGCGTTTGTGCTTTGCAATTCAACTTCTTTATTAAAATATTAATTTATTAACAAGCTGCAAATCATCTAAAAATAAATTAGTATGTTTGATGATTATTAATCTAATTGAATGAGAAATATTAAATACTTATTTTTTGTATTAACAGTAATAACAATTTTTGCTTGTAAAAAAGGTTATGAAGGAACATTGAGTTTAAATCCAAATCCTGAAACTTTTATGGCAATAAATAAAATAGAGCGAAGCGGTGATAACAGACTTACAACAAGGGTAGACGCTTATTGGTGGGGAACTTCAAGTAATGGTTATGTAGTAGGATTTGAGGTTTCAATTGATAGCATGAAAACTTGGACTTATACTACAAGAACCGATAGCAGTATTTTATTAATTATTCAACAAGGAAGCGACACCGCTGATATAAATGTTTTTGTGAGAGCAATAGACAATAATGGCCAAAGAGATTTGACACCAGCAAGTTTAGCTTATCCGGTAAGGAACTCCGCTCCTACTATTAACATGACAAATATTGCAGGTAAAAAACCTATGGTTTCGTTTCCAGCTGTTCACTTTTTTTGGACTGCAAACGATGCTGATGGCATGCAAGATATCAATGGTTTTGATGTGTTTTTAAACGATACAAATAATTCAGCTTATACGCTTTCCAATTCAGTATTAGACATTACTATTCAAGCTGACACTAGCTTTACAGGCGACTGTTTTGTGTATACTGGCATTAAATCAAATGCTTTAAGTTTAAAAATAAAAGGTTTGAAATACGACTCCATGAATTATTTTTACGTAAGAGCATTTGACAAAGCTGGCTTGCGATCAAAATTCACAAAAGACTCTATTTTTATAAAAAAGCCTAAATCGAAAACACTTTTTATAAACGGATATTTAACGTCACGTAACACGCCTCAGAATTTCATTTCTACAAGAATTTCATCATTTGTACCAACTTATGATTTAATGCTAATAAACGATTATAATACTTTGCTTTCAACTTATACTGAGCAAGCTCCAGATGTGTTAACACAAGCACGAATATTTTCGTTTTTCAATAAAATTATTTGGATAAGCGATGAAGGTGCAACCTCTAATACATTGGCATTGGCGCAACAATCTACCGACTTATTTTTTGAAAATGGAGGTCGCATGTTTATGATGTGTAACTTTGGTTCCGATATACAAAGTGAATCGGAATATTTTGGATTTACCCCAATTCAAAAACTAGCAAGCGACCCTAGTGGACTGGCCATTAGAATGAATATAAATGATTTGGTAACACCTTTTGATAACAGTTGGCCTACTTTAAAATGTAATACAATTATTTCGAGTGCAAGGCCCTTTTATACGCAAACTGCATCAAGTGGAACTAGTAATTTTGATTCACTATACAATGCAAGCTTAATAACTCTTGGCACATCAGGAGTAAACCCTTGGCTAGGACAATCTACAGTAATTTCAAAACGTATTTCGTTAAAATACAATAGAACAGTTTTAGTTTTTATGAGTTTACCCATTCAAAACTTAAATGGAAACAACAATGCAAACTTATTTTTGGAAAAGGTTTTAAAAACAGAATTGGGATTTTAAATTATGAAAAATATAGTAATTTTTGCATCGGGAAGTGGCAGAAATGCTGAAAACATTGCCAATTATTTTAAAGATAGTAAAACCATAAAAATTACTGCAGTTTTTACTAATAATGCCAATGCTGGAGTAATTAGCAAAATGGAAAAATTTGGAATTCCTTGTGTAGTTTTTACCAAGGATGATTTTAAAAGTAGAGAATATTTTTTAATTAGATTACACCAATACCGCCCTGATTTAATTGTACTTGCAGGTTTTTTATGGTTAGTTCCTAATTACTTAATCAATGCTTTTCCTAATAAAATAATCAATTTACATCCATCATTGCTACCCAAATTTGGAGGAAAAGGAATGTATGGAATGCATGTACATGAAGCGGTAAAAGCTGCTAACGAAAAGGAAACCGGAATAACCATTCATTATGTGAATACAAAATTTGATGATGGGAAAATTATTTTCCACACTAAAACTCCACTCACAGAACAAGATACACCTGAAACCATTGCTCAAAAAATTCATGAGTTAGAAATGGAAAATTTCCCAGAAGTGATAGAAAACTGTATAAAATAAAAATTGATTTTCTTTACTTAAAAACATTATTTCTTAAACAAAGTGCGGGAACAAACTTTGTCAAAGTTCAAAACTTTGACAAAATTAAAAAACAGAAATAAAGGAAACTTATTATCATTAAATAAACTTTGTCAAAGTAAAAAAACTTTGACAAAGTGACCCAATATATTTTCAAAGTTATAAACTAAAATAATTAATTACTTTTGATATAATCAAAACATAGAAATTATGAACTTGAATGCACCTTTATTACCTGAAACTTTTTATCATATTTATAATAGAGGTATAAACGGTGAAGATTTGTTTAAGCAAGAGCGTAATTACAATTATTTTTTAAGTAAGTATAATATTTACCTTGAGCCAGTTGTAGAAACATATGCTTATTGTCTTTTGAAAAATCATTTTCATTTATTAATTCGAGTAAAAGACATTGATACTTTAAATAATTTTTATGTAGAACAAAGTAAAAATAAAGAAATAAAACAAGGTTTACATAATCCCGATTTTATTGTAAGTAAACAGTTTGCCAAGCTTTTTAGTAGCTATACGCAAAGTATAAATATTGCAACAAATCGAACTGGCTCCTTGATTGAAACACCTTTTAAACGCATTGAAGTAAAAAATGAAACATACCTTAACAATCTTATTTGGTATATTCATAATAACCCGCAAAAACATGGTTTTATAAATGATTTTAGAGACTATCCTCACTCATCTTATCAAGCACATTTAAGTAATAGAATTACCAAACTAAAAAGGAAAGAAGTAATAGAATGGTTTGGAAATTCTACTGATTTTAAAAGTTTTCACAATGAAATACAAAACGAAAATAATATTAACAATCTAATCATTGAGTTTTAGTGCGGTAACAAACCTTTGTCAAAGTTAAAGACTTTGTCAAAGTTAAAAAACTGAGAAAAAGGAATCTTACTACAAAATAAACTTTGTCAAAGTAAAAAAACTGAGAAAAAGGAATCTTACTAAATAATTAACTTTGTCAAAGTGCGGGAACAACCTTTGTCAAAGTTAAAGACTTTGACAAAGTTAAAAAACTGAGAAAAAGGAATCTTACTACAAAATAAACTTTGTCAAAGTAAAAAAACTTTGACAAAGTAGTTTAATCCTCACAATGATAATTTTCGTCAATTTGACTTACTTTATGTTCGGCTTTTTCGCCTGCTTGTTTAGCGGCTATCATTTTATTGATTAAGCGTTGGCGTTCGGTTTTTATCGTTATTCTTAATGCTTCATCTTGAGCAATGCTATAATAACAAATTCCGTCTACAAAAGTCATTTCAGGTTTGGCATAAATGCTTAATGGATTGTTATTCCAAAGCACCAAATCGGCATCTTTACCTGCTTTTATACTTCCTAATTTATTATCCAAATGAAGCATTTTTGCTGGATTTAATGTCACCATTTTCCAAGCATCTTCTTCGCTAATATTTCCGTATTTTATAATTTTAGCCGCTTCTTGGTTTAGCCTACGTCCCATTTCAGCATCATCGCTATTAATGGCAACGTTTAAACCCATTTTTTGCATAATGGCAGCATTGTGTGGAATGGCATCAATTACTTCGTATTTATAAGCCCACCAATCGGCAAAAGTACTGGCACTTACACCGTGTGCTTTCATTTTATCGGCTACTTTATAACCTTCTAAAATATGGGTAAATGTATTCACTCTAAAACCCATGCTATCGCCTACATGCATGAGCATATTTATTTCACTTTGCACATAACTATGGCAACTGATAAAGCGTTTTTTATTTAATATTTCAAGCACTGCTTCAAGCTCCAAATCCTTGCGAGTATATGCAGCATTTTGTTTCAAATTCTTTTCATATTCTTTGGCTCTAATGAACTCATCGTACATAATTTGTTCAACGCCAATGCGGGTTTGCGGATAACGATTGGTTTCAATTCCCCAATTACTTTGTTTTACATTTTCACCTAAAGCAAATTTTATAAAACCATCAGCGCCTTCAATTTTCATTTTTTCGGGAGCTAATCCCCAGCGTAATTTTATCAATGCACTTTGTCCGCCAATTGGGTTGCACGAGCCGTGCAATAACTGAGAAGAAGTTACACCGCCTGCCAACTGACGATAAATATTAATATCCTCGCTATAAACTACATCACCAATTCTAACTTCTGCTGTTACAGCTTGCGAACATTCATTTACACCTCTTGTAATGGCAATATGTGAGTGTTCGTCAATAATTCCATTGGTTAAATGTTTGCCAGTTGCATCTACTATTTTTGCATTAGCTAACGATAAATTTTTGCCAATGGCAACAATTTTTCCATTACTAATTGCCACATCATTTTCCGTTAAAAGTCCTTCTTTTTCATTACTCCAAACGGTAGCATTTTTAAAAATAATGGTTTCTGCATTTGGTTTAGTTTTCCAGCCATAATCGGTAAAAGGATAAACAATATCGCCTAAAACAATGCTTGGAATAGAATCAGTTTTCTTTTTTTCTTCTTTTACTTTTTCTATCCAAATAGCTTTAAAACCAGTAAAACTTCCATCTAACAATTGCGCTTGACCCACTAAGTTTTTCACTTGATTGGTGTCATTTATATTTTCTGTTTTATCAATCCAGCAATTAACCCTAATATTATCATTTGATTTTTTAGAAGCTTTAAAAACCAAATTCATCATGTTATTTCCAAAATCCAAATTGGCTTTTAAAGTATCAGTTCCCAATAAAGTAATGGTTGGCTTTGCAGCATCGCCATCTATTTTCATCATATAGTTATCAAAGCCTTTTAAATTGATTGTATATTTTCCTCTTAAATCTGCTTCTGGCAGGGTATTTACCTCTGTTTTTTTACCACTAATCCAATGTTCAGTAATTACAGCTTCTTTGTCAAAAATAGGTTTGTTACTAATAAAAAAGTTAGCCAACATATTCTTCTGTAAACTTCCAATTTGTTTATCGGCTTTTATCATTTGCGCAGGAATTTTTGTCAATGCATTTAAAGCAACAGTTTCATTTAAGCCATATAATACAGCCTTGCGCAAGTTTTTTAAAAATTCGTTTGCATCATGGCAACCATTGCTCGTAATAGCAAAATTGATATTTCCTTCACTCAATAATTTTGCATTGGCAGGAGCCATTTCCCAATGTTTCATATCGGCAGTGCTTACATAATTTGCCTCAAAAACATCTTCTACTTCATACGGTTTTGGAAAATTGATTGGAATAATTAATGATACATTTGATTCCTTTATTTCATTCAATCTTTGGTATTCATCGCCATCGCCTTTCACAATAAAACTGGTTTTAAATTCTTTTGCTATTTTATCGGCACGCAATACGGAAAGCTTGTCATCAACCTCAAAAATGACAGGTAAACGTTGCAATTGGTTAAAAGCATCTAAGGTTAAATTCTTTTCTTTGGTTTGAGTTTTATACCAATTTGCATCGTAAAAAGTTTGCCTTAGCAAAGCAATACTTCCCATTAACGAATTAGGGTAATCCTGAATTGAACTTCCTTTATTAAAACTAAAACCGGCTGCGGCTTTTGGTGAAATTACCAATTCATTTTCATTGTTATTATTGGTAAAAACCAGTGTTGATATTCCTCTGCAAATTCCATCATTAATTCCTGAAAGCACAGCACCAAAGCCACTTTCAACTAATTGTTTCGATTTTTTTTCATCGTAACTAAAATAATCTACTGCATTTAATTCAGCTCGTATGGCATCGTTCCATGCATAAGCACCTTTTTTATTGGTAGCATATTGTTTGCCATTATTTGGATCATTATTTTTCCAATTAACGCCATAATTTGAATACAAATCAATGAACGAAGGATAAATGAATTTCCCTTTTAAATCAATCACTTTAGCATCTTTTGGAATAGTAATTCCAACGCCTACATTTTCTATTTTTCCATCTTTTATTATCAATGTGGCATTGCTTAATTTATTGCTTGCATCTACAAAAATTGTTGCATGTGTAAATGCAAAATAACTGGACTTAATGTTATGCGGACCATTAACAGGATTGGCTTCTTGCGCTGACAATTTAATTGGCAATAAGCAGTTGGCAATTGGCAAAAAACAATAAGCAAAAAGCAAATAAGTAAGTGTTTTATATGTATTTTTCATGTTGAAATTGGTGAAATAAAAGAGCAATATATAAAAAATGGTGAAACAAAATAAATTGCTTTGTAAAATGAAAAAACCATGACTATTTTTAATAATAATCTATTTAATTTGAATGCATGAAACATGCAAAAAT
>Ga0075464_10001148_pt1 | contig 11966 bp, 20 predicted proteins | sample DEB19_08_DNA_5_FD_75068 | JGI IMG/M metagenome (GOLD analysis project Ga0075464, IMG submission 75068) | Aqueous microbial communities from the Delaware River and Bay under freshwater to marine salinity gradient to study organic matter... | ecosystem: Environmental > Aquatic > Marine > Coastal ...
CCGCCGTTTTTTTAACCTTGAAGCGGCGCGAAGTTTACGGGCATATAAATGTTTACTAGAAGTAAATCGCCCAAATGACAAAATCTTGGCCAAATCAGGTTGAGATAAATAATTTACGGTTGCACTCATTGTCTTGTTTTAAAACCCCGGCCACTCCCACGCAGCCGGGTAAAACCATTTTACGTACTCGATAATGCAAAGCTAAACATTTTTCGTAAATAATGTAAATATTTTAGGGGATTTATTTTGAAGTTTGAAAATAGGCTGTATCTTTGTGGTGTTGAAGGAGTGATCGTGCTTAGCGCGCCGATTCAACCACCCCGGTAACGACCGGGTGAAGCGCGGGTAAGTAAAAATGCAGATTGTAATAGTGCGACCTTCCGTTAGTCATACGGTTTTTCTGTCTTCCTGCGCTTTTTCTTCGACTGGGTATAGGTGTTTGTACGCCCTGGCAGCAATGTCGGGGCTGCACCTAGCAAGATATAAATCTGGTGAGCCTTATCTCTTTATGGGTGCAAATCCCATCCGCTCAGGCGGTGCGTGGATTAGAAGTCACGGCCAGATAGGCAAAGGAGTTTAGTTTTTTCATGAGATTATGATTTGGTTAGGCCGGGCGATTGAGTCCGGTTTTTTTTGAAACATTGCACTATTGGCTGATTGGTTAGGCACTGGCAACCTGGAAAGGGGAACCCGGAATGGGGCAAACCAGATAGAGGCGGTTCGATTCCGCAATGTGCAGCATTTTTTTATTTTGAGCTTTGAATTTTAATTGCTATCTTTGCATACATAAATACGATTGGAAGTGGAACCCCTACCGTATTTTCTTATGGAATTATATTAAAGAGATGCTCGGCGGTTCCACAACTTTAGCCGGGCATTTTCTATTTTATCAAAACCATAAGAAAATGTCAAACTGGACGCACACAACTATTCTCCATGAACCGCGCAAACTACTGCGTATAACCGTGCTTGAGTACACGGTTTTGGACATCGTCTACCATTCTCAAACAAGCCCAATTTATAGCATACACGGCTGGTCAAAAAACGGATGCCACCAGTTGGGCGAATTTGTTGGCTGCTCATCCGGAACAATCAAAGCCTTATTTGATCGGATGGAGACAATGGGATATCTTGAATTTACAGCAGATCGTAAAATGAAAAGAACTACCGAATCGTTTTATGGGGTTGCTTACGAAAAAGACAAAAATGTTTTAAGGGAAATTCCGGGGTGTTCAAAAACTGAACGCGTTCAAAAACTGAACGCCAATCGTTCAAAAACTGAACAGCGAAGTGTTCAAAAACTGAACGCCAATCGTTCAAAAACTGAACATAAAAGAGAATTAAAGGAAAACTTTAATCTAATTGAAAAAGAAATAGTCGAAACAAGTTCGACTCCCATCCTCGATGTAGATGAAATTGAAGACATCGAACAACAAATCTATGCTTCAAAAGCGACTCAAAAACCAAAAGAAAAAGTTGCGCCAAAAAGAAAAGGTGCAGCGAGCGCCGAAGACATGGATTTAGTTTACCAAGTCGTCACCTATCTGAACGAGAAAACCGAACAAGCATTCCAGCCTGGCGGCGAAAAAACCAAATCGCTGATCCTTGCCCGGCACCATGCGGATAAGTGGAACCTGGAAGACTTCAAAACTGTGATCGACCACAAGAAAAGCGAGTGGTTTGTAAAAGACAACTTGCGCCAATACCTACGCCCTTCCACCCTATTCGCGGCGGGTCATGCTGAGGAATATTTACAGGCCGCAAAGCTCTGGAAGAAAAAGCCCGTTGCAACGTCGCCAGGGGTGGTACCGCTGTTTAGGCAGGAGAATTTTGTGAATGCTGATCGTTCAAAGTTTAAATTTTAAAATACCCTGTTTTGGGTATTTGTAGATAAAATAAACCCTGTAATTTTGTGACTATCAAAACCAATCTAAAAATGGATTATCAAACTATTCTCGAAAAAAAACGCCGCAACCACAAAACCAGCGGCTTTAAGATTGAGCAATCCGAACTCAATCCCCTACTTTTTGATTTTCAAAAATTCACTGTTCAGCACTGCTTAGAACTTGGTAAGGCTGCAATCTTTGCAGATTGTGGGCTAGGCAAAACGTTGATGCAGTTGGAATGGTCAAAGCAAGTTGCTGCTAAATTTGGCAATGTGTTGATCTTATGCCCGCTTGCTGTTGCTGGGCAAACAATCCAAGAAGGTACGCGCTTTGGCTATGATGTTGCACGGGTTGAAGATTTTAGCGGCGATGGCATTTACATTTCCAATTACGAGCAACTTGGAAATATTGATTGCTCGTTGTACGCTGGCATTGTTTTGGACGAATCTTCGATTCTGAAAAACTTTGAGGGCAAAACCAAGACGCTGATTATTGACTCATTCAGAAATACGCCCTACAAACTGGCTTGCACCGCTACTCCATCACCCAACGACCCGATGGAAATTGGCAACCACTCCGACTTTTTGGATGTAATGACTTATAACGAAGTACTTGCAATGTACTTTGTTCACGACGGCGGAGAAACGGCAAAATGGAGATTAAAAGGCCATGCCACAAGCGCGTTTTGGAAGTTTATTTCTTCATGGGCTTTGATGTTTTCAAACCCTGCTGATATTGGATTTACCGCAAAAGGTTACGATCTCCCAAACCTAAACTTTATCGAAGAGCAAATTAAGACCACCCACCGGAACAATGGACTTTTGTTCAATGATATTGCGGTGAGTGCAACTAATTTCAATCAGGAATTGCGGCTCACTTTAGTTGATCGACTTTCAAAAGTTGCTGAGATTGTCAACGCATCCGATGAAAATTTTATTATCTGGATAAAGCAGGATGCAGAGGGCGAAGAATTGCGCAAACTCATTCCTGGTGCAATTGAAGTAAAAGGAAGTGATAAACAGGATTACAAAGAAAGTAAGTTGCTTGGTTTTGCAAACAATGAATTTCGGGTTTTGATTACCAAATCCAAGATCGCCCAATTTGGATTGAATTATCAAAACTGCCACAACCAAGTTTTTGCAGGTCTTGACTTTTCCTTTGAGGGACTGTATCAATCAATCCGCCGATCCTACCGCTTTGGACAAAAGCACGAGGTAAATATCTGGATTGTCACCACCGACACTATGCAGAACGTTATCAATTCAATCCGTACAAAACAAATTCAATTCGAGAAAATGCAAACTGAAATGGCTAAATATGTCTGCGCTGAAATGACCCATGAGCGCGAAGAAATCCAATTCGATCAATCCCAAAATGAATGGTACGATATTCAGCGCGGTGATTGTGTTCAGCTTATCGCAAACGTACCAGATGAAAGTGTGGGTTTTTCAGTATTTAGCCCTCCTTTTGCAGAGCTTTACACCTATTCCAGCCACATTGAGGACATGGGCAATTCAAAGGATTACAAAGAGTTTATGTTGCAATTTGGGTTTTTGGTCAAGGAATTACACCGGGTGATTAAGCAGGGGCGCAATATTGCGGTGCATTGCATGGACTTGCCAATTCAAAAAGGCAAAGAGGGTTTTATTGGGTTGCGTGACTTTTCAGGGATGATTTTGCGCCTTTTTGAAGAAGCTGGTTTTGTTTATCACAGCCGGGTAACAATCTGGAAAGACCCAGTTGTTGAGATGCAGCGCACAAAGGCACTTGGTTTGCTGCATAAGCAAATTAAAAAAGACTCCACTATGAGCCGCGTAGGTATTCCAGATTATGTTTTGATTTTCCGCAAAGATGGCGACCGTACCGACCCTGTAACAAATACAGATTTACCTGTTGATCTTTGGCAGAAATACGCATCTCCTGTTTGGATGGATATAAACCAAGGCGACACTTTACAGGGGTTCCAAAAAGCTAGAGACGAACGCGACGAAAAGCACATATGCCCGCTTCAGTTGCCAGTAATTGAAAGACTGGTGCATTTGTACACCAACAAAGGCGATACTGTTTTAACTCCATTTATGGGCATTGGCTCGGAGGTGTACCAATCCGTGAAGATGGGGCGTAAAGGAATTGGCTTTGAATTAAAGAAGTCGTACTTTGAACAAGCAAAGAAAAATGTAGCCGCAGCCGTTTTGGCTAAAGCACAAGCAGAACTATTTTAGATTGGTAATTTGGCGGGGCATATGCGCCCCTCTTTTAAATTTTAACCAATGGAAGACAAAATCATCGACACCCGCACCGCTGAGGAAATCCTGGCAACCACAGATCTTTCCTATGGTTGGATAAAGGACGCTTTTGGGAATGTAAATACAGATGCTTCGAGCGAATTAGAAGAAGTGAAAGAACGCCTTGATAATGTCGAATGGAAGCCAAAAGAACCGGAAAACCCTTTTCAGGCCGCTTTGAACTGGCAGAAGTCCAGGCAAAACAAAGCATCAATTCGGCAGGTGATGAGCTATCAAGACGCGAAATATCTATTCTTCGAGTTCTGGAAAACGTACCTACCGGAAACGCAAGAATTTTATTTGCACCCTGACAATAAAGCGACTGTTCAAAATATTTTAAAGTGGGCTATTGGCGACCCAACCAGCGAAATCGAACTGACTAAATCAATTTGGCTATGGGGCTGCGTTGGAGCAGGTAAGAGTGTTTTTGCTTGTGCGCTGCGTGACCTGCTGGACTACCTAAGCGACCCGCGTACAAAGCCGCAATTCGGCGGGAAAAAATGGGATTTTGCCGATATGAATAGCCTATTTGTGACGGCAAAATTCGACCCGTCGGCTTTCAAGGTATTGAATAGTGTTTACTCGCTGATCTTGGACGAACTAAAAGAGCAGCATTTCATTATCAAGTCGTTTGGTCAAGAACAAAAAATAATTGGCGACCTGATAAGCGCCCGGTATTCAGCCTGGAAGAAGTCGAATGTTCGCACGTTCGTAACTACCAACCTACCCCCGTCTTTCACGAACGAGTTTCCTGTACTGGATGACCGGGAAGTTGACCGGATGGTTGAAATGTTTACTAGCATCGAATGGCACGGGTCTAGCTTGCGTAAAAACTAGGTCATGGAGGTTACGAAACAATCAGCATGGATAGATGCCCTAGTGTTGCCAAAGTCAGCTTTTTTGTCTGGTAAGTACGGAACACTTTACACTTGGGGCGATGTACCTGTACACTGGTTCCTTTGGGCAACCGAGGCGAATTTACTGGAATGGTCGAAGGGCGAAAAACAAAAGCGCGTTGATTCTGCGATGATGGAAGCAAGGAATGAGGGATTGAATGGAGAATGGGAGATTGAAGCCCGCGCGCGCATCATTCAAAGGAAACGCGCCGTGTGGGATAAGCTAGTGAATAAATAGCCAACGCCGGGCGGGAGAACCCGGAAGCGGGGGATCTGCCTTTTTAAAATACCATATCGGTGGTATTTGTTGGTAAATTTTAGCGGAGTAGATTTGTTGAAAATCAAAACGATATGGAAACTATTTCAATCTACGATCTAAAAGAAAGAGTGCGCGAAATCGAAAACGAAATAGCCGCACTTGAGGATGAAAAACGAAGCATTGAACGCGAAGTTTTTTATCTTGAAAACCCTGAATGTATGCCAGAGGGGTATGCTTTTGAAAACCAATTAAACCCATAACCATGCGAAACGAAAAGATTATTCAGGCCATCGCGGCGTATTTGGGCAAAGTTATGACCTACAATAATAGCCTAACTAAGATTCAATTTGAGCGCACTTGCGTAAATGGTGCAGCCGAATTTATCGAGCAGGAAGCCACCTACATCGCCGCCGCCATTGCCCCGCACCTGGAAGCCGAGTCGGGTTGGGAGGATGCGCCAAGTTGGGCAGAGTGGCGGACAGTGGACAAGCACGGTGCAGTGCTGTACTGGGAAAACGAACCAGTTCCCGACGACGAAAATGGATTTTGGGTTCATCGAATAAACGATGCTGATGGAGATTTTGAATATAGTAATCATTTGGCTGATTGGAAAAACTGCAAGCAGCAACGCCCGCGCTAATGTATCTCTATTTTATCACCTCTACCCGCCCCTACCGTGTAAAAATTGGGATAGGGAACCAGCTAAAGCGCCGTGTTTCCCAAGTCGATAAAACCACCAAAGGCCAACAGCGCGTTTTAATCGCGTTTGACATGCCCTTTGGCGCACGGTCTACCGAAACCATGCTACACCGGAGATACAATCGCTATCATGCGCCGTTGCGGTTTGGAAGCGGCAGAACAGAGTTTTTAAGCCTGGGTTGTGGATCATTGAAGCAGTAGTTATTGCCGGGGTGATTTGGGCGGGGCAGTGGGTGTTGGTTTGGATGCCTGTTTTTATCACACTTTTAATTTATTTTCATGGCTAACATTTACGAAATAACCCGCAACCTGATTGAGTTCCGGGGCGAAGTCAAGGCGGCTGTAATTGGAACAGATGATGCGAAATGGACAGTATCTGTTTCTGATTCGCTAATATGGTTGAATATGGTTATATCTACACTTGAAGCGGCTGAATCGGTTAAATTCACAGGCTGCATCTGGTTCAAGTCCGGCAGTTACGCCTACCTCGACAAAGACGGCGCGGGGTACTACTGGAATTACGTTCAAGTGCCGGAAATACCAGAAGAGTTGAGGTAAAATACCTCTTTTCGGGTATTGTTCGGGTATTAGAATACCCCGATATTGCATCATAATTAAAACGCAAACACATGGAAAATTCAACTATCCACATCGAAGATTACAGCCTAAACGGAGGTACTGCAAAAGCGACCATCGGATACAAAGAAATAGATTTTGTCTTTACTGCCTCACAAGCAATTGAGGCGGCAATTGATTTGAAATTCATCGTTGCCCCGCTATCGTACGATGATGACAAGATCGTGACCACCCATCCATTATTCCCCGGCGAAATGTCTACTAAAGGAATCGAACGCAAAGTGACACTTTTCCCGTCTCAGATTTTCCGTGAATTGAGCGGAGATGAAAAAACTGAACTTGTTCGGTATCTCGCAGTCCAGCAATACGAAATCCATATCTAATCAGCCCCTCAATAGAACGGACGTACTAAATGCGGTACGTCTCGTTTTGGGGAAAACCATAACGACAATGTTCAAAAAATTGGAAAACAATAGACCCTTTATCAAGATGGCCTTTCAAGGATTTGCGGGTGATGGAAAAACCTACACCGCCGTTACCTGTGCAATCGGCCTACACAAGCAAATAGGCAGCAAGAAGCCAATTGCCATTTTTGACACTGAAAAGGCAGCAAAAGCCTTGATAGGTGTATTTTCTGACGCTGGCATTGAATGCGTCGTTGATGATGAACACCGCAGCTTAAAAGCCTTAAACGAGGCAATTGCATGGTGTGAAAATGGCGGCGCTGACATTCTTGTGATTGACTCAATTACCCACGTTTGGGAAGAATACCTGCAAGCGTACATGGTTCAAAAGCGCCGTACCCGTTTGGAGTTCCAAGATTGGGGAGTGATTAAGCCGCAATGGAAGCAGCAGTTTTCAACCCCGTTCGTGAAAGCTCAAATCCACATTTTCTTTACGGGTCGTGCTGGTTACGAATACGAAACAGAAAAGGACGAAAACGGGAAACGTGAAATCCACAAATCAGGAATCAAAATGAAAGCGGAAACCGAAACCGCATTCGAGCCTGATATTCTTGTTTTAATGGAGAAACACCAAGACCTTTTAGGGGATGTAAAAAAGATTACCCGCGTTGCTACCGTCTTGAAAGACCGAACTACCAAGGTAGACGGCAAAAGCATCACCAATCCTACTTACCAGGACTTTAAACCCGCCTTTGATATTTTCCTTAGTGGAACTGCCAAGCCTGATACTATGCGCGAAATCACCGACACCTTTGCTGAAAATGAGGAGCGCGGCTTTGCTTGGAAAAAGGAACGCGAAATCCTGATAGCTGAGGTCGAAAAGACTTTTGATTACATGAAGATTGGAACCACGCAAGAGGCAAAAGCCTTGAAAGCCGCAATCCTGAACAAGATTTTTGAATGCAAATCAGTTGATGCTCTTGATGCAAAAACTAATGAGCAATTGAAAAAAGGCGAGGGGCTTTTAAAAGGATTTGCCGAGGATTACATTTCATACATGGAAGTTTGTGCCGCGTCTAATGTGAAACCTGAAACCGCAGAAATTGGCAAAATCCTTGATGAAAGGATGAACAATAATGGATTAATCTGAAATGGAGTATTAGTGTTTTTCATGTGTCCCCGCTGCGGAACTGGTCGGCGGGGGTTTTAAAAACAAAGGCAAAATGGAATTGACAATTGAAAAAGTAAAAGCTTGCAATGAAATGGTAGAGCCATTTAAAACAACCTTGGACGGGCTTTGTGATTGCTGGTACAAAATAGCACTGCAAGAGGGGAAAACTGAATCGGAAGCGGCTAAAATCGCGCTTGATAAGTTTGCCGAAAAAATGCTGTCGTTTTCAAGTCCAGCAAAATGAAGGAACTACTATACTACTCTACCGTCACCGACACCGGAAAAATCAGCGTACCCCGTCGGATGGAGCAAGAGGTAGGCGAAAAGTTTAGGGGGCAAAAAATTGAAATCGTTTTTCGGAAGAAAAAGAAAATTCGTAGTTCTGGCCAAAACAGGTATTACTGGAAAGTGGTGATTCCGTACATCCTGGAAGCCTTTATCGAACTTGGTAACGATCTACAAGAAGGTAATCCAGAGCATTCCGAATTGATACACGACTTTTTGAAACGGCGTTTTCTGCCCGCTAGAATGGTGGCAGATGCAAACAGTGAAACGATCGAACTAGCCCCCAGCACGGCGGGGCTTTCCACTACCGAAATGATGGAATACATTGACCGGGTTTGTTTGTTTGCGGCTGAGTCGCTTAATGTAGCTATACCGCAGCCGAATGAGCAGACAAGGATTTTTGATTAACCACCCTGCCCGGTTTACGCCGGGCGCAAAACATTGAAATGAAACTGAAATATTTTAAGCTTTCCGAGTTCGATGCCAAAGACGAGAACGGAAAGAAAATACCCGGCACTGGCGGCCAAATGCGGGCTTGCACTATCGAAAAATGCGACTTACTGCGGGAATTGTACGGAAAACCGCTGATTGTAGCCTCCGGCATCCGCACCCCTGAACGCAATAAGCAAGTGGGTGGGGTGAGGAATTCTAGCCATTTGCTAGGTTACGCGGTGGATTGGAAAGACATTGCCCCGCAGCCCGCCGACTGGGAATGGGATACGGATTTGATCCGGTTTTTGGATGCTGCTTGGGCTGCCGGGTTCCGGCGCTTCGGGATCATGGCAACCGGAATCCACACAGACGACGACCCAACCAAGGCAACCCCGGCAATTTGGGACTACCCCACCACTACGCCCAGGTCACGGTGGCAAGCGGCAAAGATTTGGTTCACCGCAAAACTGAAAGAGCAATGATCGTAATAATCCACCAAGGAAAGATTTTACAAAACAAGTCTTTCCAAACCATGCAACAGGCTAGGAATTTTGTTGCGATGAATTTTAAACGAAAATGGAAGGACTACACCAACCATCAATCGCAAATCAAGCAATTGCTTGAAAAAAATGGCGCATCCGATTTGATGGAGTGCGCCAATCATGGAACCCGGTTTTACTTTGTAGACGTAGAGCCACAACAGCACGAAGCATGAATCAAAACGAAACAAAACGCCTCCCAGGCCGCGCACGCATCAACGACATCCACCCGTCTTGGGCTGATTACGTCGCCCACTTTGACCCAACCAACCCCTACCGCAGCCAGGGCGCATTTTGCCGCTGGGCGGGAATGCGGCCTAGCTCACTGAGCGCGGCAAAGCGGAAGCAAATACACATAGCAATGGAGGAAGCTATTTCGATTTGGATTGAAGGACTTCAAAAATTGGAGCCTAATATCCCTGATTGGTGGGCTGGTTACAAAGAACGCAATCCAGACGATAAAGATGAATATGACCCACGAAAACATTGTTGCGCCAAATTTTGGAAAGACTGGTGTAATTGCATGAAGAAATGAGCCGCGCAAACCAGATCACCACAAACCCGACCCGCAGCCAAAACGCTTTCTGTGCATGGGCTGGCGTCCGTCCTAGCTCATTGAGCGCGGCGAAGCGGAAGCCGATACGGCAATGGTATGAGGTGCAGATAAGTATTTGGATTGAAGAACTTCAAAAACTGGAAACAGATGAGTAAGCGAAAATTAACAACCCTAGATGCAGTCACTATCGGAATTGTAGCAATCGCAATTTCTGGGCTTATTTGGCTGTGCAAGGATTACTTTGTGCGGCCTGCTCAATCCAAAGACCAGTGCTGGTATGAAATCAAATACTTGCACGTGTCAGGCCGGGAAATAACGAAGCGGGTGTATATGACTTGCGAGGGGTTTCGTAGGTGGCATTGGAGCGAACGATACAATGTTCCCGCTTTTCTAATCATGTTTTCGGACGGCAATGAAGTCATAATCCAAGGCGCTACCGATATTCTGAGCGTCGCAAAAATCAAGGAAGATGAACAATAACAATAACCCCCCACCCTGGTCGGAGGCACCACCGTGGGCAATGTGGCGTGCAATGGAAGGTAGTGGATTTTGGTGGTGGTACGAACAAGAACCGCACAAAAACTATTCGTCATGGCTATCTTATGGCGGAAAAATGGAATTGGTACTTTCTGTAAAAGGAAATGGGAAAGGCTATACTAAAACCAAGGAGAAACGACCTGAGAATGAGTAGAGCTAACCAACTCACAACAAACGTAATCCGGCTGTGCAACTCGCAAGGGTGTAATGTTTTCCGCAACAACGTCATGGGCGTGTTCGACATGACGTTAGCAGTCAACAAGATTTGGAACCTCGTTCAGGGAATGCGGGTAACGACGAAGGAGATTAAGCAAGTCTTGTCTAATTGCTACCGCCGTTCGCACGAACAGAAAGGCGCGTCCGACATTCTAGGATACACCCCTACCGGACGGTTTGTCGCTATCGAGATCAAAGCGAAGGGCGACAAGCTGGACAAAGACGGGAATTACCACCAGGAAAACTTTTTAAAAGAGGTTGGAATGAAAGGCGGCTTGGCTTTCCTGGTCTGCGAGGAACCGCAAAAGGTAAAGCTCCGGGTGATAGGGAGTGAAAAATACATCTGCATTTGCACCGAATTGGAGTTTTTGCCATTGTTAATTCAGAGAATCAAATCCGCATGACCAATGACCTAAAAACCATCCTTGCACGTCTCGAAAAGCTACATGACGAAGTGAGCCTGCCGAAGAACCCGAAAATTCACGTTCACAAGATGCGTGAAGACCTGCCGAAAATCATCGAAGACCTGAAACAAATTGCAACCACACAACCAGAACAAAATGAACCTGCTACTTTCGTTTATAGCTATCGCCCTGCTGGGCTACACATTTTCAGACATTAATTTATTCACCAAAAAAAACCGCACTAAGTGAGTGAATACGTTACTGCAAAAGACCTGAAAGCCTGGGATATGCTAGGCGGCACTGATTTCCGACCTAACCACACCCCTGCAAAGCGGGAGCCAAAACCAGCAAATGTTAGTCCTGAGCAACAACACTTGCCTACGAAGAAAGAATACAAGACCCGTGTAACGCGGGTGAATATGGTTCAGGCTGTCGAAAAAGCTTTGATTGTTGTGCAAGTCACATTAGGTTACGACCTAAGCGCAAATAGTAGTCATTCAGCGCGTTTTAAGCGCATTCAGGGATGGCACACGTTTTGTCGGTGTATTCAGTTGATTTGTCCAGATTTCACTGTTACGGGTATTTCTACCGCCGTAGTTGTGGAAAATGCGCCAAGTAGGGAAACACTTGCACATATGTTCCAGTGCGCCAAGGAAAATCCGCATGGGGATGTGCAATTGAGGCGAATGTTAGGTGTATAGAAAAAGCCCGCTCGGAGTTGATCCCGGCGGGCTTTTGGTTATTTTGGATTAATCAGTTCTTCCCAAATCTCTTCCGCTGTAAATCCTAGTCTTAGTGGAGTCCACCAAATAAGCTCACGG
>Ga0075464_10001150_pt1 | contig 11958 bp, 10 predicted proteins | sample DEB19_08_DNA_5_FD_75068 | JGI IMG/M metagenome (GOLD analysis project Ga0075464, IMG submission 75068) | Aqueous microbial communities from the Delaware River and Bay under freshwater to marine salinity gradient to study organic matter... | ecosystem: Environmental > Aquatic > Marine > Coastal ...
GGGTAACGATGATGGCGGCGGATGGGTTCATAGTGTCTTGGTCCTTTGAGAGTAGGTGGAGTTTTTGTTGAGCAGTCATGCGAATGTCTTCGAGTCGTACGAAATACTTTTCGACGTAGCTGCATGCGTCGAGCTGGTCGTCATGCCTTACGCCCCACTGTTTCTTGCTCGGGTCGTCAATTATGACCTGCTGAGGTTCAAGGTGTTTTTGTGCCCAAGTAGGCATGCGGCTCAGCATATCGTTGTAGTAGCTGAACTCATTGCCATAGACCTCGTCGCGGTAGTGCTCAAACAGCCGTGCGATGAGTATCGTGGTCTTTTGTGATACACCCATGCCGGTGAAATTGTGCGTAGGTATTACTGTATTGATGACGCGGCGCATCTGAGTACGAAACTCTTCGTAATTCAGTGCACCGTCGCGGAATTGCTTCATCCATTTAATCGTGGACTCGTACGCTTTCCGGTCGTTCGTCAGGGTGAGGACTATGTCCTCGATCTCTTCCATCACCGTGCTCCTTGTGCTTGCTGCAGGTACAGTTGTTTGTAGGACTGCTCAGCGTAGTGCTGGTCGATCCCAGTGCGGGTAACGTAGGTCTTGGCCTCTTCGATCGTGTCGAAGACAGCTTTGTCTACGTTGATGTAGACGATGCCGAACTTCAGCATCTGGACTTGCCACTTTGCGAGTTTCGGATTGAAGTACAAGCGGTACATGGTTGTGTCTCCTGAGATCGAATACGAGTCTATAAGATTATTTAACGAGCTTCAAGGTCTTTTTGTTTATTTCATTCAACTTTTCCATCACCCATTTCTTCGGTGCTTTCCACTGGATCTCGCGACCTTTGACCGTGGTGTTGTTTATCCAGACCACTTTGACTGGTAGGTTGTGGTGAGCTACGAAGCGGCTGAATTTCGCAGGTGACTGCGGGATGTTGCCGATGTTGTGGCTGAGAATGAAGTACAAGGACTCACGCGGGTGCTTCATTTCAATCTGTAGCCACTCTTCCTTCTTCTCTTTGTAGTTGTACGGCGTTCCGTTCGTCTGGAACTCCTTCAGGATCTGGATCATCAGCTCGTTGTACTGGTACGCTGAGCCAGACCCTCCGACGCCGTGTGTGTCGGCGATGAGGCGTAGGTCGGTGCGGCTGTCCCATAGCATCGGGAAGTCGCCTTCACGTATTGCGTCACAGACGATGTCGATCGACGTCTTGTTGTTACTGATCATCGTCCTGCGTGCTTCGGTCTTCAGGATGCTCGCTGCTACGTCCATGTCCGCTTTACGCGTCATGATGTAGTCCGTGAACCACTCCAGCTCTTGCGGTATGTCTACTTTGACCTGGGCGCGCGTCATGATGAGCCGGGTATCTTGCTCCAGGCCAACATTGAAACGACGATCGCGTTCACTGATCTCGACAAGTTGGTTGCGGTTACTGCCGAAGATGAAGTTTGTGTAGTTCATCATCTGCATTGGGCTGCGGTGCATGCCACGGATGGTGAGCTTGTCTTCAGTGATCATGTTCCTCACATCAGCGGACACGATGCCTTTCTTGTCGTTCATGGCTTCGTTGTCCATCTCGTCGTAGAACACGATGAGCGAGTCCGTGAGGTAGTCGTTGAACTTGTCAGCCAGGGTGCTCATCTTCACTGACTTGACATACTGCTGACCGATGATTGGAGCAAGGATGTCGTTGACCATAACTCCTTTACCTGTGCCTTCTGTGCCATTCAGCAGCCACGCCGTTGTGGTCTTGACGCGATATTGGAAGATCACGGCGAGCCAGTTCAAGAAGTGCTCGTACGTATCGTTGATCTCATTGCCCGATACGGCGCTCATGATTGTGGCTTTGATCAGAGGGCAACGGTCCAGGTTCTTGTTGACCCTGAACGGTGACTTGCGCATGTAGGGCGTGGGCACGTAGGTGTTTACTTGACGTGCGTCTTCATCGACGATGATGTTGCTTGTTGGGTCGAACATCACGTTCCATGAGGGCAGGTGCTCAGGGATGTACTTGCCCTTGTCTTGCAGGAAGTGGTGGATTTTGGCTTCTGAGTCCGTGGGCTTGAGGATCAGATCCTGCTTCGCAGGGTTCCAGGTGCCTAGATAGAAGCGCTGGGTGTCGAAGTCGATGAAGGCCAGGATGCTCTCACCGTCCTTGGTGGGTGCTTGCTGCTCACGCTTACGCTCGCCGACACACTCCTTATAGTAGTCAGGCAGGATTTCTTTCGTGTAGTAGCTGGGCTCACCTTTGAAGTTGTGGATCAGTTCGAAGTTGTCACGCGTGTGGTAGTACGCTTTGCTGTCACCCCCATTGAAGTTGAAACGGATGAATTCAGTGGACTCATCGTCGAAGACTTCATAGCTGCTGATCACACCCGGCTTGCTCTGGACCTCGTACTCGCCAATGTGTTTGAGGGCCGAGCTACGGATGGGGTCCATGTGTTGTTCGCCACGGAGCTGGTTGCGTAGCTTGTGGGCTTCTTTACGTTGCGCTTCGATCTGGAGCTTGGGGATACGCCCGGTAGGCATGGTCTGCAGTTTCTTGGCGATCAGTTGGATGCGGTCAGCAGCCTTGATGAAGGGCTTGAGTGGTGCATCGAAGATCGGGGGAGCGATGTACAACAGCTTGTCGTTCTGACAGGTGGTGATGTCCAGCGGCCAGTGCAGGGCAGCAGCGCTACGCGTCAGGGTGATCTTCTGTTTCAGCGTCTTCTCAGTGAGGTTGAGATTCATGAGCCATGCCTTCAGGCTCGGGGCAGCGATCGGTTGATCAAGCAAGATGAAGATGTGGGCAGACAGTGTGCCTTCAGTTCCTGGCGCACCTTGTGATGAGCTGTGCTGCACGATGTAGCTCACATCAGTGAAGCAGTCGAACAGGGCGATGAACTCTTCAGCATCTTTGTACGGGGCGCGATCAAGATCGAGACATAACCATTGTGTGCCGATCTCAGTCTTGGTGGCTCCGGCGCGAGGCTCGTTGTCTAGGTTGAATTGCAGCGTGCCTTTGACAAGGCAATGCCCTTTGTCACCATGCGCGTTGATCGCTTTGTAGAGATCGTTCAGATTGGTGACGGATTCTTTGTAGCTGGTGAAGTTTTTTGTGAGCGGGTAGCTGCTCTTGTCGAAGCCAGATTCTGTGTTCGCCTTGAAGAAGCGCTTCGTGAGCGCTGCAGTGCTTCCGAGGAAATAAATGTTCATGGCGTATGACCGATGGGAAATCAGAAACTTTCACTTTCACTTTGTAAAAGCGTTTGGGAGCAGAGTTTGTGAGACTCTGAACGATGAGCTTAGAGCGTGGAACTTTGACCGTCAAGTCTACGTCTTTGTATACTCGTAATAGGTTCTAGGAACTGGGACTTTCGTAAGTAAGGCGTAAGTGCATGTATACATGAGTACACCCCTTGGTACGACAGGGTGTACAGCTTTGGCTGGGACCGTTCCTTACTCTTTTTATAGATTATTATTATTATTAAAATAAATAAGAGAGAGAGGGGTAGTAGATATATACCCATATAGAGGTAACTAGGTTTTGCCGAACCGTAAGGAGGGTAATACCGAAAGGTCCAAATTCGACGTTTTTAGCGCCTAGCTCAATGTCATGATGACAACGTCAATTTATCAGTGTACGTAGTTTACAATTCTCAGTTCGAAGCGCCGCGATCTGTGTGCGTAAATCAAAGTTCAATTTGTATACCTCACGCAGCAAAGCACTCAGCTCTTTGATCTTCGCCGCGTCGCTCGGAATGTGTTGTTGCATGATCACAGTCCCATAGGTTGTTGGAGAAAACAAAACGTGCACCGCTCTCCGAAGAGAACGATGCACGTCAGGTGTTAAGCGTGAGCGTCAGCCGCCTTCACTCGACGCGGTGCTTTCTTCTCCGGCGTCGAAGCAGTGGTGGCATTCATGGCGGCGATCTGTGCGTCCATCTCGGCGTTCAATGCCGCATCGCTGATCGCCATCGCTTGCTCTTGCTGAGCCACCTGTTCACGCAGAATGTTCTGACGCGTGTTCAGGTTGTCTTCAGTAATGCCGAGATGACGCAGCATGCTGAGCGCTTCGGTCTTGAATCCAACGTACTTGGTGTACGCCGCTGGCAGGAACGCAGCGTTGGCCTTGGCATCGCAGTGCCAGTACAACTGCTCGCAGACTTCAGCCAGCTTGCCATTGAACGACTCGATCTCACGCTCGATCGTGGACTCGTCGTAGCTCTGATCAATGCCCTCGGCACCCTTGACGGTGTCGTGGGTGTAGTCATAACCACAACACAAGCCGATGATGTCAGCGACACGAGCGGCACGTTCTGCGCGCTGCGTATTGATCATCTCAACTTCCTTCTTGTGGAACTCAAGGAACTTGCCCGCTTGACGCGTGGTCAGCGCCTTCTGCTTCGCACGGCGCATCGCTTCCGCGTGTACGTCCACGTCGTCTGCGATGTTGAGGTGCAGTCGCACGTTCGGCTCGTCGAAGTCCGTCACGCAAAAGCCGTCCTCGCTGACGCGACGGGCCAAGCACAACAGCGTGTGCAGTCGAACCTTGGCCGGTTCCACTTCGTTGCCACGCTCCTCGGCACTGAGTAGACCGTTCGCAGCCCAAACGACAGCGCCGCGCAGGTTCCAGCGGATCTTGCTCGCGCCACGGATCTCACGATCGGTGGATTCAAGAGCGGAGGTGATGAGTGGCAGGTTTTCGATGGTGGTGATCATGGTGATTTCCTTTATTGAATGAATGAAGCGTGATGAACCCAGTTGCGATGCGTCTCGGGTTCGGGTTCCTTGTGAGCAGGTGCCCACGGTTGACGTGCAACGTGCTGTGCCGAGTCGTACATCGAGGCCAGTACATCGGCCTCGTCCTCGCTGCCCTCGGCACGCAGCAGCAGTTCGAGTGGATCAGCAGAGGCGATCACGGCTTTCTCCTTTTAGGCAATACGCTGCCGGCGATGAGCGCGGCGATCATGGCAGCAAAGCCGCCAGACATCGTGCCCCCATGCAGGGAGAACACGAGTGAGAACACACCGAACTCAATCAGGAACGCGCCAAGGCGTCCCGAGGTGAGCTTGTGCCACATGCTCCAGATGCCCAGGAACATGATCACACCGTAGAACAGCGGCATGAGGTCCATGTGTGAGAGTAAGACTCCCATACGAAACTCCTTGAAAAGAGACAGAGGGCCGAAGCCCTCCGTACGTCACTCGGCGTGCATTGCACGTTCCACTTTGTACACAGCGACCACGTCACCGAAGAAGTTCGGGACACCGGCGATGAACTTGCCAACGCGAAGCGCGGCAGGTTGGCCGCTGGGGGCGTCGACCTTGGGGCTGAGCTGACGTGCAGCAGCGCGGTAGGCAGCGAGTGAGTCAACGGTCTTTGTATTGATTGCGCGGGACATGATGTATCTCCTGAGATGAATTGATGGGTAACTACACCCAACGAAATGGAATGAATTCGCTTGCGAATTCAAAACGGAGATTGCTTTACCTCCCCTACTGATCCAGAGAATCCGAATCCGAACACGGGTACCCCGATCTGAGAGACCGGGGAGGGGCTACGGCGCGCGTATATATGGCAATTTCTACAGGAACCAACATGCCCCGGTCATAGCCTCCAAGTTCCCAGTACACAATCCCAAGTACCCACCCCCCCCTGTTCACAAACCGAGTTCTCCTATATTATTTTTCAAAATCTAACGGAATCTAATATGACAAAGGCAACTCCGGTACACGACAGGCTGTTCGGAATACTGATTCAATCGAAGGTCGAATCACCCAGCCTGATCCCCATCGAACTGAACGTGACGCAGGATGAATTCGACACGCTGAAGATCGAAATGGACAAAGTGCTCATGTATCCGAACGAGGATCGTGAGTACGCGAACCAGTTCTACGGAACAAAGCTGGTAATCGTCGATGACCACTAAATCCAAGCGCCGTCCATCCAAGCTCACCGAGCTTCAGGCGGGTTTCGTCGACGCCAAGATGCACGGGCTAAGCGACAACGCCGCCACGCTCGAAGCGGGTGGTACGAACAGCTCACTCCTGGCTCGCTCGAACACGGTCAAGGAGGAGTTGGCCCGTGCACGGGAAGAGATCAGCGACCTGACCACCTTGAAACGGCTGGATGTGATCGAAGGAATCATGGATGGCATCGGGCTGGCGCGTGTACAGGCTGACGCAGGGAATGTGATCAAAGGTTGGGTCGAAATCGCCAAGATCCTCGGCCACTACGCCCCTGACGTGAAGCGCGTCGAGCTGACGATCAAGGAAGACCGTATACAGACCCATCTACGCAGCCTGCCGATGGATGAGTTGTTGAAAATCGCCTCGGGTGAGTCCACTGCAGCGATTACCGTGGACGGCAGCTACCATGAGGTCTCTTAAAAGAGAGTGTAAGAGTTGCGAGGAAGTCAAGCTCGGCAAGGAATTTTCTTCGCCGGAGGCCGAAATCTGCACGTTTTGTGCCAGTTCCGGCAAAAAGGCCCGTCAGACCCCTGAAATTGCCCCTCAGACAGCCCCGCCAGCGCCAAAACAGCCCCGCGCCAAGGCCCAAGTGCCGGTGGAGCCTGAAAAGCCCACCTACGCCCCTGGGGACGAGCCCCTGACGACGTTCCCGCTGGTGGAGTTGGACCCTCAGAACCCCAGCGTGCAGGAGTTGGCTCGTCGGGCGGCGGCGCACAGCTACCTGTTGCCGTTCATCCAGCGGTTTCGCCCGAAGTACCAGGCCGGATGGGTCCACAAGGACATCTGTCGTCGGCTTGAGCGCTTCATGAAGCAGGTGGAGAACCAGGAGTCGCCGCGCTTGCTGTTGATGATGCCGTACCGGCATGGGAAGAGCGAAATCACGTCGCGTCACTTCGCGCCGTTCGTCCTCGGCCACCACCCGGACTGGGAAATCATCTCAGCATCGAACGCACAGTCCCTGGCAACCAGCTTCTCGCGCTACATTCGAGATCTAATGCGCTCTGACGCGTTCACATCAGTTTTCCCGACGCGCTTAGATCCAAGTTCACAGGCCGTTGAGAACTGGAACACGGTCGGTGGCGGCGGCTACATGGCCGCAGGTGTCGGCACAGCGATCATCGGTCGAGGTGCACACATTCTCAGCATCGACGATCCGGTGCGAGACGCGGAAGCGGCGGACAGTCAGGTGCAGCGTGACAACACCTGGGAGTGGTACAACTCGACGGCGTACTCACGTCTCGCACCCGGTGGCGGGGTGCTGGGCATCCTGACCTGCTGGAACGACGATGACTGGGCCGGTCGGATTGAGCAGACGATGGCCGCGGGCGGGGATCAGTTTGAAATCGTCCGCTACCCGGCGATCAACGACCAGGGGGATGAGTACATTCTGCTGGATGACACGATCCAGCAGTTTCCACCGGGGTCCACCGTGCCCGAGGGTGCGAGGCTCACGCGGAAGAAGGACACCGCGCTGCACGAGGAGCGCTACTCACTTGCCGCGCTGCTGAAGATCAAGGCGAACTACTTTGCCTCCGGTCAGAAGCGCTGGTGGTCGGCGGGCTACCAGCAGAACCCCGCCCCTGAAGACGGTGCGTACTTCACCCGGAAGATGTTCAGCTACTACGCCAGTCCCCCGGCGCGGCGGCATGTGAACGTGTTCCAGGCGTGGGACTTTGCGATCACGGAGTCACAGCAGAACGACTACACAGTGTGTGTGACCGTGGCGCAGGACGCGGCGGACAACATCTACGTGCTGGACGTGGACAGGTTCCGCAGCAGTGACGGCGAGGCGATCGCGGAGCGGATCTTGAAGAACTTCGTTCAAGAGGGCGCGGACATGCTCGGTGTGGAGGACTCGCAAATCTGGAAGTCGATCGAGTCCACGTTCACCCGGCTGTCAGGCGAGCGGAAGGTCTACCCGTCGTATGAAGTCCTGAAGCCGTTCACGGACAAGTTTGTCCGTGCTCAGCCGCTGCGTGGCCGCATGCAGGCCGGGAAGGTCTGGTTCTGCAAGAGCCACCCGTACTACGAAGAGCTGGAGAAGGAAATGCTGCGCTTCGGCGCGGGTGGGAAGCACGACGATCAGGTGGACGCACTCGCCTGGGTCGTCCGTCTGGTCCTGAACAAGAACGCACCGCGTTTACCGGAGCCTCCGAAGATGAAGAGCTGGCGTGACAAGTTGAAAGACATCGGCATGAGCGGCAGCACGTCGCACATGGCCTCCTGATGGTAAAGCTCCCACAACTGCAGCTCGTGATCACATCGAGCGACGACAACACGGCGGCGATGGAGGCCCACGCGCTGACGAAGAGCCTGGACGCGAGCCTGGAGTTCTACAACCGGGTGTTCTCGCTCGACGGGAAGAACGTGATCGTGAAGCGCACGGGCATCGTCAAGCGCGTGCTCGTCGTGCCGGAGGCGTTGTACGGAGCCTACGGCTACGTCTACACGAAGGAGGATGTCGTTGCCCCGGACGACCACGCTGCGCTGCAGGTCACGCGCGAGGTGCGGAAGATGACGAAGGCAGGGGTCACGACCTTCGACCCGGCGTACGACGTAGCGTCGGCGGGCGAGACGCGTGTGCACATGAACCGGGACTGGCTGGATACACGCCCGAAGACACAGCCGGCCACAGGTACACCAGTCGTACTGAAGCAGGAGTCGGCACGGGTCATGTGGTGCGGGGATTCATGCCGGATGTACGCCGAGGTCGAGGCTTACGACACCTCGGGTCTTGGGTTTACGGACTACCCCGGTCGGAACCACTACACACGTACCTCGCTCTACGCTGCACCGCAGGCGCTGCACCATGCCGGGGGGCTGCGCTGGCCCACGTTGTCGGACCCCGTGCTGACCACCCCGGCGGTCGGGGTGACGAACAACGCCACCTCGATGTTGTTCGGGAAGTACTTCAAGAAAGTGAAGGTGGGTGCACGGGTGGTCGACACACCGCTCTACGTGCTGTGCGCCGGTATACGTCGGGTGACGAACGCGCTCACCGGCGAGGTGACACGGTATCTGCAGGTGTTCGGGCTGACACAACGCCCTGGAGCTATCGCCCTGTACAGCCTGAACCTGACGACGAACGTAGCGACAACCGTAGCGTCAAGCCGCGGTCTCAGTCTGTTAGCGTTTTTGCCTGACGCGATCGTGAATGCAGTGATGAATTCAAGCGGGACGAAAGTGGCAACGCTCATTGCCGGGGTTGTGGAAGAGTGGGATTTGACGACGAACTTTGCCACGGCGCTGCCCAGTACGGTGTTCTCACCGTCAGGCACAGGGGTCTCGTTGACGATACCGACGCTGACGCCGACCTACAGTGTGGTTCAGAGCGGGTTGAGTTATTCAGACGCCATCAACTACCTCGCTGGGAACCCGAACCGCTTTGGTCACGGGCTCATCGGCGGCTTGTTGCTCAACGGGCCGAGTTACATGCACGAGGTGCGGCGTTGGGAGTACCCGCCGCAAAACATCGTCAACCCAGGCAGTTCCGAAAAAGCACTCGGGTTGGACTACGTCGGGGACAAGCTGGTGCTGATAAAGCAGTCCGGCTCCGGGTCGGAAACGTACACAGCCAGCGGGTACATGGTCGAGCAGGTGATCTTGTCGGGTCAACCTATGCCTGCCATCCCCGCGGCTCAGAGCTTCGAGACGCAGCCTGCCGTTGTAACGTATGAGACGACGGCGACAATCACCTGGACGCTGGACGGGGCCACGCTCCTGACGTTTAACGCCGACACACCGCACATCACGGCGGATTTTTCGAACGCGACGTATACCGGGTCTTCGTATGTTGCCCACCCACAGGTGACGTACGGTGGTGGGGTGCACCTATCGCAACGCATCGTCGGGGTGGACCTGCGCAAGGGCTTGCTTCTGATAGAGCGCATCACAGGGTCAACACCCGGCTTCACGTTCGACAGTCAGACGGGGAACGTGTTCAACCCGCAGAACCTGTCGACCTACGTTTGCCCGCCAACACAGGTACAGCACTCGGTGTCTCTATACGACAACCTGGGGGGTGTGTTGTGGTCCGGGAGTGCGGTGAACTATACCTGGACGCAGTACACAGGCATTGTCGCGTCGACAATCCCCCAACCCCCGCTGCAGATCGAGTCGTTCGCCGTGAGTACGGACGGAAAGAGGGCGGCGTTCTCAATGCCGATACCGCTGCTGAACCAGCAGAGCGGCTGGTTGGCAAACCGTTACCCCAGCACGCGATGGGTCATACAGCAGGGGATGTTCGACATTACGACGAACGCGCTGGGGCAAAAAGTGGCGACACCGACGAGTGTGGCGGCAGACAGTGTAGGCGGCACGTCGTTCTATTCGCATAGCCACGGCTCGGGTAACTGGTGGGGCCACCTGTACGACCTTGTGTTCGCGTGAACCGTACTCTGATAGACTATTACGAAATCTAACGAGGTCAAGCGCCATGATGGGTGAGCTGGTCATGCGGTGTTTTCATGCGCGAACCGCCGCGCACGTCCTGCATTTGCAGACCCGTTCCTACGCCACGCACAAGGCGCTGAACGAGTTCTACGACGAGATTATCCCTTTGGCCGACACGCTGGCCGAGGTGTACCAGGGGGACTACGGCCTGATCGAGAGCTTTCCGGCTAAGTACGTCCACAGCTCTGACGGACTCTCACTGATGCTGGATCTGGGCAACTGGATCGAGAAGAACCGTTCCCAGTGCTGCGACGAAGACGACACCTACCTGCAGAACATCATCGACGAGATTGTCGCGTTGGTCCGGCAGACCTCTTACAAGCTGAAATTCCTCAAGTAAACCGCCCATGCCCATTGATCACGACATCGCTGAAGAAAACTGGACCCGCTTTCAATTCTGTCGGGATCGCGGGCACCTCGATTTCATCACGAAGGCGGATCGCTGCGAGCAGTTCTTTGCCGGCCAGCAGTGGAACCTGGATGACCTCGCCAAGCTGCAGGATCAGAAGCGCCCAGCGATGACGATCAACAAGATCATCTCGACCATCGGCACGATCCTGGGTGAGCAGATCTACAACCGTACCGAGGTGCTGTTCCGCCCCAGCAACGGTTCACCGGCTGAGACCGCCGACGCGCTGACGAAGGTGTGGATGCAGATTTCCCAGTCGAACCAGCTCCCGTGGGTGCGTTCGGATGTGTTCTGTGACGGCGTAGTGCGTGGGCGCGGCTTCTACGACATGCGTATGGACTTCAACGAGTCGATGCAGGGTGTGATCAAGATCGCGCTGGAAAACTCGAAGAACGTAGTCATCGACCCGGACGCCGAGGAGTACGACCCGGATAGCTGGGCCGACGTGACGAAGACGAAGTGGTTGACGTTCCAGGACATCGCCACGCTGTACAACCAGGACGATGCGGACTACCTGAAGGACCGCGAAGGCAGCGCGTTCCCCTACGGCTACGATTCGATCGAGCGTGTGCGGGACCGCTTCGGTACGAACATGCCGCTGGGTGGGTTCTACGGCACAGCGGACCCGCACGGTGTGCGCCGGAACATCCGGGCCATCGAGCGCCAGCATCGGAAGCTCGACAGCGCGCTGCACTTCGTTGACATCGAGACCGGGGACATGCGCCTCATCCCGGTGGACTGGGACCGCGAGAAGATCGGCTCCGTGCTGCAGAAGGCGGGCGGGAAGCTGTCCACGCACAAGAAGCTGGTGAAGCGCATTCGCTGGACCGTGACGGCAGACAACGTCGTGCTGCACGACGACTGGTCTCCGTACCGTCACTTCACGATCGTCCCGTACTTCCCGTACTTCCGCTACGGCAAGACCATCGGCATCGTCGAGAACCTGCTCGGCCCGCAGGAGATCCTGAACAAGGTGTCCAGCCAGGAGCTGCACATCGTGAACACCACCGCGAACAGCGGCTGGATTCTGGAAGGCGGCTCGCTGATCAACATGTCGGTGGACGAGCTGGAGAACAAGGGTGCCCAGACAGGGCTCGTGATCGAGTACGCGAAGGGCTCACAGCCTCCGGTCAAGATCACCCCGAACC
>Ga0075464_10001151_pt1 | contig 11955 bp, 18 predicted proteins | sample DEB19_08_DNA_5_FD_75068 | JGI IMG/M metagenome (GOLD analysis project Ga0075464, IMG submission 75068) | Aqueous microbial communities from the Delaware River and Bay under freshwater to marine salinity gradient to study organic matter... | ecosystem: Environmental > Aquatic > Marine > Coastal ...
TGACTGCGGACTTTTGGGATATTGATAATTCCAACGATGTGCTAATTGAAGCATGGAACAGGTTGACTAGAAAATGAAATACTGGACCATCGTAACACCAGACAACGATGAGAATAGTACTCCCATCTATGAAACTCTGAGTGAAGATGAAATACTTGAGCAGTATTATCCTTACTGGTCTGGTAAAATGATCGCCAAGTATGGTGCGGAAGAGTTTAATAAGAACTGGTCTAAACAAGATTGCATTGATGACTGGTGTATAATCCATTGGGCATGGGAGAGTAAAGAATGAAAGATTGGATTTTAGAATTGTGTCCAGAAATTGAGCCATGGCAAGCTGAGTTGATTGCTGAACAGGCAAACCAAGCTGTTTTAGCCGAGCGTGAGGCATGTGCAAGAGAATGCGAGAAAGAGGCATCTGTCACGGTCGTCAATGCATCAGAACAATACCAAGAAGGTAGATCAATGGGAGCAACAGTCTGTTATCATGCCATCCGAGCACGGAGTAATCAATGACTGAACCAGAACAACCTTCAATCGGGAAACGAGTCCGTCAACTTGACAGAGATAGACGAATCAAGAATGAAGAATTGATAGAATTGCAAAAATTAGCACTCGGTAATATCAAACGAGAACTGGAGCAATCTAAAAATATTAAAGATGTTTCTTTCGAGGATGGTATAGATGTAATAATACCGTAATTTTTCAACTATCCATAGCGTAGAAATACGCAATCACTACCGTATAAATACCTTTTTTATGAAAAAACTAATAGTATTCTTTTTATTAATGTCGAGTAATCTTGCTTACTCTCAATCGGTAATGTACAAAATTGCCAATGTTTTTATTGGAAACTATACTGAACAGCAAGTAAAATACACTTTAGAAAAAGCAATGAAAATGTATAATATACCTATTAATAACGATAATAGATTAAAATGTGCAAGTACAGTTTTATCCCTAAGAAAATACAACAACGATAAGTTTAGCGAAATGCAAATTTTAGAACACATGATAAAGTCAAATAATGGAAAAAAACTTTCATTCCCAGACCAAGCAGGGCTTTCATCTACACTATTATTAAGGCAATAAATCTCTCTAATTTTCAACTGAATTTCAACACAATTTATAAATCATTGATTATCAGTGATTTACAATAGCATAAATATTCCCCGTAGGGTCACAATTCTATGTTTTGTAAATCATAAACGCCTGATAATCAATAAGTTATCGGGCGTTTTTTGTTTCAACATTCCTTCAACATCGCACAAATCACCCTATATTTTCAACATTCCTTCAACAATGGGCTATTCAACCAAAATTACCTACAACAAACAGCGTGTCGGCAAGTTCAATCGAGCGACAATCTACATTCGAGTAATAGTTGATAATAAGAAGTTTGAAAAGAACCTCGGAATAGAATATGATATATCAAAAATAAATGAAGAAGGAAACTGCCTGAACCCTCGCACTAAACAAGACCAGGAGTGCGACGACTACAATTTGATAATTAAATCCGAACTCAGTAAAATCAATGAGATATTCCGACTTGCCCGATTAGGAAACCGAAAACTGGACTTACAACAATTCAAATTAGAATACCTGCACTTTGAATCAAGAGATAATTTCATTGCGATTTGGGGACGAACCTTAGAAGAAAGGCTCAAAAATGGTATTATCAGAAAATCAACCTACAAATCTCACAAAAGTTCTTTGGCCGCTCTACAAAAATTCAAACCAAAACTTATTTTTGCCGAAATAAATCTGCCATTGCTCAATAATTTCAAAGCATTCATGGCAAATATTATGAAGTATGATTCCGACACAATGTGGTGCCGCCTCAGAGACTTTCGTACCTATCTCAATCTTGCAATCGAAGCAGGCTTTATAGTCGATTATCCTTTCAAAAAGTTCAAAATGCCAAAACAGGAGGGACGGATAATATTTCTGAATGAAGAAGATTTTCAAAAACTAAAAAAACAATTTCAAGAAAAACGATGGGTAGCCGATGGAAACAAGGATAAATGCCTTCGTGCATTCCTATTCATGTGCTATACAGGAATAAGAGTGAGCGATTTATACGCCATCACTCATAAAAATATCATAAATAATGTCTTAACATTCGCACCACAAAAAAATACTGCAGACAAACAATTCACCTTAGAAATACCCCTCAATGAATCGGCACTAAAATTAATCGAAACAAAAAAGGAAAAGTATTTATACTACCCTCCGAACCAAAAATGAGGGCCGAACTTGCCGAAGTCGCACAAAAATTAGGATTATCCCAATCATGTTCGCCCCACCAAGCTCGGCACACATTCGCCACTCGTTTTCTTGCAAAAGGTGGGCGAATCGAAGTCTTACAACAATTATTAGGGCATCAAGACATCAATACAACCATGAAGTACATACACATCGACAAAGACCGTAAAACCAAAGAAATCAACTTGCTCGACTAAATGCGTTACCAAAAAGCAAATAACACCTTCAATAACCTACCAGAATGGCTACAATGGCTATTCAGGATAGCAATTATAGGCTTAATAATATTCAATTATTACAAAACCTAAGCACTCACACTATCCCGAATCTCAAAAATATAGTCTTGAAAATCCTCAAACTTCTGGTATTCAAATACCACTGGACGGTTAGCCGTGCGACCCAAAAGCCTATTCATGCTCTGAATATCACCCCTCAAACCAATCAAATGCCCAGTAAGTTTTTCACTATCACCACCACCTGCCGATAACTGACTATAATCACCAGTCTTTTGCATCACATCCAACATACGACTGAAATCAGCCACAACAGGATTCCGTAAAGCGGCATTACTAATCACAAATTCCTGCCCAGCTTCACCTGCAATAAACGACCTGCGACCCAAACTAAACATCGTAGGGCTATTCACAAATCCCTTTGGGCTACCATACATCGTAGTTACATCCGTATAACCACCAGCCTCTTTCATCGCAATTTCTTGAAAAGTTTGAGCAGCAATACCCGCAACTGCCGAAAAAGTATTCAATCTTGAAATATTTACGGCTGCTATTGTCAATGGAACTCCAGCTAAACCAAGTTTTGCATTTGTCATTCTAATAATAGCTCTTTCATTTATTCCTCTTATTATAACATCCGCAATCGCAATAGCTTTTTCAGCCAAAAACAATGCCTTGTATATACCTGTACTTTGTTTGAAAAAACCACGCAAAGCACTTAATCCATTCATATACGCCTGCCTTCTTGCAGCACCTAAATCAAACGTACTCTGCTTAATCTCATCATCAATTCTTTTCGAGAATTCCGCCCGCTTAAAATCAATTTCCTGTTCATTCGCCATCCATTGCTCTGCTAAGTCAAGCCTATCCTGCCCAGCCAAAGCATAAAGCATATATGATGCCGTCAAATATTCCTGCTCAATTTCCAGTTTACGTATGTTAGCCGCCTGTGGGTCAATAGCCCCAGCCATCACCTGTCCATCTAAGCCCAGCCCAGCTTCATTACGCAATCTTTCCAGTTCAATCAAACTTTCAGCAATCACATCATTTCCACCCTTCGCATATTTCTTTCTAATCCCATCAATCTCTTCCGCTTCCAATGCCACTATCTCTTTTATCTTCGCTTCATTATCACCTGCCAATTCAAGCAATTTCTCGTACTTGTCCATCGTCTGCACAATCTCACGTTCAGCATCATTCATGCTCTCACGGCGTTTTTCTTCATACACCTTTGCCAATGCCTCATTCAATTTCGCCTCGTATTTCGCCTCAATCAAGCCTTTCTCAGCCTTCTCCTGAGCATCAATTTCCATCAAGTTTTCAGCATTATTTTTGGCTTTCAATCTTAGCTCCGCATAGTGCAGCTCATTCTGCTTCAATTCCTTCTCCTTATCATGTAGCTGCTCCACCTCCATCTTATTACGTATCTTCCGCAACTCATCTTTCAGGCGTTTTTGCTCTTCAATCTCTTTATCAGCTTCGGTTTTTCTTTTATCAGCTCCACTACCCAAATTCCCATCACCTAATTTTATTGGAGCATTACTAACAGGCGTAGGTGTTTCACTATTCACCACATCCATAAAATCACCATTCAGCTTTTTCAAATAATTGCTTTTCATCTCAATAGCCCTATTGAGTTTTGCAATATATTGGTCGTCTTTTAGATAATCTGCATCTGATTTATTTCGCCTAACTAAGACACCTTCAACGTTACTTCTATCTGTAAAGACATTCTCCGAATTTAATCTTTCTTTTTTTGCAAAATTTAAAGTTTTTTGCAAAGTATTTAATTCCTCCTGTGTTGCATCAATCTTACTCGCATTCTCTACTTTCAAATAATCCTTCTGAATCTTAATAAACTCCCTGGCCTTCTGCGTATTCACACTCAAAGCATTTCCATATTTATCCAGCTCCGTTACTGCCGATGGCATAATACTCGCAATACCCATCACTACCGTTTTCAACTCATTTTGCTCATCATTATTCAGCTTCGTTTTCTTTTTCAAATCGTCATACCTATTCGCAAGCGGAATCAATTTCTTTTCAGCCGTTGCCAAATCCTTGTTTCTCGCATCTAATTCTTTGATATTCTCCGCCGTTTCCTGTATCGACAAATCAAGCTCATTTACTACACCTATCCATTTGCCAAATTTTGTTACTATATTATCAATAGAACCACCAGAACCAACTGCAGTAAGCGAACTCCACCAGTGCGAAATCTTTTCCAAAATCCCCGCCGTAGTATTATTCTTAATATTAAACTCATTCAATATCGAAGTTCCCTTTCTAAATTCTTCATTGCCAAGCTCCTGCTGTTGTCTAAGAGTTTCGGTATTATTCGCCAAAGCACTCACTACATTCACACTTTCCTGTCCTTCCAAACCAAGTTTTTTCAAAATCTCAGCCATGCCCAGTAAGCCCTTATTATTGCCCTTTACATTTTCAAGCACCCTAATCAAAGCCTCGTTAGCATCAGTTTGTAACAGTTTCGCAAAGTCCTGAACGCCCATTTTGGCAAGTTTGGCAAATTTTGGCACATCAGTTCCCAATGCCACAAACAACTTATTCGTTACCGTAGCTCCAACCTCCATGCTCTGCCCAGCCATATCCAAAGTAGCCGCATAACCCAAAATATCACCAACCGCAATCCCAGCCGCACTCGCCAAACCCTGCGTTCTGTAAGTAAACTCTACAATGTTTTTCTCGTTAGCATTACTGGCGGCACCAATACTATTCACTGCACTACCTACTTTCAGCATCGCTTGTTCAGTGCCATATAGTTTTTCAAGGTCAAAAGTCTGCGTTATCTTACCTATCTTCGTTACCGCATCCGCTCCTAAATCTTCACCCAAAGCAACAGTTATCTTATCGGCAGCACTCACAAACGCCAATACATCCTCCGTACTTTCCTTACCCAATTTTCCAGCCTCACTCGCCAACTTTCGCAATTCCTCACGAGAAGTTCTGGTATCCATTTTCTTCAAATCACTGTTCAAGCCTTCCACTTCCGCCCGTGTCATGCCCGTAGTCTTTCTCACGTCGGCAAGGCTATCGCTCAACTTCCCAGCCTTACTAATTAGCCCAGGAATAATCCCAATCAAAAACTGAGCAGCAACAGTTATCAGATTACCGCCCAATACCCCAGAAGCAATACTCAAAAAATTCTTCTTAAAATCGCTCCATGCTCCGCCAACGCCCTTCACTATCGAAGTATGCCTTTGCATTTCAGCATTAGCAGCTTTCAACTCATCTACTTTCAAAGCACGAGAAGCCGCATCTTCCGTATTACGCCATTCTTTACGCAAAGTTTTCACCCTATCTTCAAGCTGCTTAATAGTTGTCAAACCATTTGCACCACGTATCTCAAAATCTACAACCGATTTTCTATTTGCCATTTTCTTACATTTTTTGCCATAAAACTAAAAAATCCAACCCCGTTAGGAGTTGGATTTTTAATTTCAGCTTTAAAAAGCCGCAAAATCGCAACAAGCATCATAATTGATTAGCATTCTCAGTTGGAGGGAATCCAACTGGCGTAGCATCGCAATGTCTGCGGGAGCGGCTCGTTGCACTCGCACGCAATCCCTTGAATTGCGTACTACTTTTTGTTGGAAATGTTTACAAGGGGATAATACATTTATACTGGTGCCTCGGATGCCAATATGAAGGACGTAAACCATAAATATAAGGGCTTTTTTCGTTTGGTACGGCTCGCATCAATTTGTTGTTCTCTCCACGAATTGACCAATCTGAATGCCATTCTTCGACTTCCCAACGCAAAACAGCACCCATTCCTTGCGATGTTTTTTTTCCAATATGAGTGCAAAATTTCAAAAGGTTTTCTATTTTTTCTTTATCAGCATTCAAAAACCAATCGACATAAACAGCGTTTCGAGTATATTCTGTAATGTGGTAGTTTTTGTATTTTCCACGTTGAATATCAACAACCGCTTTTTTGTCTTGAATATATTCAGCGTGCTGAAAATCAAATCTTTTTGAATAGTCGTAACTACTTTCGATAGTATCTTCTGGAAATTGAGCAAACGAACAGGCGTAAAACCAAGCATCATCTTTGTTTCGCATTCCACAAGGCAATATTGGCAATTTAAGCCCCGAATAAATCTTTTCGTTTGATTCACGAGCTAATGTATATTCTTCTGCTCCAAAGTTTTCACGAATAAAATGGTAGAATAAAATACCATCAAGCGGTAGAAATTTATCGGAAACTACCGAAGTCTGCAAATATGCACGTACACGAATATTTTGATAATTACGCATTGTATGAGAAGTATAAAAATCCATAAATTACAGCCGAGTTTTTGGCTTTTTCAAAATAAATTGCGGTAGGATTCAGTTTTAATAAATCATCAATAAATTTTTCTTGCCAATTTTTATTATAACTTATTGGATTAAATTCAGTAAAAAATATTAATCTTTCCTTTAAAAACGGTTTTTCTGAAACCATTTTTATCTTATTAAATACAAGACCATAAGCATCTAAATCAACTATTTCAAATCCATTAGATTTTTCAATTAATTTGATGTTATCATCTTCTATTATTTCCACATTCGGAGCATTAAATTGAAATTTCCCTTTTTCTTTTTCGCAACAAAGAACAGTTTTTGCAATTTTTGCCCACAAGTTTGCTGTTATGTTGCCTTCTCCTGCATATAAATCTAATACAGAAAATGACTTAGATTTTAACAAAGAAATTCCTTTTTGTCTAATTGCTATTTTCTGTATTAGATTTGAATTGTCTATCATTACGCCAATGTTTTTAGAAAACTGCCCAAAGATTCTTTATTTTCTTCCAGCATTCGGTTATACATTGAATCAGAATCGGAAGTAACCATTGTTACGGCATTCATTCCGCCAGCGATTTCGGTCCACTCCATGTTAGACAATTCAATGTTTCCAAAGCCAACGGCTGACTTTCCTCCAACAATTGCGTTTTGTTTAAATTCTTCAAGCAATGTGACGAAGGCATCAAATTCGAGAAGCGTTACATCTTTCAATACTACTTTCCAGTAAAATTGTGTGCCTGCCGAAATTGTTTCGATGCTATAAAGCATCTGAGTAGTTGAAACTTTATCAAACTCCGATTTATCAATGTACTTTTCGTATTTCGGATTTTGCGTATCTTCCTTTCGTGTTTGGGTAGTTACCTGTAAAATCTTGTAGCAACTTACAGGTTTTGCAGGATGGTATTTTGTTGGTATTCGGTGTAAATTCTCGTAGCAAATTGGCAAAAGTGGATTTACTTGCACTTTCCCTGGCAACATATTATTTCCGTTTGCCGTACCGAGCAATGAAAGCAAAGGCACATTTAGGCGTAATTCTTTTATTTTTTCAATATCGTTACCGTTTCCTTTTCCCGAAGAAAGCGAACCGCCAGAAAATAGCATTTGAAATAAATGCAAATTGACTTTTTGAGGGTTTTCAGAATCAGTTCCGAGCTTATTTAGCATCTGAGCCGCTCCCAAATCTCTTAAAATACCTCTGATGGCATTACCGCTAATTATCGGGACTTCGCACACTCTGCCGTCGGGCTGTTGCACTTTTTCTTTACGAAAACTCTGCACATTCCCACCGTTTTCTACTCCGTTGTGGCTTATTTGGTTCAAAGCCGTTACTATACCTTCTAATATTAATGTTTTCATCGGTTTGCAAATTCTTGTTTACGTTCTTCGTTTTTAATTCTTGTAGCAAGCACTAAATAAGCAGTTTCGCTTCGCAGTAATGAAATCGTTTCATAGGCGGGGGCAGAATGAATAAATTTTACAATATTCTGTTCAATCTCAGTAATCATATTTGAAGGCTGAAAAGGAATAAGTTTTTTTACTTTCTCAAAAAACTCTGCAACCGAATCGGTATTGGTGGCAATCTTTATTTTATCTTCGAGGTGTTGCCAAACCTCAGATTTGTAGCTTGATTTGTAATCTGTATCAATGCTACGCCAAATACCCCACAGCAAATTATCTACAATTTGCTGACGAAGTTCCTCTGTTTTTTCTTCCTTCATTATTATTCTGATTTATACATAAAAAATGCTGTGAAGTTAAAAAACGCTGTGCCACGTTCTTTTTTTAGTTGGTTTTCTAAGTTATTCCATTCAGGAAAACCAATTTTGAAAATCTTATTTTGCGGATAATTTCCGCTTATGATTTCTTCTTGTGTAAATCCTAATTCGTAGAGTTTTTGTAGGATTTTATGAATGGAAAGAAGTTTTTCTTTGTCGGGAAAAACGTGCTTTTCTTCAAGTTGCCAAAGCCCAACTTGATTTTTGAAAAAGATATGTTTTTGCCCCGATTCAGCAATGCAAACTAACTCACATTCTTTTGTAGAAATAAGCTCAAACATTGCTTTTTTATCAGCCTTAGTAAATAAATACCATTTTCCGTTGCTGATAATATGCGAGTAATTGCGGAAGCGTTGGGGTTTATCCTTATTTGTAAGTTTTTGAAGCAAAATCGAAGATTCTTCAAAGCAAAATAAGGCTTCATTTGAAATAATAATGCCTGAGTGAAGATAAGAATGGTCGGTAAATGTATCACGAACCCATTCATTAAACAAAATTCCTTTTGAAGGTTGTCCAGTTATTCGGCATATTCCATCGACATCGCCAATAATTGGTTTTTCTGACAAGGTGCTAAACAAAAAGGTGCAAGGGTGCATGGTGCGATTGTTTTTTGATACTCAAATTTAATCAAAAGTAATCAAAATCGAAAGAAAATAATCAAGTATTATCACAAAAAAAGATGCCACTTTGCTCGGCGACATCTGATTAGAGCGAAGTTGGAAAGTTCTTAATCTCTAACTATGCAATTACGTAAAAGGCATCATCTTTTTTTTGCCAAAAAAAGCAATTGCTCATCGCAATTGCCCCAGTTGGAAATTTACAGAATCTGCGAATGTTGCGAGCGAATCAAAGAACGTTTGCAAATCCTACAATTTTCGTCCTCATAATCTTCTAATTCCAAGTTGATAGAATTATAAAAAGTTTGCTTTGCTTTCTTAATAAATTCGCTTTCAGCATCAAAAAGCGATTTTAGCGAGCCGTATAAAGCTACCTTGTCAGTAGTTTTATTTATAAAAATAAAGTATTTTTGCATTCTTAAAAGTTTTAAAAGCCCTCAAAGTGTGTCAGCACTGCGAGGGCTTTTTTATTAATTAAACTCAGAATATTCTTTTGCTAAATTGTAAATAGAATCAGTTAGCCATTTTTGCAAATCATCAATATTTTTTGATTTTGCATATTCGCCTGTGCCTTCTGCGTCTTTATATTCAGCATAATAGAAATCATCTTCGTCTTGAATTGAGATATATCCTTTTATATCTTCTTCAAAACCTAAATCAGATGCAGAAATACTTTGAATAGAGTTGCTACCCATTCCGCCTACAAAATCTTGAACTTTAACTTCGCTTGATGTGATTACTTGTAACATTGTCTTAAAAGTTTTAAATTAGCCTCGTTGCTAACATGATTCAAAGTACGACATTTAATTTCATACTTGCAAGTGTTTTGGTAAATATTTTATAATATATTTACTATTATTTATTTAACGATATTTATGCACTTGCGACATCACAAAGGCGAAATAAAAACGCCCTTCGAGTCCAACTAACGAAGGGCGTAAAAGCAAGCTAAAAAAGCCTACTTTTTTACTATGTCATCGCCCGTTCTTCGGGTTGTAAATGGGTCAATCCCACGATGAACTGCTACTATCAGATGAAGAACCTGAATCATAACTACTCGAATCGCTTGAACTCGACCACGAATCAGACGAAGAACTGCTACTTGAAGAACTTGAATCATCGTAACTACTTCCAGAGCCACCACCGCCAAAATCACCACCGCCAAAGCTGAAAGAATTTGAATCACTACTACTTGAATAACTTTCAGAATCAGAAGTTAAAAATGAAGGAACAAAATCAACTGAATTGTCTTGATAACTGCTTGTTTGTCGCTTGTATTCGTCATCGGAGTAACTTACTTTCTTTCGTTCTTCCTGTTTTTTTGGAGTAGGTGAAATGTATTCTCGTGCATAAGGTCTGCTTGAAAAGTTTCGAGAAGTTTCAGCAATAATTTGCTTTTGCCTTTCTTCTTTTTGCTTCAAATAATCTTCATAAGATTTTTTTCTAATCCTTTCGGCTCTTTTGTAAAACCATACACCAAAAGATACTGCACCCAAAATAAGTGCGACAATGATAATTTGGAAAATAGACATATTTTTTTGTTTTAGTTTACGGTAAGTTACTCATTATCAACTAATTATGCAAGTGTTTATTCTACAAAATGCACTCGGCGACATTCGATTAGCGAAGGAGCTTAGGCGTGCATCTTCCAACTAAATAATGACGTAAAAGTTAGCTAAAAAAATGCTATTTTTTTACGTCATCATCGTCATTAAACCAGTTGGAATTAGGTTCTACGCTGTAATTGCTTAATTCTCATTTGCCAATCTTGATTTTTAGGCTTTTTCTTTCTTCTATACTCCGAATCAAAAGCGTAAGGTTGTGTAAAAACTAATGGCTCAATTTCAAAGTTTTTTACAGGGAAAATATTTTCTTTTGGTATATCTTCAATATTTTCGACAATCACAATATCAGGATTTTGACAAGAAATTTCTCTTGCGACATTTCCTATCATTCCAGCCCCAACGATGGCGTAAATTTTATTCATAGTTTCTATTTTGTTTTCTATTTCGTTTCTATCCGTTTTTGCCATGCCTTTTTGGTGTCTGGCGACACCATGAAAGCGTAGCTTTTTAACTGCCTTTATCTCCAACGATGCAAAGAGCCGCCGCATTGCAAAATTTTTCAAATTTACATAGGGCAGTCTTTCCAACAGTTGGAGGTGCTATTTCGCAGATAAAATAATCAATGCCAACACAACTCCCACAAAAGCAAGTTTTTCAAGTTGGTATAACCAAAAAAGTTTTCTTTTGTCGTATTTTTCGCCTTTAATATCTTTTAAAAGGCATTTTGTGTAAAATCCTCCGTTTCCCATATTTTTACAATTTTAGATATATTCATAAGTTTTTTTGTCAAAATTAGCTTTTACTTCCGAGAACTTAAATTCTCGTTTCGTAGTCCACATTTCATTTTCAATCATTTTGTAAACTTCTAAAATTGCAAAATCCTTGTCAATATCAACCATTACAATTCTTGAAATTTCCGCATTTTCTTTGCCGTAATGAGTGTTTTTGAATTTCACTCCTAATTTTACATCTGACATATATTTTGTTGTTTTATTTCACTAAGTTACTAATTATCAAGCAATTATGCAAGCATTCACAAGCCTTTTTGGTGTCTTGCGACACCATATTAGCGAAGCTAAAAAGCTGTGCAACTCCAACTATGCAATTACGTAAAAGGCATCATCTTTTTTTTGCCAAAAAAAGCAATTGCTCATCGCAATTGCCCCAGTTGGAAATGTTTCTACGCTTCATTCCA
>Ga0075464_10001154_pt1 | contig 11948 bp, 10 predicted proteins | sample DEB19_08_DNA_5_FD_75068 | JGI IMG/M metagenome (GOLD analysis project Ga0075464, IMG submission 75068) | Aqueous microbial communities from the Delaware River and Bay under freshwater to marine salinity gradient to study organic matter... | ecosystem: Environmental > Aquatic > Marine > Coastal ...
ATTTTTCTGGCCATTAATTCTGGTCACCTCTACTTAACCATTTCAGGAGTCTGTTCATGTCCCTTGCGGTTTTACCCCTTTCACCCGCCATCGTTGAAAAGCTCAAGACGATCTCCACCGCCACGCTCACGACCGTGTTGCTTAAAAAGGGCTTGCGCAACGTCTGGCTGCGCGGCACCAAACCCTTGCGGGCCGATCAGCCGCGCACGGTGGGTCGCGCTTTCACCCTGCGCTTTGTACCGGCCCGCGAAGATCTGGCTACGCCGGAATCTTGGTCATCACCGATCTCCACTCGAGCAGCCATCGAAGCCATGCCGCCTGGCTGTATTTGCGTGGTCGATGCCATGGGCGTGACCGACGCCGGCATTTTTGGTGACATTCTTTGTGCCCGGATGCAAAAGCGCGGTGTCGCTGGACTGGTCACTGATGGCGTTGTGCGCGATGTCGTCGGAGTTTTAGGCACCGGCTTGCCGGCCTGGTGCCAAGGCACGGCCGCACCCGCGTCCGTGACCGGCCTGACCTTTGTCAGCTGGCAAGAACCGATAGCTTGCGGTGGTGTGGCGGTGTTTCCGAACGACGTGATCGTGGCCGATGAGGATGGTGCTGTACTGATCCCGGCTAATTTGCTCGATGCCGTCCTTGAGCTGTCCGCTGAACAAGAGAATCTCGAGGCTTGGATCATGTCGGAGGTCAATGCGGGTGCGGCCCTGCCCGGCCTTTACCCTCCCAATGCAGAAAACAAAGCCCGCTATGAAGCCAGCAAAACAACAAACACTTGAAGCAAAATATCCACCATGAACACGCCTAAATTAACCGCTCAAGCCAGCGGCGTCTACGTCATTGCCCCAACGCCTTTTGAAGCAGATGGCCGCATTGACTTACTTTCCATCGACCGACTGGTTGATTTTTATGCGCAAGTCGGCGTCACTGGGACTACGGTGCTGGGCCAGCTTGGCGAGGCGCCCAAACTCGCACAAGATGAAGCGCTGCAAGTGGCCAGACGTTTCATTCAGCGCTCCGTGACACCCACCATCGTTGGCGTGTCAGCGCCGGGCTTCGCAGCCATGCGTGCGTTGGCGCGTGAGGCCATGGATGCGGGTGCCGCTGGCGTGATGATCGCGCCCCCAAACACCTTGCGCACCGATGACCAAATCGTCGGCTATTACGAACAGGCTGTTGCCGCGATTGGCGACGATGTGCCTTTTGTGATCCAGGACTATCCGCTCACGTTCACCGTGGTCATGGCCCCCGGCGTGATCAAGCGCATCGTCAACAACCATGCCTCATGCTTGATGCTGAAACATGAGGACTGGCCCGGTTTGGAAAAGATTTCTACCCTGCGCGGGTGGCAGAAAAAAAATGAAATGCGTGAGATATCTATTCTTTGCGGCAATGGTGGGCTTTTTCTTGACTTTGAAGTCGAGCGTGGCGCCAACGGTGCGATGACGGGTTATTGCTTCCCTGACATGCTGGTTGATGTGGTTCGACTATCGGCCCAAGGGCAACGCGAAAAAGCACATGATTTGTTCGATGCGCACTTGCCGCTGATGCGCTATGAGCAGCAGCCGGGCGTTGGCCTAGCCGCGCGTAAATACATTTTGATGCGTCGTGGCCTGCTGTCATCAGACGCGCAGCGCAAACCCGCTGCGGCGATGTCTGCGACCGCAAAAACAGAAGTTGAGTATTTGCTCGCTCGGCTGGCTCGGCATGATCCGCGGGCCAATCTGCCCTGAAACTTGGGCTGAAAATGGATGCGTCAGCGGCTATTTGCCGATACAAAATTTTGAAAAGATTTCGCCCAACAAATCGTCTGGCGTGAACTCGCCCGTGATTTGACTCAATGCGCGTTGGGCTTGCCGCAAGTCTTCTGCCAACAAGTCGAGCGCCGGTTGTTTTGCACTTAACTGCTCGTTTGCGCGCGTCAGTTGACTGGCCACTTCTTTCAAGGCTTGAACATGCCGTTCGCGAGCCATGTAGACGCCTTCCGGTGCTGATTGCCAGCCAACAACCTGCAGCAACTGCTGGCGTAATGCCTGCAGACCATCGCCGGTCTTGGCAGAAATCACCACACTGGACGTCCCTTGGACGATCACCCCAGCAAGGACATCAGCAGGCGCTGAATCGGATTTGTTCCAAACGTCGATGACTGGCGTTGTCGGTGGCAACTTAGCTGCCAAGACTTTTTGTATCTCCTCGTCGCCGCGACGGTAGGCCGTCGCCACATCAGGCTCAGCCGGCGTGTTCTGACGCGTTAAATCGTGCAGGAACAAAACCGCATCGGCACTTTCGATTTCACCCCAAGCTCGAGCAATTCCGATTTTTTCAACCTCGTCTACATTGACAGAACGGCTGTCGCGCAGACCCGCCGTGTCGACCACATGCAGCGGTACCCCATCTATTTGAATGAGTTGTGAGACCTTGTCGCGTGTTGTGCCGGCTATCGGTGTCACGATAGCCAACTCCGCCCCGGCCAAGGCGTTAAGCAAAGAGCTTTTTCCAGCGTTAGGTTGCCCGGCAATCACCACTTTGATGCCTTCGCGCAAGATGGCGCCTTGCGTTGCGCGCTGCATGACATTGGCAAGCGTTGTTTGAAGGCGCTGCAGCTGACCACTGGCATCCGCCTGCTTCAAAAAGTCAATGTCCTCTTCCGGAAAATCCAGCGTGGCTTCAACCAGCATACGCAAATGCACCAACTTGCTGAGCAAAGCATCGACCTCGTTAGAGAATTCGCCGGTCAATGAACGGGCCGCTGAGCGAGCTGCAGTTTCGGTGCTGGCGTCTATCAAATCGGCAATCGCTTCGGCCTGCGCCAAATCAATCTTGTCGTTTAGAAAAGCCCGTTCGGAGAATTCACCAGGTTGGGCGACGCGCATGCCAGCAAGGCGTTGCAGGCCGGTTGTTGCATCTATTTCGGCCGCTGCCTGCAAACAACGCGCCAGCAACAATTGCAACACAACCGGGCCGCCATGCGCTTGTATCTCAAACACGTCTTCGCCTGTGAAAGAGTGCGGTGCCGGGAAAAAAAGTGCCAGCCCTTGATCAATCACCTGTCCATGTTCGTCCGCAAAAGGTAGGTAAGTTGCCTGTCGGGGCTGCACGCTTTTGCCACACAGTTTCTGAACGATCGGTGCAATTGTCTTGCCAGAAATTCTGAGCATCCCGACCGCGCCACGGCCAGGTGCGGTGGCAATTGCAATGATGGGATCTTGGTGTCGGGCCAGCATGGTGTGTTTCATCAAAAAGGGCCGCGAAGCGGCCCTTTTCTTATTTGAACTTCGGCAAATTGAACTGCGGTGGAACACCCATTCTGGTGTTGATCATCCATTGCTGTGCAATCGACAAAATATTGTTGGTGATCCAGTACAACACCAAGCCGGCCGGGAAAAAGAAGAACATCACACTGAAAATCAGTGGCATGAACCACATCAACTTAGCTTGCATCGGATCTGGAGGCGTTGGATTCAACGCTGTTTGCAGCATCGTCGTCAACGTCATCACCACCGGCAAGATGAAATAAGGATCGGGCGCGGAGAGGTCTTGAATCCAGAGTATCCACGGCGCGTTGCGCATTTCAACACTCGACAACAGCACCCAATACAGAGCAATGAACACCGGGATCTGAATCATGATGGGGAAGCAGCCGCCCATTGGGTTGACCTTCTCCTCTTTGTAGATCCTCATCATCGCTTGCTGCATTTCCTGCGGCTTGTCTTTGAGACGCTCACGCATTTCAACAATTTTCGGATTGACCGCCTTCATCTTTGCCATGCTGGCGTAAGCCTTCGCATTGAGCCAGTAAAAAGCAATCTTCAACAACAACACCAAGGCCACGATTGACCAGCCCCAATTCTGAAGAAACTCGTGCAATCTGAAAAGCAACCAATACAAAGGCTTGGCCAAAATAGTCAGCCAGCCGTAGTCCTTCACCAATTCCAAGCCAGGTGCCAAGGCTTCTAGAATTTTTTCTTCCTGCGGACCAACATAAAATTTGGTGTCGATGATCTTGCTGGCACCTGGCGCAATGCTCTCCAGTGGCGTGATCATGCCTGCCGCATAAAGGTTGTTGTCAACCTTTCGCAAGAACAGATCGCGCTGAAGGCCATCGGGCAAAAGCCAAACTGATGCAAAGTAATGCTGGACCATGGCAACATAGCCATTGGAGGCTTTTTTCTCAACATCAACCTTGTTGTTTTCAATATCCTTGAATTCGACCTTCTGATATTTCTTGGCTTCGGTGTAAATCGCCGGGCCGGTAAAGGTTGAATAGAACGAAGACTCTCCCGCTGGCTTGTTGCCATCGCGCACAAGTTGCAGGTACAGCTGAGGCGCTACCGGTTCTGCGCCGGTATTGATCATTTCGTGGCGCACAGCGAGGTCATATTCACCACGCTTCACGGTGTATGTCTTCACGAGTTTGATGCCGCCAACGGTCGGTGACTCAAACTTGACCTCGAACTGATTCTTGCCTTCTTTCAGTGAGCGATCGCCGGGCAGCACGGCCATCACTGTTTTATGCGTTGGCAAATTCGTGCCCGTTGCACCAATCAGGCCGGACTGCGCCACATAAACGCGGCTATTGCTTTCGTCGAGCAACACAAAACCGCTTTTTTTATCTGCCATATCCGCGTATTTCGCAAACTCCGAACGCACCAAGGTTCCACCTTCGGTATCAAACGTCAGCGTCAGCACGTCGTTACTAACCACAAGACGTTCTTTTTTAGTGCCCGAATTGGCTTGGTCTGCCGGAAGCGTTGACATGCCGGGGACCGAAGACGCAGATGCAACGGGTGTCGTCGTGCTAGGCACTGCGGCCGACCCAGACACTGACGACGCAACCACCGGCGATTTGGTGCTTTGTGTGGCCGACGAAGGGAAGAAAGTTGGTTTTTGTCCGTTATGAACCTGCCATTGATCCCACAAAAGGACCATAGAAAAACCAAATATCACCCACAAAATGGTGCGCCGAATGTCGTTCATGACGGTTTCTTTTTAGAAGAGGATAAGGCCGCGGGTGTAGCCAAGCGGGAAAGAAGGCTTCGTTTGCGCGTGTCTTTGTCAGCCGGACGGCCAGCAAAAGACCAAGTCGAAGAGAAAAAACTAAATCGGGCGGCCACGTGATCAATTCCGCCTTCACACCATGGGTGACATCGAAAAAGTCGGCCCAACGTGAGATAAGTGCCAGCGGCAGCGCCGTGCTGCTCTAAAGATTGCAAGGAATAAGCCGAGCAAGTGGGCTCAAAGCGACAACTCGAACCCAGTGATGGACTTAACAACAAGCGATAAGCCTTGACCAACGTGATCAATACCACTTTCGGCAAATTTTTCATCAAGAGCAGTGTTTTCAACGCTCTCTTCATGACTGTCGCGCGCCCTCTTGCATCAACGCCAACAACTCTGTGCGCACCGAATGCTTCAGATAGTCAGAGCTGGCGCTCAGATAAACTTTGCGTGAAAAATCACGCCGTAGTCGGACCACGAAAGCGGCTTGCCGTTGCTTCGGTGAAAAATCAGCACTCACGGTGTAGATCTGCCTTTTGATGGCGTTACGGGTAACTGCGCGTTTGGCCCAACGTTTGGGGACCATCGCACCAATCCATAGGTCAAGAACCGGGAAAAGCGGTAGTGACTTGAGGTCGCGGGCCGTTGCCATTACAACTTCAGATGCGCCGCCGCCTGGAGTAACACGGTCACCACACGGGAGCCTTGCGCGATGCAATGCGAAGTGCTCACTACGGGCAACCGTCTCACCAGCCAGTACAGCTTGAAACTGGGCCCGTGTTTTAAGTCGCTGCAATGTCTGCGCCCGATGGCCTCAAGACCTGCCTGCGAATCAATAAACTTAGACGGCCAGGCGTTTACGGCCTTTGGCGCGGCGGGCGGCGATCACAGCGCGACCTCCGCGTGTTTTCATGCGGGTGAGAAAGCCGTGCGTACGTGCGCGCTTAACTTTAGATGGCTGGTATGTGCGTTTCATGATCAATCCTACGGGCTAGAAATCTTTCCCCTTGCATGATTCTTGTGAGCTTGGTGGCAGCAAGATGCTGCCAGCGTTGCAAGGTCCGCCGGGTTTGCACGCCTGCGCGTGAAAACCCCCTGTGAATCAGGGAAACCGATGATTATGGCAAATTTATTCATTGCTGGCAACCGTTTGGGATCCGGTCTTTAGGCAAACCCTGAGGCTTTAAGCCTTGGTTGCTCTATTCTTAAACGATAAACCCGGGTCTGTCCTGCGGGTAAAACCGCATCATTCAGCTTGTGGATAACTGTTCGCTCAGACTACAATGATGGGTGCCAAAAAAAGACAATATCCACAAATCTCAACGCGATTTAACGCAACTCTGCACCCTCATCAAAGAAATCCATGAGTGAGGCCGTACGCCCCTTTTTAGGTCACGATTTGTGGCAAATTTGCGTTGATCATTTGGCGCAAGAGCTCCCTGAGCAACAGTTCAACACGTGGATCAAACCCTTGGTAGCCGATGTTGCACACGACCTGAGCAAAGTGACGATCCAAGTAGGCAACCGCTTCAAGCTTGACTGGGTTCGTGCCCAATATGCACCTCGAATTGTGGCACTTTTAGAAAAGGTTTCTGGCCAATCCGTTGTCCTTGAATTGGCGCTTGCGCAACGCGAAAATCTCGCAAAAACAAATGCCCTCCCTCAAAATTTCAAAGTTTTGGGTGCTGCCGAGCCGGCAGGATTAAGCAACTCAGAAGATCCAGCAGTCATTCCGTTCAAAAGTCGCCTGAACACTTCGTTGACGTTTGACTCCCTGATTGAAGGTACGGCGAACCGCATGGGCCGTGCCGCAGCCATGCATGTTGCCAGCAGCTTGGGCCAGCTTTACAACCCCTTGTTTATTTACGGTGGCGTTGGCCTTGGCAAGACGCACCTCGTCCATGCTATTGGCAACAAGTTGTTGGCAGACAATCCGGCGGCCAAAATTCTCTACATACACGCCGAGCAATTTGTCTCGGATGTTGTCAAAGCCTACCAGCGTAAAACCTTTGACGAATTCAAAGAGCGCTACCACTCTTTAGATTTATTGTTGATCGATGACGTCCAATTTTTTGCCAATAAAGATCGAACACAAGAAGAATTTTTTAATGCTTTTGAAGCGTTGTTAACCAAAAAATCACATATTGTGATGACCAGCGACACTTATCCCAAGGGTTTGACGGACATTCACGAGCGGCTCGTGTCTCGTTTTGACTCAGGGCTCACGGTGGCCATTGAGCCACCTGAACTAGAAATGCGCGTCGCTATCTTGATTCGTAAGGCCGAAGCCGAAGGCACTGTTATGCCGGAAGAAGTCGCTTTTTTTGTCGCGAAGAATGTGCGCTCAAATGTACGTGAACTTGAAGGCGCTTTGCGCAAAATTCTGGCCTATTCTCGTTTTAACCAGAAGGACATTTCGATTCAACTGGCGCGTGAAGCCTTGCGGGATTTATTGTCAATTCAAAATCGACAAATTTCAGTTGAAAATATCCAAAAAACAGTTGCTGACTATTACAAGATCAAAGTCGCCGACATGTACTCTAAAAAAAGGCCTGCAAGCATTGCCAGGCCAAGACAAATTGCCATGTATCTGGCCAAAGAGCTGACACAAAAAAGCTTGCCCGAAATCGGTGAGTTGTTTGGTGGTCGGGATCACACGACCGTGTTGCATGCGGTCCGAAAAATGTCTGCTGAACGCCAACAAATGACGGAACTTAACCAACAATTACACGTTTTGGAACAAACACTTAAAGGCTGACGCAAGCTCTTTCGCTAGGCCTCTGACTTGCAGTAAAAAGCTGGGGATAATTGATTAATAACTCATAAGTTATCCACAGGAAAATTCGTTTTTATCAAGTTGTTCATTTTTTAGAGCGGCATCAACAGGGCTCTCCTCACAAACTTAAACAGTCTGCAAGTAGTTGATAAAAAAGGGGAAAATGACGATGTACACAGAGACGAGCGCCCTTTACTACTACTACTAATTTGAATTTTAAAAAATTAAGAAGATAAGAAAGCACAAGACATGATCGTTCTCAAAGCCAGCCAAGACAAAGTTTTGTCAGCACTTCAATCAGTTGCGGGCATCGTTGAGCGTCGCCATACGCTTCCTATCCTCGCAAATGTGTTGATTCGCAAAACTGGTTCGAAAATCCAGCTGACGACCAGTGATTTAGAAATCCAAATACGCACGACTGCGGAGCTAGACGGAGATGAAGGGAATTTCACAACCACGGTAGGTGCTCGTAAGCTCATTGACATCTTGCGCTCTATGCCAAGCGATCAGACCGTCTCATTGGAGTCCAGCCAAAACAAATTAATCCTCAAGGGCGGGAAAAGTCGTTTTACGCTGCAAACGTTGCCTGCCGAAGACTTTCCATTGGTACAGGAAGCGGCCAACTTTGGACCGATTTTTTCAGTTCCACAAAAAACGCTCAAAGAGCTATTGGGTCAGGTGTCATTTGCGATGGCTGTCCATGACATTCGCTATTACCTCAATGGTATTTTGTTTGTTGCTGAAGGAAAGCAACTGAGCTTAGTTGCTACAGACGGACATCGTTTAGCGTTCTCGTCCGCCACATTGGATGTTGAGGTTCCGCGCCAAGAAGTTATCTTGCCGCGTAAGACGGTTCTTGAAATGCAGCGTCTTTTGAGCGACAAAGAGGGTGCAATTGAGATGCAGTTCGCTGGAAATCAAGCCAAATTTAGCTTTGAGGGCATGGAATTTGTTACCAAGCTGGTAGAGGGTAAATTTCCTGATTACAACCGTGTCATTCCAAAGAATCACAAAAATATCATCACGCTCGGTCGTGCGACGCTTTTAGCGAGTCTGCAGCGTACAGCCATTTTGACGAGTGAAAAATTCAAAGGTGTTCGCTTGAACATTGAGCCTGGAACGCTTCGCGTCGCTTCTAACAATGCAGAGCAAGAAGAAGCAGTCGATGAGCTTGACATTGACTACGGTGGTGACGCGATTGAGATTGGTTTTAATGTGACCTATCTGATCGATGCCTTAGCCAATATGAATCAAGATATGGTCAAGATAGAGCTCGCGGATTCAAACAGTTCGGCTTTGCTCACCATTCCGGATGATGTGGCCTTCAAGTACGTTGTGATGCCGATGCGAATTTAAGTCGCTCCGATGCGGGTCGAATAGGACCCAATCGACCAACCCGCGTCAATTTTCGGCGCGGGTTTGGTTTTTCAAGAGATAAGTGAAAGTTAGTTATGACCGAACAGATCAAGCCCAACGAAGACGCTTCCAGCGCCCCTGACAATTCAGCTGATGTGCATTCAGGCATTGGTGAAGAAGGCAGCTCAAACTACCAACCAGTTATCGATGCTAACCAGGCAGGGGCGTCTGAAGGTTACGGTGAGGGTGCTATTCAGATCCTTGAAGGTCTGGAAGCGGTTCGTAAACGCCCTGGTATGTACATTGGCGACACATCAGACGGGACTGGTTTGCACCATCTTGTGTTTGAGGTTGTTGACAATTCGATTGATGAATCTTTGGCGGGTCATTGTGATGACATCATGGTCACGATCCACACTGACAATTCGGTCAGTGTTGTTGACAATGGGCGTGGTATTCCGACCGGTGTGAAGATGGATGATAAGCACGAGCCTAAACGTTCCGCAGCCGAAATTGCATTGACTGAACTTCATGCAGGTGGAAAATTCAATCAGAACAGCTACAAGGTTTCTGGTGGTTTGCACGGCGTGGGTGTGAGCTGTGTGAATGCGCTTTCCAAAATGCTGCGCTTGACGATTCGCCGTGATGGAAAAGTTCACGCGATGGAATTTTCCAGAGGTTTTGTCCAAAATCGGATCACCAATTCAGTGAATGGTTTCGAAATTTCACCCATGAAAATCATCGGTGATACCGACAAGCGCGGTACAGAAGTACATTTCTTGCCCGATACCGACATCTTCAAAGAGAACAACGATTTTCATTACGAGATTTTGAGTAAGCGATTGCGTGAGCTGAGCTTTTTGAACAACGGTGTGAAGATTCGTTTGAAAGACGAACGCACGGGTAAGGAAGATGACTTTGCGGGTGCCGGTGGCGTCAAGGGTTTTGTTAATTTTGCCAATAAGGGCAAGACGGTCTTGCATCCAAACATTTTTCACGCCATGGGTGATCGCCAAAGCGATCAAGCCACCAATATTGGCGTTGAAGTAGCGATGCAGTGGAACAGCGGCTACAGCGAACAAGTGCTTTGCTTCACTAACAATATCCCGCAACGTGATGGCGGTACGCACCTCACGGGTTTGCGCGCTGCCATGACCCGCGTTATCAATAAATACATTGATGACAGCGAGTTGGCTAAAAAAGCCAAAGTTGAGGTCACTGGTGACGACATGCGCGAAGGTTTGTGCTGTGTTTTGTCCGTTAAGGTGCCGGAACCCAAGTTCTCAAGTCAGACTAAAGATAAATTGGTCTCGAGTGAGGTGCGCGGTCCGGTTGAAGATATTGTCAGCAAGCTGCTATTTGATTATTTGCAAGAGCGCCCGAACGATGCCAAGATCATCGTCGGCAAGATCATTGAGGCCGCTCGTGCTCGCGAAGCGGCGCGCAAAGCGCGTGATATGACTCGCCGCAAAGGCGTACTGGATGGTATGGGCTTGCCCGGCAAGTTGGCAGACTGCCAAGAAAAAGACCCTGCACTTTGTGAAATTTACATCGTCGAGGGTGATTCCGCTGGTGGTTCTGCGAAACAGGGTCGTGATCGTAAGTTTCAAGCGATCTTGCCCCTGCGCGGAAAGATTCTTAACGTAGAAAAAGCACGCTACGAAAAGCTGCTGACCAGCAATGAAATTCTGACGTTGATCACGGCATTGGGTACAGGTATCGGCAAAGCCGGCGGCACCACGGGCAACGATGATTTCAACGTCGCCAAGCTTCGCTACCACCGCATCATCATCATGACCGATGCAGACGTTGACGGCGCCCACATTCGTACACTGCTGCTTACTTTTTTCTATCGTCAGATGCCAGAGCTGGTTGAGCGCGGTCATATTTACATCGCTCAGCCGCCTTTGTACAAAGTCAAAGCAGGCAAGGAAGAACTTTACCTCAAAGATGCTAGCGCCTTAGATGGCTTCTTGTTGCGCATCGCCATGAAAGATGCCAGCATTTTTACGGGCGGCCCGAATGGCACGACGGTCAATGGCGAGACACTGGCCGAACTAGCGCGCAAGCATCAACTGGCAGAGGCCGTTATAGCCCGTCTTGGCGGTTTTATGGACGCCGAGGCATTGCGATCCCTCGCCGACGGCGTCGCGCTTGATCTGGACACCCTGCCTAGCGCAGAAGCTTCTGCGTCTGCTCTGCAAGCCCGTTTGCCTGATGCGGAAGTGGCTGGCGAGTTTGATGTACGCACGGATAAACCGATTTTGCGCATCAGCCGCCGTCATCATGGCAACATCAAAAGCAGCGTTATCACGCAGGACTTTGTGCATGGTTCAGACTACGCGGCGCTAGCGGAAGCGGCGTTAACCTTTAAATCTTTACTTGGCGAGGGTGCTCGTGTCATGCGAGGAGAGGGCGAGCGACAGAAGGAAGAAAAAGTCAGCGACTTCCGCCAAGCGATGCGTTGGTTGCTCACACAAGCCGAAAACGCAACGTCGCGTCAGCGCTACAAGGGGTTAGGTGAAATGAACCCGGCACAGCTTTGGGAAACCACGATGGACCCGACCGTCCGTCGCCTGTTGCGCGTACAAATTGACGACGCGATTGAGGCTGATCACGTTTTCACCATGCTGATGGGCGACGATGTCGAGCCACGCCGCGAGTTCATCGAGGCAAATGCACTTAGGGCCGGCAATATCGATGTCTGAAGCGACGATAGCTTCCGCGTGTCCGCAATGCGGACTTGAAAACACATACCCGGACGGCATTAACTTTGTTTGCCCGGATTGCAGTTTTGAGTGGCCCATGGCAGAACAAG
>Ga0075464_10001157_pt1 | contig 11921 bp, 11 predicted proteins | sample DEB19_08_DNA_5_FD_75068 | JGI IMG/M metagenome (GOLD analysis project Ga0075464, IMG submission 75068) | Aqueous microbial communities from the Delaware River and Bay under freshwater to marine salinity gradient to study organic matter... | ecosystem: Environmental > Aquatic > Marine > Coastal ...
ATGATTTTGGTGGTATCCAACCCGGCAACCTCACAGGCGTTAAAACGGTTGCAAGCTGCCGGCATGGCCTACGCGCTGGCCTATAACCGCCATCCAGATCACCCCTGTATTTCGGTTGACAGTGAGGCAGCAGTCAGCGCTGTGGTCACGCAACTGGCCAAGCTTGGGCACAGCCGCATCGCTCTGGTTACTGGCCAGCTCGCAGCCTCTGACAGGGCTCAACAGCGCTTGCGCGGTTATCAACGAACGATGACCCGTCTGAAGCTCAAAAGCGCGCAAATTATCGAAGTGCCATTTGTTGCAAGCGCATTGGGCGACATACGCAGCTTGCTCATGCAGCGACAAAGACCGACCGCCCTGGTCTGCTCCAACGATTTGCTGGCCATTCGCTGCATTCGCGCTGCAAATATGGCAGGCTTGAAAGTGCCTGACGATGTCAGTGTGGTCGGATTCGACGGTATCGCCCTGGGCGAAGACCTGACGCCCATGCTGAGCAGCGTGACGCAACCTAACGCGGGTATGGGTCGTTGCGCGGTTGAGCTGCTGGTGCAAGCAATTAGCAGCGGCAATCCATTGTTACCCAGTGCCAGCGTGGTGCTGCCGTACGGCTTCAGACAAGGCGAGTCTTATGCCGCACCTCCCGTTGAAATCAAAAAGAACGAGAAGTTTTCAACCAAGGAAACCTGAATTAATTCCATCATTCAACCGTTACATATCCATAGGAGTTCAACATGAAAATGACTTTGAAAAAGATAGTAGCCAGCACCCTGCTGACGCTTGGCCTTGCAGCTTGTAGTCTGGCCACAGCACAAACTGCCATTTGCTACAACTGCCCGCCAGAGTGGGCGGACTGGGCCAGCCAGTTAAGAGCCATCAAGGCCAAAACAGGCATCACCGTGCCACCCGACAACAAAAATTCTGGCCAATCACTGGCGCAACTGGTCGCAGAGAAGGCCAGCCCGGTGGCAGACGTGACATATCTGGGCGTTACCTTTGGAATCCAGGCGCAAAAAGATGGCGTTGTAGCTGCTTACAAGCCCGCTAACTTCAACGATATTCCTGATGGTCTGAAAGACCCGCAAGGAAACTGGTTCACCATCCACACAGGTACGCTGGGTTTCATGGTCAACGTCGATGCGCTCAAAGGCAAACCCGTGCCCAGATCTTGGGCCGACTTGCTCAAGCCAGAGTACAAGGGTTTGATTGGTTACCTTGATCCAGCGTCAGCTTTTGTGGGTTACGTAGGAGCTGTGGCCGTCAACCAGGCTCGTGGCGGCACGCTGGACAATTTCACACCCGGCATTGAGTACTTCAAGGCGTTGCAAAAAAATGAGCCGATTGTTCCCAAGCAAACATCGTATGCACGCGTGCTGTCTGGTGAGATTGCGATTTTGCTTGACTATGACTTCAACGCTTACCGCGCCAAGTACAAAGACAAAGCCAATGTGCAATTTGTGATTCCCGCTGAAGGCACTGTCATCGTGCCTTACGTCATGAGCTTGGTGGCCAACAGCCCACAAGCAGCCAATGGCAAAAAGGTACTGGACTTTGTGCTGTCAGACGAAGGCCAAGCCATCTGGGCCAACGCTTACTTGAGGCCTGTCCGCGCTGTGCCTATGCCTGCCGAAGTGCAGTCACGCTTTTTACCTGCCAGTGACTACGCGAGAGCTAAAACAGTCGACTATGGGCGGATGGCCCTTGCGCAAAAAGCGTTTTCTGATCGTTACCTGAAAGAAGCGCAGTAACTGCTTATGCGCAAAATCCTGGCCTTTTGTGCAGCTCCAGCCGTGGCATTTTTTGCTGCGTTCTGGCTGCTGCCCGTTATGCAGCTGCTCGCACTGCCGTCGAATAAGGGCTGGGATACTTATTTTGCCGTGTTGACCAACAGCCGCTATTTGCAAAGTTTGGTCAACACCGTCAGCTTGTCGTTGGCAGTCACGCTGCTGACTTTGATACTCGGCGCAATGGTGGGTATTGTGTTGGGCAGACAAGCCTTTAAAGGGCGGCAATTGCTGCTGTCGCTGCTCACACTTCCACTGTCATTTCCTGGCGTGATCATTGGCTTTTTCATCATCTTGCTGGGCGGCAGGCAAGGCTTGGTAGCTGATTTGACCGACTGGGCAGGCTTTGGTCGTACGACTTTTGCGTATGGTTTGACGGGCTTGTTTTTAGGTTATCTCTATTTTTCACTGCCGCGAGCCATAGCCACTTACACAGCCGCCGCCAGTGCGATGGATACGCAGCTTGAAGAAGCTGCCCGCTCGCTGGGCGCATCCCGTTGGGAAGTTGCCCGCGACGTATGGCTGCCAGAGCTGGCACCCACAACCGTTGCTTGTGGCGCAATTATTTTCGCAACGTCGATGGGTGCATTTGGTACAGCCTTCACGTTAGCCAGTAAATTTGAAGTGCTGCCCATCACGATTTACAACGAATTCACCAACTACGCCAACTTTGCATTGGCAGCCAGCCTTTCGATCACGCTGGGGCTGATCACCTGGCTGGTGTTGTTTGTCACGCGCCAATTCACACAAACCACTTCAGGTGTGGTCACTGCTGGGGTTTAGACGTATGCGAGGCAACCCCAAAACCCCCGGCTTGTTATTTGGAGTAACGCTGGTTGTCAGCATCTTCATGCTCGCCCCGATAGGCCTGTCGGTCATGGCCGGGCTTGTCAACAACTACAGTGCGGGTATTAAAAGCGGTCTGACGCTGCGCTGGTTCATGCAGGTGCTTGATGGGTACGGCAATACCATCAGCTGGTCTTTACTGCTCGGCTTGCTGTGCGTTTTGGGTACCCTGCTGATCGGTGTGCCATGTGCTTACGCTTTGGCTCGTAGCAAATCCCGCATTGCCCGATTGTTTGAAGAACTGCTAACCCTTCCAGTGGCCGTGCCCGGGCTGGCAACAGCACTTGCGCTGATCTTGACCTACGGCCACATGCGTGACTTTCGGCAAAGTTTTGCTTTTATTTTGGTCGGGCATATGGTGTTCACGCTGCCGTTTATGGTGCGTACCGTGAGTTCAGCTTTCCATCGCAACGATTTGCTGGCGATGGAAGAAGCAGCACGCACGTTGGGTGCTAGTTTTACCCAGCGACTTTTAGGTGTTTTGGTGCCTGCGGTGCTGCCCGCGATTGTTGCAGGCAGCCTGATGGTTTTTACACTTTCGGTTGGTGAATTTAATCTGACCTGGATGCTGCATACGCCTTTGACCCGCACGCTGCCGGTCGGTTTAGCCGACAGCTATGCGTCGATGCGAATTGAAATTGGTTCAGCCTACACACTGGTTTTTTTAGTTGTCATCTTGCCTGTGTTGTGGGGCTTACAAGCTATTGGCAAACTGATTGAGAAGCATTATGGAACTTGAACGTACGCGAATCAATATCGCCGATTGCGCTAAAACCTATGCCGACGGCACCCTTGCCTTGCATCCTACAACCCTGCAGGTCGAGCCTGGTGAGGTACTTGCGCTGCTTGGTCCATCGGGCTGCGGCAAAACCACGCTGCTGCGCATCATCGCTGGCCTTGAAACACCTGATGCTGGTAGCCGTATTTCGTTTGGCGACACCGACGTGACGGCTTTGCCTGTCGAGCAGCGCGGTATCGGCATGGTGTTTCAGCATTACGCGCTGTTCCCGCACATGACGGTGGCCGCCAACATTGGATACGGCCTGAAGATTCGTGGCATTGCCGACGCAGAACGCGCACGGGTGGTGGGCGATCTTGTTGATGTTGTGCGTCTCAATGGCTTGGAGCACAAGCGCCCAGCAGAGCTGTCAGGCGGTCAGCGCCAGCGTGTGGCGCTTGCGCGCGCCGTGGCCGTCAGGCCCAAGGTATTACTGCTGGACGAACCCCTCACCGCACTGGATGCCAAGCTCAAGGAATCGCTGCGTGACGAGCTGGCCGAGATGCTACGCCGCCTGCACATCACGGCGGTTTACGTGACACATGACCAACAAGAAGCCCTTGCCATTGCCGACCGTCTGGCCGTGATGCATGCTGGCCGCATCGTGCAGGTGGGTGATGGCGAAACGCTTTACCGTTCGCCCAGCCACCCATTTGTGGCGACATTTTTAGGCCGTGTCAATCGCATTGAACGCAGCGACAAACAGTGTGCTGACAACACCCTGGACATTGGTGGTCTTACCCTCAGTTGCCCTGCTGTCTGGTCCAATCAAAAAACCTTGCTGGTTCGGCCCGAAGACATTGAGGTAAGCAGCTTTGGTGCAGACTGGGGCCAAGCTGTAGTCATCCACCGCAGTTTTTTGGGCGACCGCGTACATCTGACCTTGAATACTGGCCATCAAATCCAGTTACGGGCAGACGTTGGCCGCGATCACACAGCACAATTGGGTGAAACTGTCGGTATTCGCATCCGGCCAGAGTGCCTGATGCCCAGCCATGAGCCCATTTGAAACCCATGACCACCCTGCTGCTTCAATTGTCTGATCTTCATATCCGCGAACCCGGTAGGCTGGCGTATGGGCGAATCGAAACCGCGCCGTATTTGCAGCGTGCGGTTGAAAGCGCTTTGAAGCTCCCGCAGCAGCCAAGTGCAGTCGTCATCACTGGCGACCTTACCGATTTTGGTCGTGCGGCTGAGTACGAGTACTTGCGCGACCTTCTCAAACCGTTGCCAATGCCGATTTACCTGATGCCTGGTAACCACGATAGTCGGGTGCAGTTGCGAAACAGTTTTCATGACCATGACTACTTGGGTGCGCATGGATTTGTACAGTTCAGCATCGCAGTGGGCGAGTTGCAGTTGATTGCACTGGACACGGTGGTACCAAATGAGAGCAGTGGTAGCTTGTGTGCTGAACGCTTGAACTGGCTCCAACAGGCGCTGGAGAAAAATCGTCATCGTCCTGTGGTCATTGCCATGCACCACCCGCCGTTTCAAACGCTGATTGGTCACATGGATACGATTGGATTGCTGCAAGGCGCTGCAGAACTTGAATCGCTGGTGGTGCAGTACCCCAATGTAGAACGCATTATTTGCGGCCATTTGCATCGTTCGATTCAAGTTCGTTTTGGCGGCAGCATTGCATCCACAGCACCGTCACCTGCGCATCAGGTGTGTCTGGATCTTTCGCCACAGGCTGTGTCGAGCTGGATATTGGAGCCACCGGGCTTTGCCCTGCATGCGCTACCTGTGGGCGGTCGGCTGGTGACGCACACCGTGGCCAGCGGTCAGTATGCTGGGCCGTATCCGTTTTATGAAGCGGGTCAACTGATTGATTGATCGGCCAGCAGGCCAAGCACATTGGCCGTGATCAGCGCTGCTTCAGGCGTGAATTCGCCGCGCTGCATGGCTTGCAGCAGCGGGGTCTCATCCATCAACGCAAACTGCGCCACCTCGCCGTCCTGGTTGGTGGGCGTCATGCCGTCCGGCACCGTGGCCACGTACCACTCGATGTATTCCTGCATGTAGCCCGCAACACCGTCACCCGATGGGCGGCAGTTGCTTTGGCGACCGCCATAGCGCAGGCTCTGCAAGTCGGCGATGTTCAATCCCGCTTCTTCCCAGGTTTCCCGCTCCAGTGCGGTTTGGACTGTGTCACTCGCGCTGACCATGCCGCCCATCAGCGTGTCCCATTTGCCCGGGTCATTCGGCTTGTCAAATGCGCGCTGCTGTACCCAAAAGCGGCCATCCGGAGTTTGCCCAACCAGATGCACCGCCAGCGTGGCAATCCCCAGTGGCCGTACCGCACCGCGTTCAACCGTGCCGATCTGCACGCCCAACTCGTCACGCACCGCCAGTTGCTCGTTGCGCCAGGCGCCTGCCGCGCCTGCATCACGTAACAGTTCAGCGAGTTGGTTCAAACGGCTGCTGACATCGCTTGGGCCCAGCAACAGGCACCAACCAGATTGCTCCTCTTTCAGGAGCTGCTCACGCAGGTATTTATTGGCTTGGAGGGCAAAATCATGCATAAAAACAGGCTCCACAGAGCCTATTTTCAGGTTGTTGACGTAAAAAGGCACTCTGGGCCGTGCTGCGGGCTGGTAGGCCTTGGCCTGGAGTGCTTTGAGCCAATCTGCCATCTGCTACAACGTCAAAATCGTGCAGCCGGTGGTCTTGCGTGCTTCCAGCGCGCGGTGTGCGTCGGCCACATCGGCCAGCGCAAAGGTCTGGTCAATCGGGATCGTGACCTTGCCGCTGGCCACCATGGCAAACAAATCGTCGGCCATGGCCTGGGTGGATTCCCGGCTCGCGATGTGGGTGAACAGCGTGGGGCGCGACACATACAGCGAGCCCTTGGCGGCCAGCAAGCCAATGTCCAGCGGCTCGACCTTGCCTGACGCATTGCCAAAATTGGCCAACAAGCCAAACGGGCTCAGGCAGTCGAGTGATTTCAAAAACGTGTCCTTGCCCACCGAGTCATACACCACGCTGACGCCTTTGCCGCCCGTGATCTCTTTGACGCGGGCGACAAAATCTTCTTTGGCGTAGTTGATGACGTGCGATGCGCCATTGGCCAAGGCCAGCGCGCATTTGGCATCCGATCCTGCGGTGCCGATCAATTGCAGGCCCAGCGCTCTGGCCCACTGACAGGCAATCAGGCCCACGCCGCCGGCAGCCGCATGAAACAGCACAAAGTCCCCCGCCTTCAGGCCGGATTGCGGCAGCGTCTTTTTCAGCAAGTACTGAGCCGTCAGGCCTTTGAGCATCATGGCGGCACCGGTTTCAAAACTGATGGCGTCGGGCAGCTTGCACACACACTTGGCAGGCATGACACGCAGCTCACAGTAGCTGCCGGGTGGCTGGCTGGCATAGGCGGCGCGGTCACCCACCTTGAGGTGCGTCACGCCGTCTCCCACCGCTTCAATCACGCCTGAGGCCTCCATGCCCATGCTCAGCGGCATCGGCAGCTTGTACAGGCCAGCGCGCTGGTAAATGTCAATGTAGTTCAGGCCGACGGCTTTGTGACGAATGCGAATCTCGCCAGCACCGGGCTCGCCCACCTGCACGTCCACCAGCTTGAGCTCTTCAGCACCACCGTGCTGGTTGATGTGGACGGCTTTGGAGGTTTGGGTTGTCATGGTTTTCTTTCAAGGAATGAGGAAATATTTGAGGGTCATCTAATCGGCAAACCCCGCTATGTTGCCACGCTTGTTAACATTTCGCATTTAAGATCCTGCCCGTGAACCAACGACTGACCTTGCCCACTGCCTTGCTGCTGACCATCCCCCCGCTGATGTGGGCCGGCAATGCGGTGGTGGGCCGGCTGGTGGCAGACCTGATACCGCCCATGACGCTGAATTTCTTGCGCTGGGTGCTGGCCTTTGTTTTTCTGTTGCCTTTTACCTGGCAGGTGCTCAAAGCCGATAGCAGCGTGTGGAAAAACTGGCGTCGCTATACGGTGCTGGGCCTGCTGGGCGTGGGTTGCTACAACGCGTTGATGTACCTGGCGCTGCACACGTCCACACCACTCAATGTCACGCTGGTCGGGGCCAGCATGCCCATGTGGATGCTGGCCACAGGCGCTTTGTTCTTCAAGCAGCGCATCACACGCATGCAGGTGCTGGGCTCCTTGCTGTCGCTGCTGGGCGTTCTGGTGGTGTTGTCGCGTGGCCAACTGGCCTGGCTGGCCAATATCGAGTTTGTGCCGGGTGACTTTTACATGGTGCTGGCCAGCATTGCGTGGGCGTTTTACAGCTGGCTGCTGTTCCAGCCCGCCAATGCGCCCCTGAAAGACGCCCCTGAAATCCGCAGCGACTGGGCCGCCTTTTTGATGGCGCAAATGGTCTTTGGCCTGGGCTGGTCGGGTCTGCTGGCAGGCGGCGAATGGACGTTGACGAGCGCCAGCATCACTTGGGGCTGGCCCCTGGCTGCTGCGCTGCTGTTTGTGTCTCTGGGCCCTGCCCTGCTGGCCTACCGCTCCTGGGGCCTGGGCGTGCAGCGGGTGGGTCCAGCCATTGCCGGATTTTTCTCCAACCTCACACCGCTGATTGCCGCCGTGCTGTCCGCCGCATTTTTGGGTGAGCTGCCGCACCTGTACCACGCCACCGCTTTTGTGCTGATTGCGGGCGGGATTGTGGTGTCGAGCAGGCGCTAGCGCCGCCATTGCCGCTAGACACCCATCCGCACCCGCCGCGCGGACTCTTCGTCTCTCGCATCGTCGATCTCGCGCATCACACTGCGCATGTCTATCGCCCCGGCCTTGTGCTCAAAGCGGCCCGTCAAACGGGTATCGGGGTACAGCACGCCGCGCTGGTACAGGTCCCACATCTCCAGGCCGTAGCTGGTTTGCAGCAGCTCGGGCGCAAACTGGCCAAAAAAGTTGCGCAGGTTGGCCACGTCGCGCAGCAGCATGCGGGCGGCGTGGTTGTTGCCTGCGGCGTCGATGGCCTGCGGCAGGTCGATGATGACAGGGACATCGACACCGCCAGGCGCGCCGTCCACACGGTCTTCGTGGCCCAGCAAAATATTGAACTCTGACAAGTCGCCATGGACCACCCCGGCGCACAGCATGCGCACCACTTCCAGCAACAGCGCGGCATGGTGTTGGCGGGCATCGCCAGGCGTGAACACCACATCGTTCAGGCGTGGTGCGGCATCGCCATGCGCATCGGTGACCAGCTCCATCAACAGCACGCCATCGCAAAAGTTATACGGTTTGGGCACGCGCACACCGGCTTCGGCCAGCCGGTAAAGCGCATCGACCTCAGCGCTTTGCCAGGCGGCCTCTTGCGCCTGCCGGCCAAACTTGGTGCCCTTGGCCATGGCGCGGGCTTGGCGAGTATTTTTGACCTTGCGGTTTTCGGTGTAGTCCACCGCCTGGCGAAAGCTGCGCTCGGTGGCCTCTTTGTAGACCTTGGCACACCGGGTGTCATCACCGACTTGAACCACATAAACAGTGGCCTCTTTGCCGCTCATGAGCTGGCGTGAGACACTGTCAATCAGGCCCTCTTCAATCAGCGCCTGCAGGCGTTTCGGTGCTTTCATGCGTCTATTTTTCCTTGCAAGTCGATGCGGCCGAGCGACATCGCGCGCTTAAAAAGTACCGCTGTAAGCCCCACCATCCGCCAGCACGTTTTGCCCGGTCATGTAGCCGGCATGTGTGCTGCACAAAAACGCGCAAATTGCACCGAACTCTTCGGGCGTGCCAAAGCGCCGGGCCGGGATGGTTTTGCGGCGCGCGTCCATCACGGCCTGCATCGGCTGGCCAGACTTTTCAGCCGCGCCCTTCATGGTGGTTTTCAGGCGGTCGGTGTCAAATGCGCCAGGCAGCAGATTGTTGATCGTCACGCCCTGCGCCGCCAGGGAACTGCGCGACACGCCAGCCACAAAACCTGTCAGGCCGCTACGTGCGCCGTTGCTCAAACCCAAAATATCGATCGGCGCTTTCACGGCGCTCGACGTGATGTTGATGATGCGGCCAAAACCGCGCGTCGCCATGCCGTCTACCGTGGCCTTGATGAGCTCAATCGGGGTCAGCATGTTGGCATCAATGGCCTTGATCCAGGCATCGCGCTCCCAGCTGCGAAAGTCGCCCGGCGGCGGGCCGCCGGCGTTGGTGACCACTATGTCAAAGTCTTGGCGCACGGCAAACACTGCCGCACGCCCTTCAGCGGTCGTGATGTCTGCGGCAACGCAATGCACGGTGGCGCCAGAATCGCCCACATCGTCTGCGATCATTTGCGCCGCAGCCGCTTGCAGCACCTCAGCACCCCGCGCCACGATGAGCACATGCACGCCTTCGCGCACCAGTGCCTGGGCGCAACCCAGCCCCAAACCCTTGCTGGCACCGCAGACCAGTGCCCATTTACCTTTGATACCTAAATCCATGTTGATTCCTTGAAGTTAATGGCTTACTGTTTTGACTGACTGAAGATATAGATGCCGGCAATCACCAAAGCCGTGCCTGCCGCCACCCACACCGTGAACGGCTCACCCAGAACGACCACCCCCATCAGGATGGTGGACATGGCCCCCAGCATGCCGGTTTGCGCGGTCATGCTGGCACCAATGCGTTCAATGGCCATCATCACCATCAGCACCGGCAGCACGGTGCACACCGATGCGTTGAGCAGCGACAGCCAGACCACTTCAGGCGCCACCAGCGCAGCTGCAAGCGGCCTGAGCAGCACAAACTGGAGCAGGCAGCACAGGCATGCGACGGTACTGGCCAGCCCCACCAGCCGCAAAGAGCCCACCCGCTTGACCATCTCGCCGCTGTAAACCAGATACAGCGCATAGCTGATGGCGCTCAGGAACACCAGCAACGCGCCCCACACCGCATCTTTGCCCTGAAGGGTGATTTCATGGCCAAACACCAGCACCACGCCGCTGTAACTGATGGCCATCGCCACCATCTGTCGGCGTGTGGTTCTGCGCTTGAACAGGACCAGCCCGAGGAGCATCACGATGGTCGGGTTCAGGTACAGGATGAGCCTTTCGAGTGATGCACTGATGTAGGCCAGGCCTGCAAAATCCAGAAAGCTGGCCAGGTAATAACCGCTGAAACCCAGCAAGAAAACACCCACCCAGTCTTTGCGCGCCAGCGGCGCTTGACCACGGCTGGCCCACCAGGCCATGGCCATGAACACCGGCAACGCAAACAGCATGCGCAGCATGATCAGCGTCACCGCATCGACCCCATGGCGATACGCCAGTTTGACAATGATGGCCTTGCCGCTGAAGGCCAGCGTACCGACGACTGCCAAAGCCAAACCCGGAAGAAAAGTCGGATTTTTAGCTCTGCTTTCGATAGCTGCTCGCGCACGTATCTGTTGGGCTGGAGGCTTTTTTGACACCTAAAATGAACCCGTCAAGAGGGTTGGGAGGGGGTTGGAGGTCAAAACCCGACCGCCTGGCCGTCGCGCCGTGAATCACTGGCAGCCACATAACCTTCAACCTTCGGGTCACCCGCCAGCCAGATGAACTGGCCCGCACCAAAGTCCTGGTAGGAGTCATGGATGACTTCCATGCGGTGACCGCGCTGGGCCAGCGCCTGCACCACGTCCTGATTCATCGCGCCTTCCACATTGATTTCAAAACCGGTGTTGTAGCGCCAGCGCGGTGCATCGCAGGCCGCTTGCGGACTTTGGCCGTAGTCCAGCATGCGGACCAGCGTTTGCAGATGACCTTGCGGCTGCATGTTGGCCCCCATCACGCCGAAGCTCATCACCGGCTTACCGTCTTTCGTGAGAAAGGCCGGAATGATGGTGTGAAATGGGCGCTTGCCAGGAGCGACCTGGTTGATGCCTTCATCCAGGGTGAAACCATGGCCGCGGTTTTGCAGGCTGATGCCAAATTCTGGCTCGACGCAACCCGAGCCAAAACCCATGTAGTTGCTTTGAATGAAGCTCACCATCATGCCGTCTTCGTCAGCCGTGCTGAGGTAAATCGTGCCGCCCCTTCTGTGCAAGTTCTCAGGGCTGCCAGAGCCAAAATCCTGCGCCTTTTTCATGTCAATCAGTTGGGCACGGGACGCCAGGTAGGCATCGTCGAGCATTTGCTCGGCCGTCACCGCCATGGACGAGGGCTCGGCCACGTACTTGTACACGTCGGCAAAGGCCAGCTTCATGGCTTCAATCTGCAAATGCTGGGAGTCCACACCATCGACCGCCAGACTGGCTACGTCGAATTTGTCCAGAATGCCGACCGCTATCAGCGCGGCAATGCCCTGCCCGTTCGGCGGGATCTCATGCAGGGTGTGGCCCCGGTAGTTTTTGCTGATGGGTTTGACCCACTCGGGCCGGTAATCGGCAAAGTCCTTGAGCGTGTGGCTGCCGCCGTTGGCTTGGGAGAATTTGACAAGCGCGTTGGCAATTTCGCCGCCGTACAGTGCTTTGCCTTGGGTGGCGGCTATTGCGCGCAAGCCTTTGGCGGCTGACGTGAACTTGAACAGCTCTCCTACATTCGGGGCACGGCCCCAGGGCAAAAAAGCGTTGGCAAAGCCGGGCAGGCCTTGC
>Ga0075464_10001162_pt1 | contig 11895 bp, 10 predicted proteins | sample DEB19_08_DNA_5_FD_75068 | JGI IMG/M metagenome (GOLD analysis project Ga0075464, IMG submission 75068) | Aqueous microbial communities from the Delaware River and Bay under freshwater to marine salinity gradient to study organic matter... | ecosystem: Environmental > Aquatic > Marine > Coastal ...
AATTGCCTAATGCGTGTTCATTGTCATTGGTATAGAGAGAAGGTATTCCAATAATTTTAGCAACAATGGGAGAATGAAATGAGCTCTGAGAAACAGCAAAATTTATTTTCTTAGGTCTTAAATATTTTACTAATTGTATTACCCTTATAGGATATCCAAATATTTTCTTGAAGATATTCTTACCGTAATGCTGTCCAATAATCTTATACTTTAGTCCTTTTTGATTTAATAATGGAATAGTATTAGCTAATGGTCTTGCTGTAATTTCTATTTCATGCCCTTCTAATTCTAATTCTTTAATTAAATCATAGAACATATTTATATGTGGAGAATTAGATAGATCAAACCATATTCGCATAATGGAAATTTATTTGGTATTAAAAAGTAGGCTCAGAAGTATTGATAATATGTCTGTGCTTAGCATTACTTGAAGTCAGGAATGGTGAATTAATAAATAAATTATAATCGTTAAATTTTAAATTTTTCTTTACTTCATCTAAATACCTATTATAGTATTCTTTATCATGTATTGTTAGGTCTACATTCAAGAAGATATTGATTGAATTATGATCAAATTGAACTTGAAACTGCTTAATAGAATTATCATTTCTAAATAAGAAATGAAAAAATGAACCATGTACAATATTTTGACTCAAATCAACAATAAAATCATTAACCCTTCCAATCACTTTTTTAATTATTGGAAAATGTCTTCCGCATTTACAATTCATTTCCTCCGACATTTCAACCTTATCTCCAGTCAAGTATTTTATCATTATAAACCCTTCATTACTTAAGTCGGTCGAAATAAGACTACCCTCATGATCTATTTCAAAATAAGACCTTGTATTAATTAAGTGCATATGATGGTATTCACATTCAAATGCAGAAACACCAGCTTCATTACACCCATATTGATTAAATACATCCACATTGAAAGCAGCTTGTATATTTTGACGCATTTGTTCCGTAAGAATTTCAGCCGTACTAACAATCCCCTTTAATTCAGGAAAAGTAGCAGGATGTTTCGTATTTATAAAAGTTGCAAGCCGGTCCAATACTGTTGCATAACCATATATAATTTTAACTTTTGATAAAGCTATTTTATCAATATAAACTGACATGTTTTGTTCATCTAACTTATAAGCAGAATAAGTCTCCACATTAAGTAGTTTATAGAAAATTTTACGTTTTAACCCAGCTTTAATGTCAATTAAAGCGGATCCTGCAATAATAGCAATCTTGTCTCCCTTCTCATATCCTGCAACTATCCAAGAAAGTATAATTCCAGCCCATAAATAAGATCTGGATAAGGCTGTTGAATAATAAACTAGCGACTTGCCAGTAGACCCCCCAGTTGCTTTGGTATACAACTTCTTATTATAGGTATTAGAAATGAAATTATCAAATTGTGCTCTAACCATTTCCTTTGTAAGAACAGCTAATTCACTATAAGTAGTAGCATTTTTATAGAATTCAGTAGAAGATTTAGCTATATTGAATAAGCTATGAAACTTCTCCTCTTGTATTTTTTGAAGGGTTTCTTTAGAAAAATATTGTTGCTTAGTAAGTTCAGATAGCGCTTTAGAAATAGTAATTCCTCCAAGTAAATCAACAAGGAAAAGTCTTATAATACCAATATAATTATTAGTCTGTTTCATATCTTATAAATTATATATCAGTTTTAATAATATGACGATGCTTAGCATTACTAGAGGTAAGAAAAGGGGAATTAATGTATAAATTATATTTATTGAAACTTAAATGCTTTTTAATTTCATTCATATATTTTTCATAGAATTCATTATTCTTTTTATTGGAATCAACATTTAGATATAAACTAATCGCTTCCCTATTATATAGTACTTGAAATTGTGTTATTGATTTTTCATTAAAAAGTAAATAGTGAAAAAAAGATGCATGTAGTGAATTGTTTTTATTATCGGTAACAATATCTCTACTACGGCCAATCACATTCTTGATAATTGGAAAATTACGCCCACAAGCACAAGTTTTGTTCTCAGACATTTCTACAAGATCGCCAGTTTCATATTTTAGTAAAATAAAACCCTCATTACTCAAGTCTGTAGCTAATAATTGCCCATTTCCATCTATTTCATAATAACATCTAGTATTGATCAAATGAAGTCGATGGTATTCACATTCAAATGAAGAAACACCCCCCTCATTACAGCCATATTGATTAAAAACATCCACCTTAAAAGCCTTTTTGATATTCTCCCTCATTGGATCCGTAAGCATTTCCGAGGTACAAATGATTCCCTTTAAAGATTCACATTTGTAATTTGGGTTATGACTATTAATATAAGTAGCCATGATGTCTAATGCAGAAGCATACCCATAAATAATTATTGTTTTTCTATTTGTTAATTTATACAAATATTTTTCAATATCCTTCTCCCCTAATGTAAACGCAGAATAAGCATCAATATTTAGCAATTTGTAAAAAATGAAATGTTTAAGACTTGATTTTAAATTAAGTAAGGCAGAACCAGCTACAAAAGCAACCCTATCTCCTATCTTATATCCAGCAACATCCCAAGACATAATGATAAAAGCCCATAAATAAGACCTAGTATTAGAAGTAACATAATATGTTAAGGGTTTTCCTGTTGATCCACTGGTATTTTTTTCAAAAATAGAATTAGTATAAATAGTTGAAATGAAATTATTCAACTCTTTTCTGACTGTTTCTTTATTTAATGAAGGCAGCTCATCATAGTTGGTAGAATTGCTATAAAACGGAACAGATTTTCTAGCAATTTCAAATAAATGGTTCAATTTGGATCTGCTAATTTGAGTTAGCATATCATAAGGCAAATACTGTTCCTTCTCTAAAATAGCAAGCACATTTTTAATATGTGATCTCCCAAATAAATCAAGTAGAAAAAATCTTACCTTACCATTAAGATTATTAAAACGCATAAAGAAATATTAAATGAAAAAATAAATTAAGTAGTTGGAACTAATTTTTGGTATAAATTGGTTAAGTCTTGTTGAATTAATTCAGGGGCATACTGACTCACTTGTATATAAGATGATTTACCATAATTAGTAAGCCTTTCTCGTTTTTCAAAAATTTGTTCAAAAATTGTATCCAGTTCCTTAAATGACCCTGGATTAAATAACCAACCATTATGATTGTTTTGAACAATAGACGGAACACCTCCTACATTGGTAGCTATTATAGGTTTCCCAAACGCCATTGCTTCTAAAATAGAAACTGGTAAGCCTTCAAAATAAGAGGGTAAAATATATACATCACAATTACTTAAGAGCTGTACTTTAAAATCCTCTTGAACCCAACCACAGTATTGAATATTATTATTTAAATTAGGATCGTTTAATTTCTGCTTCAATCTTTCCACTTCTCCGTCACCTCCAATTAAAAGTTCAATTTGATTATTAAGAAAATAAGAGTTTAAACGCAAATACTCTATTAAATCAAAGATTCCTTTGTTGTCACAAATTTTTCCTAAAAAAAGTAATTGGATTCTATTAGTATCATTTTGATAATCTAAAAGTTCAGGTATTTCAACAGGATTTCCAATAACAACAACATTCTCTAAACCAAGCTTTTCCTGATAAAAATGCTTCCATTGTTCAGATAGACAAATAACAGTATCCATATTATATAAGATAAATTGTATGAGAAATTGAAAAAACCCAGCTTTTTTATAGTAAGATTCAAACGAGCCACTATGTATATGAAAAACAACTTTTTTATTTAATAGCTTCCCTGTTAAACCAATTAAAGACTTTCTTATAAAACTTCCTTTTGCTGCACTATGTAAATGCAAAATTCTGATATCAGAATTAGTTATACATATATAAGAAATTTTAAAAAAAGAATTAATAAAATGAAATAATTTATCAACACCAGCTTCATTTGAACTTGTTGAAACTAAATTCAATTCATCAAAATGTTTTGCATACATATTTATAACAGACCCAATACCACCAAACTCATTAACAGGGCCAACATATAAAACTTTTTTAAATATTGTACTCATGATAATTATTTAAGTAGGCTTTTTGAAAATGTTGTAATTGTATAACCTCTGTTAATAGTATAAACTAAAAAATCATCTACATTTTTATAGGTTTCAGCACTGAAACATTTAGGATGGCCAATTATACAAAAATGCTTGTCACCATTTCTCTCTTTTAGTTTAAAGGCGCTTAATAAATAGTCAGACTTATTGGAATCAATAGAAATAGCGTCTACTGTTCTAAAAAATAATTTTTTTAGAACTCCAAAAAAAGTAGGTCTAATTGCTTCTCCATTAGATTCTTGTTGAAATTTATTAAAAAAAATATTAATAAATTTTTCCCAGTAATATAGTTGTGAAAGCTTATGTGGGGAACAAGGGATTTCTAGAAAAGATCCAGTTTCATCCATTAAAGTAGGTTCCTCATTAAAATGCCAGCAATCCATACTTGGAAAATGTCTATAATCATATGAATGGGTGTGGCTTTTATAATGAGCGCCTGGCACCACTGTAGAATCAATAAAAATTCCAGTTTCTTTCATGGCATCCCTAATTAAACTAAAAGGCTCTAAACACCACCCGCCTGCTCTATATGAGATAATTTTATTTTGAAAATTAAATTGTAAAAAATGGTAATATTTTGTAAAAATATCATGTGCTTCCTCTTTAGAAAAATCAGACAACTTAAACCTTTTTAAGTTGATTTTCCATTCCGTTCCATTATAATAACAGTCTTCCCAATGCGGGTGCACATGTAGACCAATTTCATGTCCTTGGCTCTCTAAATATTTTAACTGATTTAGAATCTTAGTGTAATCATTTTCTAATTTAGGATACTTTTCTTTTTGTCTATTTAATGCTAATAAATAACCTACGTCTACAAAAAATATAGCTTTAAACTGATATTTATTCAAAATTCTAATCAGATCAAAAGTTGGATTTATCAAGCTAAAATCAATATTGTTTCCTGGTTTTAACAAGAATAATTCATAATCTAATGTCAAATAGATATTCATATTGTTTTGTCTCATACTTAAATATTATGCAGAATAGCCTACTAATTCAAGGTAATTTTGGAACATACCGTCGGCAGTGAAATTTTCTTGTAAATGATTTCTTATTTGTTCTCCATTTAATTGTTTTTCTAAAATATGCTTCCAACTTAATGCTATAGAATTAGCATCGTTGGGTTTTGATAAGATCCCTGTTACCCCTTCTACAATCATTTCACTTGCACCACCTATATCCGTAAGAGAACAAGGCAAACCAAAGGACATAGCTTCTAAAGCCGCAATTGAAAATGTTTCAGTTGCATTAGAGGTGAGTGTAAAAACATCAGAAATGCCATAAAATCCTCTAACATCTGAATAAGCCCCCATAAAATGAACATAATCGATTAAATCTTTTTCTATCACTTTCTTTTTGAGCATATCTAAATAAGCAGCCGCTCCAGATCCCACAAAAACCAAATGAGGCTTTGGATTAAACTGTTGATGTAAAATAGAAAGTGCTTCAATGGCATATAAATGACCTTTTTCGGGATTTAATCTAGCTACTTTCACAATTATCTTATCGTCAATATTGAAGCCAAATGCGGCTCTTAAGCTTGAAAAATTGAAATTTGACAAGGCGTCTTTACTATAATACCACTCATTTACTCCATTATAAATTACAGCTTCCATTGTATCGGGAAGCAGATATTTGTGCTTTAAATACTGTCTTTGATTATTACATATATAGATAATATTATCTCTTTTTCTAACCACACGATAATACAGAAAATTAAGTACGAAAGTTTTAAATGAAGGAGGAATAGTTGAATGTAATGAGAGATAAAACTGAGTACTGCTATCAAAATAAAAAGCCAATTTGGTTAAGAAAAATGCGTAGGGGTTTATACAAAAAACCTTTTTGATATTATTTTGAACAATAAATGCCTTTATTCTGTTTGTAACTAAAAAATCGAATTTTGACTTTTTTAGAATAGTCTCCACCTGTATAGACGGATTTAACTCATGTATTAAACTTATATCATTGCTCAATGTGATTACAATAGGATCATAACCAAGCTTATGAAATTGATTAACAATACTAATTAAAAATTTCTCAGCGCCTCCCATAGAAAAACCATGAATAACAAATGCTATTCTATTATTTTCGTTCATAAATACACTATTTTGATTACTGATTAATAAGGATAAACTCGATGTAGCTTTCTACTGCATTCAATCTTGGAATTACTTGAGCAGGATTCCCTATTACAATTGAATTACTCGGAACATTAATATTAACATAAGAATTAGGTGCTATTAGTACATTATTACCAATTATAATACCTCCAACAATAGTACAATTAGAGCCTATCCATACTTGGTCTCCAATAATAGGAACCCCTTTAAGTAATCCTCTATTTGTCTGTCCAATCGTTACCCCAGAAGTAATATTGCAATTATTCCCAATAATTGCTTTTGGATTAATTATAATTGTTCCAAAATGTCCAATATAAAAGCCATAACCAATTTGAGCTTCTGTTGGTATTTGAAACCCATATTTGAATGTATAATGTAAAAGCAATAATCTGTTAATGAACCATCTAATACTATATTTATTAGATCTACATGCAATTCTATAATGAAACATAAATCTAAACCCTGGGATAAAATATGCTTTTAAAAAACCCTTATACCCTGTAAGTCCCCCATACCTATATAGATCAGCTCTAATAAAATTGTTCATTATAAGTTGTCTTTTTATTCTTTTTAATTCGCTGTTTAGCTATTGTATTTGAGAAAGCATAATTATATGCAGACACTATCTTATTTTGATTACTATTTGCAGTACTAAATGAATAGTTTCCATTTACATGTAGTTCTAATTCTTTATATTTATTCTTATCTAAAGCATACAAAATACTATTAGCTAAAGAGGTTGCATTAGGTTCCGTCAAAAGCCCATTAGATTCATTATCAACATACTCAGGAAAAGCGCCCACATTTGTAGCAATGGTAGATTTGCCAAGTGCCATAGTTGTCATTAATACTCCACTTTGAGTTGCATCACGATATGGGCAAACTACAAACTTTGAACATTGTATTAATTTAGCCAACATATCAATTTCAATATATTCGTCTATTAATTTAATATTTGAAGCATATCTATTTAAGAAATCGGCATTAATTGAATAGTTGGAAAATTTTCCTGCTATTACAAATTGCTCATTAGGGTATTTATCCAGTACTATAGGTAAAGCTTCTAATAAAATATCTATTCCTTTGTAATATGAAATTCTACCAAAAAATAAAATAATTGATTCCTTCCCCTTCATTTTAACGTCTAAATATTGTTTTATATATGAATATGGTTGAAGTTTTAAAACATGTTTAGGTTTATCTATAAGTGGATGATATTTAATGAACTGTGCTTTCGCAAATTTCGAATAAAAGAAAAAACTATTCACCAATTTATAATAGACAAATTTTGGTACTCCTTTCTTCCAAGAATGTTCACCAGAATGTGCAATAGGATCATGTATTGTTATAAAAACCTTCCTTTTCCTTATATATGGGAAAAGGCCGATTGTTCTGGATGAAATGGTATCAAAATGTATAATATCGGGCTGTAAGACATTTATCCATTTTCCAACTTTAGTTGCAGTTAATATACTTTGAATTGAATAACTTCCAATTGAAGTATGCATTACAAAGTGAACAGATGCTAGATTTTTAAAATACGGTTTAAGTTGCTCATAAATACTCTTTTCTAACACATTTTCAATAGGCTCAACAGCAGCAAAGCCATCTAAATTATCAACTGAAATAATAGTACTAATTTTTGACTCAGGTGCTAACTCAATTAATAAATGAATATCCACTATGTCTTTAATTGATTTTAATGTTTCTAAAGTCGCATCTAAAAAATAGGTGTGAGCGTAATAAACAACTGACAACTTTGGATTAGCCATTGATTGGTCTAAATTTAAAAGTATAAAATATATATATCATAATAATACATAGCCAAAATGAAATGAATAGAATGACAGGTAGCATAAACAAAGAAAAATAATGGTAAGCCAAGACAAGTAGGATACTAATAAAATAGAACTTAAACGCATGACTTAAGGAAATAATTTTTCTATGAATAAGCACGAAATCTTGACAAATATGGAATACGATAAAAGAAATTAAGATTGAATAATTGACGATTGATAATGATTTAAAAAAATAAAGTCCAATTAAACAAAAAAAGAAATTGAATGTTAAACTAATAAGATTAAGCCACATATCCGTTTTCTCTAATTTTAAAGAAATTAATAAATTAGCTTGTAATAATGCAGTCGGAAAAACTAAAATAGTTAAAAACATTTCTTTGCAATAAATAGATGTATTTGTATATTTTTCTCCAAATAAAAAAGGTACAATACTGTCCGAAAATGAATAAATGAAAGTGTAGGCTAAAAGACCATATAATGCATAACCTAAAAATGAGTCTTTGTAAAATTTATGACTAATAATGGTTTCTTTATTAGAACCATAAATTCTTACAAGTATAGGAAAAACTGAAGTAGAAATAATAATGGGCAATATTTCTGCGATGGAGAAGAATTTAAAAGATATTTCATAATTAGAAACATCCTTTAAACTAAGTAGTTTTGAAACAAGGATATTCCCTACCCTCCAGTATATAACAGAACTACTTCCAATGACTATAAACATCCAGTTTGTTGCTATAACACTTTTTATTTCATTCAAATTAACTTTAGCCATTAAGACCTTCCTTAAATTTAAAAGATTAGAACTACCAATTTTAATAAATAAATTTAAAGTTATGAAACGAAGTAAAATTAAAATAGCTGCCAGGTAAATAATAGGGACTGTTGATATGAACAATAAACAAGCAGCAATAAATTTAAGTAAAGCTTCAATTGTAAGAATTAAAAATGTTTTCTTTTGTTCAAATTCTGCAATATTAATATACTTTATAACATAAATTATATTATCAAATATTACATTAATCCCTATTAGTAAAGACAAATTACGAACTAGTTGATTAGAATATAATGAATAAGCTAAAGCTATATTAATTAAATAAAAAAAAAGACCAGAAGCAATTTGAATTTTAAAAAACTTATTTACTAAGTACTGTTTATCATTAGAAACCATTAGCTCTCTTATAAACCATTGTCCTAAACCTAATGAAGAAAAAGCCAACATGAATCCATATAAAGTATTAGCAAGAATATAATTAGCAAAATCGGATGTGCTATATTTTCTTGCAATAACTATAAAGAATACACTAAATAGAATATTTTGAAAAATATTGGAAAGAATTCCCCAAAAACTGTTCGTAAATAGTTGAGATTGTATCTTTTCACTATATATAGCCTTAAGCTTGTTCTTTAGCATCTATTAAATTCCATTTATATCTTGTAAAAAGCAATAAGCTGAACACTAAAATGAGTAATCGAATTCTCAAATCACCTAAAGAATAGACTGTATAAAAACCTACAAACCAAGTTCCTAATGCAGCAATTAACAGTAATAAGTCATTATCTCTCTGCGAAGTGTATTGTTTTAAAACTTTATATATAGTTAATAACAATAAAGAGAATAAGGCTATAAATCCTACTATCCCAAATTCAGTTAATAATTTAAGGTACCCGCTTTCAGGATGGTCGAAATAGGTGATTTCATGATCTATAACCCAAAACTGATCTGGATTATGTACATAAACATAATTCGCATAATTACCCATACCAATTCCAAATAATGGATGAGATTGGAATATTTTATACGCATCCTGCCATATTGAATACCTGAAATCATAGGCGTCTGTTAAAGTTGCTCCCCTATTTAACATAGCAAAATTACTAGAGAAATTAAAAGCGATAAATGCCATTACTACCACACATGTAGTTAATACTAATTTATACTGTGATCTTCCAAATAATAAGATTATTGAAATGCCAAGAAATAAACCACCTAATGCCGCTCTTCCACCTGTATATAATAAAGCAACTAAGGTCAGAATAAGTAAGAAGTAATTGAAAACGGATAACTTCTTTGAAAAAGGGTCTTTTATTAAAAATAAGAAGCTTACGGCAGACAGAAATTGCGCATATTTTTGAGGATCTTGAAAATAACTTGGATACCTAATATTGGTACCACTTAACACATTTATATTGGTTGTTTTATCAAAAGTGAACCCAGTTCCGAAAATAAATTGGCAAACTAAAAATAATAAAGAGGTAATTAATGCAATTTTCAAATAATTGATGATTGTGAAAAAATACGTTCTATCGGCGTAACATTCTTCAATTAATATTTTTGCAAAAATCACAATAGATACATACTGAATAGAGACTCTTAAAGATTCACTTGTTAGACTTTCGGCAAAGAACAACCCAATTAAAATTGTAATTGTAAGTATTATAAAAAGAATTGTATAAACCCCTTCCGTTTTAATATTAAACATTTTCCTTTTATATAAAAACAAAATAAAAATGAATGTAACAATATCAAAAATAGCAAATGCGAAATCATTATATGAAATGGTAATTGCCATAAATGGAAATCCGATTAAAATGAACTTTAAATAAGCTCTATTTTTATCCTTTTCAGTAAAAAACATAATAAAAAAAAATGTCGCAATTGACAAGAACGTCAATATTAGATATAATTTATTCATGACTTCTATTTATTATGTTTAAATAATTTAATATCATACCATACACCAGTCATTCTACATATATTTTCAGCTAATGAACAATTTTCTAGAATTTCAAATCTTGGCAAAGTATAACTATCATAAATATTTGAAATAGATATATAATGAGGCACTGTAGTAAAAGCGATTTTATATCCCAATTTTTTAAGCAGGTTTACTTCACGTAAAGAAAAATCTCCATTGGGGTATGCAAAACTTTCCACGTTAGATCCTAGTAAATGTTCCAGCTTACTTTTTGACTCTTTAATTTCAAATAATGATTCTTCGTCGTTACACATGGTCAATATAGGATGATTTACAGTATGGCTTCCAATTGTAATATATTTTGATTTTGCAATTTCAATAAGTTCGCTTGGCGACATTGCTTCCCTTTTTAACGAGATTTTATTTTTTATTGCATTAAGTAGTTGTATTCGATCCGAATTAGATATCGTTTTCAAATAGGCAACAGAGTTACTTGTTAATCCAATCTTATTTGCTTCTTTTACACAAGACCACCAAAAAGGCTCGCCAGTTTCCATTGGATTAGTAGTTATAAACAAGGTGACTGGTATTTTTAGCGCATTTCCAACTCCCACCACATTTACCTTATTGGTTTCCCAGCCATCATCTATAGTAACTAAAACAGCATTCTTAGGAAAAGTAACTTGTCCGTTTGAAATTTCAAGTATATCATTTGTTGAAATAAATATATACCCGTGCTTTTTAAGCCAAAATAAGCATGATTCAAACATCTTTTTGGAAGGTTTATGGAAATAGATGGAAAGTATAATTTGCTCATTTAATATCTTATTTTGTCTTCTTTTTATGAAGCCTAAATTGATGTAAATAGTAGCAATTACATAAGAAGCTATATTTCTCAGATTAAATTTCATGACACTAATTTGGCTTCCTGATAAATAGGTTGTTTAATAATCTCAATGTTATTCATTTCAACTTCTGCCATCATTATATAACCTAAGGAAGGTAAAAACAATTTTACCTTATTATTCTCGATAGCAGTTATGTCCCCTTCCCTATCCATTAATGGTCCTTTTAAAATTTTAACCCTGTCGTTAAGTCGGATATCCTTCCTTTCAATGGTGACATTTGAATAGCCATTAAGAAAGTCTTTGATATTATTTATCTCTGCATCCATAATGATGGCCGGTTTGCCCAA
>Ga0075464_10001163_pt1 | contig 11885 bp, 4 predicted proteins | sample DEB19_08_DNA_5_FD_75068 | JGI IMG/M metagenome (GOLD analysis project Ga0075464, IMG submission 75068) | Aqueous microbial communities from the Delaware River and Bay under freshwater to marine salinity gradient to study organic matter... | ecosystem: Environmental > Aquatic > Marine > Coastal ...
CCGATGCCTTTGAGCCGGTTCCAGTAGGACTTCCATATACCTCCGTCACGAATCGCTGTGGGGAGCCACTTGCCGAACATGGAGCGATACAGACCACGGGTGGCGTCATTGAGGGTTTTCTTTGCCCGCATGAGCGCGGAAGACTTGGCGATCAGCCTTTCCAGGGCAGTCGTCGATTTGGTCTGGTCGGCTTCGGCCAACGCGGTGTAGAGCGAACCACCTTGAACGAGGCTCACCAGCAGTTGGTAGGCTTGCTCGACTTCGGGCTTCTGTTCCAAAGCGTTCAAGAAGCCAAGGGTGGCATAGGGGGCGTTCTTCGCCGTCCACATCGGGTCGTTGAGGATGGCGGAGATGAAGTCGGCGTACAACTCTTTGCCGCTGCCACGGTATTTGTCCGAAGGGCTGAAATCGCCGCGCCACTTCTTGGACAGCGCCACAAGCTCTGGCTTGATCAACTGCGTGATCTTGCTCGGCTTGATCTTCTTGCCGCCGTCCATGAACCAGTCGGCGAGGTCGTCGCCGAAGACTTTGCGGAAGTCGCCGAGAGGAGCTAGTTTGTGAGCCAGCGTCTTAGTGAACCCCGAAGCAGGGAGGAAGTCGAACAAGTGTCCGATCTCGTGCGCCAAGGTTTTCGCCGCCTGCACCGGATCTTTGAACAGGTGCTTGCTCAACTCGATCTCCGACCCATCGGCCATGCTGAGTTTGATCCTGCCGCGTGCTCGACGCAGCAGAGTGTTGATGCGGATGCTTGCGCCGAGCATCTTGGCGATCAACCCCATTGCGGGGGTGTTCAGCGTCAGCATCGGACGGTTGGACGCTCCTGCCTTTGGCGGCGGCGTCACGGTTGGGGGAGGTGGCGTGGTGGGCGCACCAACAGAGGCAGGCTGGGGCGGTGCTTTGGCCTGTGGCTTGACGTTGGCCGGGATGGTGCCTGCGATGGCGTGGCGGAACCACTCAAGACGCTCGGCAGCATCGGTGTCGCCGAGCTTCGAGGCGTTGATGTACCGCTTCATCTCCGGCACATAGATGTGACGGTCGGCCTGTTTGAGGGCTTCAAGGAAGTAGTCGTAGTCCCCGCGCAGGAATGCCGCCTCGAAAGCCGCTGCGAACTGCGCAGGGCTGGTGAACCGTGGCGGTGTGCTGGTGTTGGGGGAAGGTTGTGGAGGAGCGCCGAGGTTCGCACGCTTGGCCTTGTCGTACATCTTCACGCCTTCCTCGAAACGACCGTCCTCCATCATCACGCCGAGGATTGTGTCTGACTCGCGTTGGTCCGGCTCCTCTGCCTTACTCTTCGGCGTCTCCGGTGCTGGCATCATACGCACAGCCGTTCCCACGGGAGTACCGGGCAACGCTAGACCCGCCTGCGCGGCTTCTTGCTGGCTGCCCGCGCCTTCGAGGTAGAGCGTGCCGTTGTCGTAGCCTTCCTGCACCTGTGCGAGAAACGATTCGGGCGTGAGACCGGGTTGCAGCAGTCGGGCTTGGGCGTACACGCTGGAGAGCGGGGCCATTTGCGTGCTGCTGCCACGCACGGCCTCGCGGTAGGCGTTGGCTAGGATGTTGCGGACAGGCATGTCCAGCAACTTGCGCTCCCCGGTGGCCGGGCGTTTGGCCTGCGGTTTGAACATGCTGGCAAGTCCCTGCGGCTTGGTTCCCACGGCTTCGCCTTTGGCCTTCTGCGCTGCCTCCGCGAGCATGTCGGCGGGGGTGCGGTATCCACCTACCCGCTGTGAGACATCCTTGCCAGATCCTTCTCCGCTTCCCTGCGTTGGTCCGCGTTCGGCCATAGCATACCCATCGTATCCGCCTTGAGCAGTGACGAACTCACTAGCCGCTTGCGAATCCTCGTAAGCGTCGATTCTCCTTTTTTGGGACTCAAGGTTGTTGATGGTGGTGTTGATTTCATCTTGGGTGTGTGTGTTGTTGAGTAAAGATACCACTGCCTCCACGATGTCGCCAGCCTTAAAGGTTAGTTCTCTGGCTAGTTGCTCACCCTCGCTATTGACTACTTGGTGGAGCGCCTCGTGGAAAGCCACCCCCGCCACCTTGGTAAGAAAGGTGTCGTACATCAAACGCATCTGATCGTCCACGCTTAGTGCGGCGACTTCAGGGTCGTTGTCGTGCAGCGTGTCAAACTCTTCCTGAGCCATTTTCATCTCTTTCCAGATGTCGTGGTAGATGGCGGTAGGCTCCGAACTGTGTGGCTTGCCGAAATGCACTCCGTAAGCACGCGCTCCGGTAATCAAACCGGCAAACTTGGCCCGCTGAAAACTGGTACCAAACTTGCGCCCCAGCATCTTTAATATGGCGTCCTGAATTTTCGCCACATCCCCCATTGCCCGGATCACGCTGTTGCTGTTGGTAAGCTCGTCTATCAGAGAGGGAGGTAGGGTCGATGCGGTGTCTAGCAGCACCTTACCCGTGCCAGGGATGGGGGCGGCAGACGTTAGCGCATCCGCATACTTGGCATTCAGCTTGGCAATCTCGCGAGCGCCTGCCTCTTGGAAGAACCTCTCCACCTCCTTTTTGACGGAATCAGTTATGGACTCCCGGTTGGTGGTAAACGGATATTCGGCTGTCCCGGCGCGAACTTTGGGTTTGATGTTAACCACCAACCCCTCGGGAAGAGCTACTTCTGCATTCAGGTTGAAACTGGTGGAGAATTGGAAGATCGAACGGTTCAGAACCGGGACATAGGCATATTGTGTTTTGCGAATCTTCGACCCTTCGCGCACGATCACGTCAACGTCGGCACTAGGGGTGGAGAACGAGTGCAGAACTGTGTAGGGCTTGCTGTCGGAGAGCGTGCTCCCCATCGACTCATCGCTTCTGGCGGAAGTGTATCCCATTTCGCGGAGGAGTTCATCTCCCGTGGCTTCATTGCCGTAGCCACTCTTTCTCACTCCGCTGCTCTGCACCCCTTCAACGAAGTCCAGTCCAGCGGACACGGCTGAAGAAGCGTTCCACGGCTCCTCCATGTCGAACTCCATGGCAGTGCCGGTCGGCAAACCCTGTGCATCTTCATACGAGAAGCGCATGGTGAAGTCGGGGGCCAGAATGATGTCAGAGTCGGGCTGAAAACGAATGCGAGGAGGATGCTCGTTGAAGGACAAGAAGGACTTCCCTGTGCCTTGCAGAGTGGTCTTCACTTTCCGCCCGTCTGCACTGGTGCCCACACTGATAATCTTGAAGGCTTTTGGGGAGCCGAGGAAAGCCAGTTTGGCGAGGCCGAAGCCTCCGCCCGCCCCAACGTCTTTACCGGAAACAAACGCTCTCAAGAACTTGTCCACGATGGTGTCGGGGTTCATCCCGCTGCCGGTATCGGCAACGACGAAACGGGTGTTGTCGGGGCTGCCATACCAAATCGTTCGAGCCTTCCCGTCCTCATTTTTCATCACGGCATCAACGGCATTCTGAAATACCTCTTTGCCGATGGTGGTTGACACATTTTTGGCATAGAGGCTGGCACCCAACATCTCCATAGCTCGACCCATGTTGGCTCCTTCAAGCTGGCGCTCTGGTTCTTCCGCCAAACTCTGCACCGCGTTCAACGCTTCCAACTTACCCGTCTCGAACGTGCGGTGCGGAGTCTCGAACAGGGCGAGCACGGTCGTAAAGTATTGCTCCATCGTGCTGCCTCTGGCAACTGGCTCGCCTTTGATCAACTCTGCGATGAGGCGGAACACTTCAGAAAGCGCCGAGCGGAATTTACCAACGGAAACGCCAGTAGAGAAGCTGTCGGGGATGGACGCGAGGAAGTTCTGGAAGTCTGGACTGGTGAGGGCGGAGATGAACTCTTCAAGGGTGTTGAGTTCGTACCCCAGCCTCTTCCCGAGTCCTTGCTGCTTGGCATACTCTTTCACCCGTTTGCGGATGGTGTCGAGCTTGTCCACCACTTCGGTCTCAAACGCTCCTTGAGGGTTGCGCACCTTCGCCAACGTGATGTGGTGGAGCGCCTCATGCAGGATGGTGCCAAGAGCATCCACCTTGCCGCGTGCCACCTGCCGCAGGTTGACCGCGATGGACGACTTGCCGTTGCTGTGTGAATATTCACCCGCGTAACCTATGTCGCCGTCAGCGACGACGTGCAGGTCCACGTTCGCAAACGCGGGCATCTTCGACAACACCTTGGCAATCTGGCGGTAGATGCGTGACAGGGAAGTGTCCTCCGCCATGGAGGCGAAGGACTTGCGGAAGTCGTGGTTGGCGTACAGACCGGGAGCCGTGGGGAAGTGTTTCCCCATCTTCCGCGTGTTCTGCTCCTGCGTGTATTGGTACCTCGGTGGCTCGGTCAGCGAGGCAACCGGGCGGGAGAGACGATCAGGACGAACGGTTGCCTTCTGAGTCTTGCCGTTCCACTCGTATTGGAAGCTCACCAAGCCTTTGCCCGTGGACGGACCTACCGTGCCGACGACTTTCTGTCCGTTGATGTTGGCGGTGGCAGGTTGGCCGGGGGTGGGTGTCCACTCGGCCTGCGGATCAGAGATGATTGGAGACTCTTCACCCGGAGTGGTGCGGATGCTGGACTCTTCGCCGGGTTCGAGCACCTGAGCGGAAAGGTTCTTTGCCTCTGAAGCCGACAAAGGTATCTCCCTCTTATCTGGATGCACAAGGAAGTTTTCCGTCTGGGTAATGTCTCCACCACCCTCCGCAGCTTTCTTCCGGCCCACCACTTTCTTGCGGGTTTGCACAACGGCTCCCTCAACCACGAACTTTTTGATGGTTTCTTCCCGACGCTTCGGAGCCTCAACCTTCTCCCGAGCTTCCTCCTCCTCGGCCTGTTTGGTTCGACGGGACAACTCAGTTTCAACCTCTTTGGTGGGCAGCTTACCGAACGGCTCGTCCTTCGTTTCCGAGGTTGACGGTATATCGGATATAGGTACTGTATCCTCGGTAACGGTAGGACTCGACCCTCCTGCCGGTTCAGTCTGAACACCCTGGCTACCCCCGACAGCATTAGCCGTGCTGTCGGGGGTTTCAGTTTCAGCGGTAACGGCTGGAGGAGATTGGAGAAAACCGATGCGCGGGCCTTGCTCGGTGCCTGCCGCACGGGCAGCAGCTTGACGCAGCATGTCGGCATTGCGTGCCGCGCCCTCGGGAGCTTCCAAGGTAGGAGCGGGCGGCGGGGTGACGCCGAGAGTTTCGGCAGGCTTGACTTCTTCGGGCGTTTCAGTAACAGGGGCTTTGGCTGCCTCTGCTCCCACCTCTCGCACTGGTTCTGCGGTCTCCGCTTGAACCTCGGGGGCTGGGGCAGCCTTCAACGCTTCCAAAGTTTGGTCTGCCAAATGGGACGCCTCGCCCACTGCAAGCCGGGCGTTTATATCGTCAGTGTCAACACCTTCGATTGGAGCAACCACCTCGGGCAACGTGATTATCTTGTTGCGGGCCAACGTCGCCATGTCCTCGGGACTGTTGGCAAAGTCGAGCACGTCTTCAGGCTTCCAGCCTGACTCGGGGTTGATGGTGGCGATGGTGACGCCCTCGACCTCGACGGGGATGCCCGGCTTGATTGCCTCTTCAGCAGCCTTGCGGATGTCCTCAGTGGATGCTGTGGCCTCGGCAGCGCGGGGAGCGGTGTATCCCGTCACGTTGCCCTCGGTGTCGAAGATTGGCACGCCACCTTGAGCGAAGTTGTCGCGGTCCCGCTGACTCAAATTGGGAGGTGCGCCCGCAGCAGGAAACTCCTGCTCCTGCGCTGCTTCCGTGGTGCTGCCGCGATACCCGCCAATCGCACCACCGGCACCGCCCAGCAAGGCGATCTGCATGGCAAGGTCTGGGGCCGTCTCGGCGAACTCGTCGATGATCTGCGACACCGGCTTTTCAGGGTCGATGGTGCGCTGCTCAATGACCTGCGAGGCCATTTCGTCGAGAAGTTCTTCAGGGATTTCAGCGACCGCGCCTTTCGGCACGCCTTTCATCGCGGCAACCAGTCGGCTCTTGACCAGTTCTTTGCCTCCTGCTCCAGCACCCAGCGCGGCTTCCACACCCGTCTTGCCAAAGGCGGCGGTAAGCCCCGCCGTGACGATGCCTGACGCGATGGCGGAGTTGTGTGCGGCTTTCAGCGCATCCTGCTCGGACATGCCCTGCTTGCGCAACTCGGTGTAAGTGTTGGGGAATTGAGCACCTGCGGTTTGCGCTCCAGCGAGAGCAGCTGACACGCCAAGGCTCGCGCCACCAGTCAGGGCGGCAGGGGCGATGGTGGCAGCGGCGGAGGGTATCAGACGGGCGGCACCGCCAAGGTTGCCTGCACCCGTCGCCTGTTTGTCGCCTTCCATGCTGGAAACTTCTTCGAGCGTCTGTGCGCCTTCCGCCACCTCGGCGGCTTTCTCAGCCAGCTTGCCGCTGTTGGCGACCATGGCAGCAACGCCAATACCTTGAGAGGCGATGTCTGTGCCGCCCTGCATCAGCCCGGTGCCGATGGCGCTGGTGAGTTTGCGGATGTCACCGCGCTTCTGCATCTCGCGCAAATATTGGAGCGCCTTGTCTTCGGGAGAGAGCTTGCGCACGTCCTCTGGTTGAGACGCTTCCCATGATGGGAAATCCTGCGCTCCGATGAGCGGGGATTCACCTGCAATACGGAGAGTGCGCAGAGAGTTTTCCGCAAACTGCTTTCGCTTGCCCGCGAAATCGGCCATCGCTCTCGCCTTTGCCTCGGGGCTTGCGCCGGACTCAGCCACAGCAGCACGGTATTTGTCCTTGTCGAGGAGCAGCGAGGGGTCTGTGTAAAGATCGCTACCCAACACGGCAGTTGGACGTTCACCCTTCTCCGCCTCACGGACTTCCTTCACCTGCTGAAGCATCTCAGGAGTAAACCGGCTGCCGACTTCGTCGAGCTTTCGCTGTGCCTCCACTCTGTCCCGGTCAAGAATTTCAGCGACACGGGGGTCGAGCGGCATGCCTTGATCTCCAGCGGAGGTGACGCCACGAAGAGCCGCAGCGTCTTTGAGAACGAACCGCGCACGCTCCAGCTCGTCGTAGTCCTTCATCGCCTGCTTCTGCGCAGCCGTGCGGTCGGTGACTTCGCGGAGGTAGTCTTTCTCTGCCGTCGCAGGGTCGAAAGGCTTGCCGGTTTTGAGGGCTTGGCTGCGGGCACGCTCGGTGGCGACGAAACGATTCACTCCGGCAGCGTCAACCGCTTCAGGGTCTTCGTCAGCCAAAGAACCGAGGATGCTGCTGCGCCACTCGTCATGCACTGCAACCTTGTCCTCTGGTGTGAGCAGTCCGTATTCGGGCTGCTGTTCAAGTTCTTCCCAGAGCTTCATGGTTTGGTGGGTTCTTTTAGGAGTCCTAGAAAACGGAGGGACTTGGTTCTGGGGCTGTCTGCGGCGGGGGATTTCTGGCTACGCGGCAATACTGCGCCCGCATCGGCAGAAGCCGTCCCTTCAACAAAGGGTTCAGCGATCAGCTTGTACTTCTCGTCGAGCAGGAGAGATACCCGGCGAAGCTCCTCCGCCGTTTGAGGAGTTATCCCATCCCCATCATCTTCCAAAGAAGCGCGGTCCTTCAGAACGCGGTAACGCTTTTCGAGTGCTTGGGCTTGGCGATCTTTCGGGAACGTGCTGCCCTCCTTCCGCTGTGCAATGTGATAGTTGACGCGGGCATCATCGACCCCTTTTGCCAGAATCTCGTCTGCCTCATCAGGACTGTACCCAGCCTCACCAAGACGCGCTGCCTGTTGACGGCGAATCCTGAAACGGTCTGCCTCTTCACGAGCGGCGAGTGTGCCTGCCCCTTTCGCCACCGCGCCGAGGAACACGTTGCGCTCGTCGGGGTCGTCGATCTTGTTGGCGATGTTCTTGGCGAGAACATTGTCGGCGAAGCTGGGCTGCCGTTGGCGCATCTCAGCGAGTTGGTTGTAACGTTTCGACCCGGCAATGGTGGCTTCGTTTTCGTCGAAGAACTTCTCGCGGGCGCTCGGTTCTTGAATGCGGGCGAACTCGTCAGCCGCAGCTTCAGCTTCACGCTGTCTGTCACGGGCAACGCGCTCATCTTCCAAGGCGGCACGCTCGTTCTCCAAAGCCAGTTCCTCGTCGAGGGCGGCTTGGTGTTCGGCAACATTGCTACGGGCGGCAGCAGACCATCCCGGTCCCGATACGTCTGGAGTACCAAATTGATCGAACAACAACGAGCGTTTGGGTCGTGGCGCTTCCCCGAACATCTCGCTGGCGGGGCGGCGGGAAAGGCCGAACTTGGTGAGAGGATCTGCCATGTTAGGTCACGTTTTGACTCAGCATGGCGGTCCACGGAGTCGGGTTGGTGTTGATGGTGGCACGTCCACCCCCACGGGAAGTCTTGGCCTCGTCGTTGAGGAAACTGATACCACGGGCAAACGAGGCGTCGGCAGCGTCCATGTCCGAGGCGTCCTCGAACAGGCGAGACTGGATACCCGCCCGCAGAGCGGAGAGGTTGCCGGGGATGATCCAGTCGGTCTCAGCAACCGTGGGGATGAACCGGCGATGGCAGATGAGGCGAATCTCTTTCTCGGCAACGCCCGTCTGGTAGCGACGGTAGCGTGGTCGGGTCTCGTTCGGTTGGTAAGTGCCCACCAACGTCTCGGTCGTGCCGTCCCAACTCTTGGCGTACACCCGTGCCGTGGTGAGCGGTTTGGTAATGCCGGTGATCTCGGTGAACTGGTTGGTGGTGGCGACGAATGGGGCGGCAAGCGTGACTTCTTCACCTTCATTGCCGCTCGCGTCATACACGGTAACACCGTTGAGGGTTCCATACACACGCACCACATCGCCATTGTCGAGCGCCGAGGAGTAGATGCGAATGAAACCGGCTGCGGGGATGTCGGCTTGGGTGCAATATCCATCGCCAAGGTCGATGAGGATGCCCGGCCAGTTGAGAGTCTCGTCCACCTTGCCCGGACCTTCCTCGACGTATTGGTGGAACTGCGTGAAGATGGGGTAAGGGCAGCGGTCGTATGTCAACGCTAGTGCAGCAGCGTAGTTGTAGGGCATCGTGATGAATCCTGTGGAGGACTCAAACCGCAGGGTCATGATGCTGCCCTTCCACTTGCCGCTGTTGATGAAACGCTCCATCACCTCGTTGAGGATTTGCAGGAACAACGGATTGTTCAGGTCCGACGAGTCGATCATCGGAGCCAGAATCGGGCGAACGTCGGCGAGTGTGAGGCGAGTGTCCATTTACACTCTCGCCCTCCGCCTGAAGTTGTTGGAGTTGAATGAAGTAGAACCGGACGTTCTCTTCTCGTCGCTCCCGGCCACTTGTTGGGCGTTAAGCCTATTGGCGTAATCCATCATTTTCCTGTCGTCTTGGTAGCTTGGCCCATAGTTGGTCAACGCTTTCGCCTTGTCAGGATTTTGATTGGCCCACCCACGGGCTGTTGCGCCTTCTCCAATTGGTCCCAGCCAGTTATTTTTCTTGATGTACTCTTCTCGGTGGGACTCCGCTTCACGCTGGGCTGCGAGAGCTTTTTCACGCGCCGAGGAGTTCCCCGAAATCTTATTCCACACGTCCGACTCGCGTTGGATCAGCTTCATTTTTTCGGAAGGATTCGCTTTCATGTATCCTTCAAGCGCCGTGGCATCCCCTGTTTTCTGGTAATGCTCAACTGCCTCGTCTTTTGACATTTTCGATCTGTCGTTGGTGTATCCGACGTTTGGCATTTGGCCGGTGCTTCTTTGCCCCGACCCCGAAGAACTGGTGGCGTTAGGCGTGGACGCTTTTGGGAGGGCTTGCGCTGGTCCGCTTGTTGGAGAAGCACTCCCACCGCTGACGCTTTTACGGATTTGTGCTGGGCCGCTTGTTGGAGAAGCACTCGCACCAAAAGGCAAACCTCCGCCAAAAGGCGAATTTATTGTGCCCAGCCCAGACTGATTACCGGACATAGTTGAGATGCCCTTGCGGATGACAGGGTCGTCCGTGGCGATGCCGCTGGATTGTGCCGGAAGCCCTCCCCTAGGCAGAGGGAGGGGAGATTTAATTGTCCCGGTGTCCCCCGTCATAGCTGTGGAAAGCGGAGCGGGGCGAGACCCCGCAACCGCAGCGCGAACTTGTGCGGGCTTAGAAGGCGTTGGAGCCGATTGTGCCGACCCTGTGGTTGGGAATGGCGCGAATTTGGTGCCCTGCACGGCGGTCTGATCCTTCGCCCGTTGGCGCATCGGCACCTGTTTCCCGGTGAGCGGGTCAGGCATCATTCCTGGTCCGGTGGGTTTCCCCCCATAGGTGGCGCTGGCAGAGCCGTACGGATTGGTTTTGGTCATGGTCCCCACCCCTTGAGAAACCGATTTATTCATGGCTTCCCCGCGTGCGAAGTCGCGGCGAGCACGAATGTCTTCAACCGCAGCGCCGAACTTTTCGCGGGCGAACTTGGAAGTTCCATCTGGTCCGCTAGGGGTCTTGGGAAGCGGAGTCATGCTGCCGTTCTTGTCCATTCGCATGCCCGTGCCGGATTGCTGGGACTGCGTGTTGAAGCCTTCGCGGATATTGGCGAAATCGCCGGACTTCTTGGCACCCTCGACGAGTGCCGAACGGGAGAAGTTCAGCGGCTCTTTGGGCGCGGCGGTTGCCGAGGAAGGCATGCCAACGGCTGTTTTGAAGGTTCTCGCGGCTGCGCCGAGAAGGCTGCCTCCACCACTCTCGGTAGGCGCAGACGGTTTCTGCGGCTGACTGTCGCGGAAGCTCTTCGCCCACTTGCGCTGGTCATCGGTTGGACCAGAGGGTGCGGAAGTTTCTTGGCGGGACTCCGTCCTGCGATTGATACGCTCAATACCCTTGCCGCCAAAACTGGTACGCTCGCCACCAGAACGAGCTTCAGATGCCATCTGCTCTGCTTCTTCCGTGGAGTATCCCATGTTTTTGAAATGGAACACGTCCATGTTGCTGCCGGGCTGCGGCTTCCTCTCGCGAAAGGGAACGCTTGCTTGGTTCCTGCGAGTGTCGAATCTCCAGTCCCCTGCCTGCTGGTAGCGTGGGTTGCGGCGTAGAAAGTCGTCGGAGGGCATAAGAGTGTGTCAGAGTAAAGGGTTTCTGCGGAAAAGTCTATCTGAACTTCGGCCCGATGAACCATGTGACGAGGGAGTACCGCACTCCCAACTTCACAGGTGTCACTCGGTGGCGGTTGAAGGATGGGAAAAATATCGCATCGCCTTGGTTCTCGAAAGTGCCAGCGGGCAGCGGGTCGTGGGTGAGTTCGAGCTTGCCTCCGGTGTAGTTGTCTTTGTCGGAAAGCTGAATGACCATGCTCATCTTCCGGTCATACGGGGTGTTCTTCGTCCAGTTGTTGTCCTCGTGCCATCCGTAGGTGCCGCTGTCTTCGGCGTTGTACTCGGTGAACTGGACTTCGTGGAACCCAGCGATGTCAAAGCCGAAAGCGTTGGCATTAGCCTTGAGTGCCATACACTCGATGCGGTCGTAGAACGTCGCCAGAAGCGGGTCAGTGCGGGAAAGCCACCGCACCTTGGACCGGCGCAGGTGATCATCAACGACGCTTTTGCCCCCATGGCCCACTGTGGCAGCGACAGGTTGGTGCGTCAGCCCGTGTTTGATGAGCCATTGGCACTCTTCGGGAGAGAATGCAGAATTGAACGATTGCCACCAGAACTTCATATAGATTTTATTATTACGGACCGGGCGGTCCTGGCGGTCCTGGGGGGCCGGGGCCGCCAGGGGGACCGGGATCGCCGGGAGGCCCAAGACCGCCCGGATCACCGGGCGAACCGGGGGGACCGGGATCGCCGGGGGGTCCGGCTCCTCCAGGGTTTCCAGGAGGTCCGGGCAAACCGTCTGCTCCAGCAGCGCCGGGACTGCCGGGAGGTCCAACGGGGCCAGTCAAGTCGCTGGGTCGCACCACCGGAGACTCGTTGCGTCCGACGACCGTGTTGACCGTCCCAGCGATAACCCGTGTGTCGGGCATCACAATC